>Ga0210044_10001355_pt1 | contig 37265 bp, 34 predicted proteins | sample CryGey13umfilter_2_FD_183959 | JGI IMG/M metagenome (GOLD analysis project Ga0210044, IMG submission 183959) | Groundwater microbial communities from aquifer in Utah, USA - Crystal Geyser 4/9/14 3 um filter (SPAdes) (version 2) | ecosystem: Environmental > Aquatic > Deep subsurface >...
ACATCTAAAAATCCTGCATCAAGTAGACTAATTTGAAGTTTTTTGTCATATCCAGAAATAATAGCTATTGCTACCAAAATGAAAATAACTCCAAATATCTTTTTAAACCACCCTCTCGGATCTGAAATCTTTCCGACTTTCGCCATAATACGTTCACCCAAAAGAGCAACAACTATAAGAGCGAGCGATAAGCCTAGAACATAAGTAAAAAGATAGATTATTCCCAAGAAAAATGAAACGGGCAAGACTGTTGCTAAGATAACAAAGTATGTCGGACTACAAGCAGAAAAAATAGGTCCAAGTGATGCACCGATGATCACATCTCCCCAAACACTATTCTTTTGATACCCCGTTGTTAATACTTTATTTGATTTAATACTTAAAGTATTTGCAAGGGAAAACTTTTCCCATAGATTTGGAAAGACCATAGTCAAACCAAATAAAAAAATAATTACACCGGAAATCCATTTCCAGAAATCTTGAGGAATATCAATCAACAAGGAGCTTGCTTTGAGAAGTAGCGTGAATAGTATGACCGAAATTCCAAGCGACGCCACAACCACAAAAAGCCTTCTCCTGCTCGGGGTAGTGTCCGTGATGGAATGCCCTATTATCACAGGGAGAAGGGGCAGAATACACGGTGCAAGCACCGTGAGTATTCCTGCGATAAATGAGATCAGGAGAAGCAACATGTTATTTTACTTCTGATACGAGTGCCGAGAGCGTCGGACTACTGCTCCACTTTTTGATTAGGTTTCCGTCTTTATTAACTTGCACAAATGTATGCTGATAAGTAACGCCATATTTTTGTTTGAGCGCAGTAGAATTATCGTAATTTACATCAAGGATTGCGAGGCTTGAAGGAATTTTTGAAAGATTCGCTTTAATGTCTGCATCTACCGCTCTACAAGTTGGACACCAGCTTGCCCTGAAAAACAAAACTACATCATGAGTAGCGGAAGCGAGAGTCACTTTTTCTGGAGCATAAGCCTCGTATGAACCCGCCTTCATCATGGTGTCGCCCTTGTCCATCATGCTTGCTTCGTCTTCTTTCATCATACTATCGGTTTCTGTAGTGTCAGCTTTCATCATTGCATCCTTTTCTTCCATCGCCTTCTTCTCCATCATGGCTTTTTCTTCGACCATCACCGCATCATTTTTTGCATTGTTGGATACATAGATTCCTCCAACAATCACTGCCAATACAATAACCCCGATAATTATTCCTATATTTTTATTCATAAAATAAATTATTAACTACTAATCACCTTGTATGAATATAAGTATATTAAATACTAAAACAGATGTAAAGCATACTTTACATCTGTTTTAGTAGACAAGTTGTCGCAGCCATTTAGAGATTTTTATCACTCCACATACGAGTCATGATTTTTACAATAATCATTGTGATAAGAGTTATGACCAGCCATGGATCGACAGAATGAGTATAACCTTGGATGACAATCGCCAGTGTAAGCACTCCGGAACCGGCCAGAAACGCATTTCGACCTGCCAAAGTTCGGTGTAGACCATCGCGTTCATCAACCATTTTTTCTCGGAGAATAAAACTGGCATATATCCCAAACAAACCGAGTGTCACAGCGAGCATGACCATGACCATCATGTCCGGCATCCAGAATTGGAAAGGATTAAGAAGCAAGATTGCGAGCGCAAGCAAACACACAGTCACAAGAGTCTCTAGAAGATTATTTTTCATAGAATATTTTGAATAGCTTTTCTACAGGTATTTTGAAAAAACCAGCTATCTTTAGGGCTAGTAAAATTGAGGGTGTATAATTTCCCTTCTCCAAAGCAATGATAGTCTGCCGACTAACATTCACTTTGGACGCAAGTTCTTCCTGAGTCACGCTCATTTGGGTTCTGTATTTACTCACTAGATTCTCTATCTTCTCCTGCATACATTTGATTATAGGTGGTCACTCGAGATTAGTAAAGCTAACTTTACATACCTAATCATAGTTTCTTTGTCCTAATGACTTCTTTTTCACTCAGTATTAATTGAATTCTAATGTACGAAGGATATAGTCAAATATACGATAAATGCCAGAATCAGTTTAGCTGATTGAAGTATTTAAATCGAGATACTCCAGAAAAGTAATAAGTTCTTTTCCCTCAATATTTCGATATTCATTTTTCCATCTTTTCTCTAAAATTAGGGCGAAGCTTTCCTTTTATTGTTACAACATACTCTTTTTCATGATAATACTTAGGATCCAAGAGCCCTTTGGTAATACGACCATCATTAGTAAGAATAATAAGTCCGCTCGAATCCTTATCCAATCGTCCAACTGGAAAAATCCCTTTTATTGGGACCATATCATTAATATCTCGGTCTTCTTAGGCGACGGAGTGAGTTACAATTCCTCGTGGCTTATTGTATGCGAGATATAAAAGCTTTTTCTTGTTGCCTGATCGATAGCGAATTTCCACCTTGTCTGTTTCGTTGATCATCTCACCAAGTTTTGCCTGCCTGCCATTTACCAAAACTCTTCCTTGAGAGATAAGCTCGTCAGTCCCTCTTCTTGTGGAATGTTTTTTATCCGCCAAGTATTTATTAATCCTTATTGGATACTTCATTTCCATGCGCGGAGTATAGCATAGTGAATTATATGTAAGGTCTAGAATAAATTTAAATATGGCTAAAGGAAACAACCGACAGCAGAAAAAATTAAAAAAGCCGAAAAAAGAAAGAAGGAGTAGCCTTGGTAACACTCTGCGCTAATGTTATTTCTCGAGATCTAGGGTCTCGTCAATTCGAATCTTGGCCACAAATTCTGGCACATGGCTCACTATAACCATAGTTCCTTGGTATTTATTGAGCGCCTCTGCAATCACAGGAATATGGCGAAAATTAATATGGTTTGTCGGCTCATCGAGAATAAGAAGGCCGGGCTTTTGAAGTACTAGACGCGCAAAAGATACCAGCCCCTTCTGACCTTCGGATAAAGTGCCGATTTTACTCTTTATAACATCAGGATTGATAAGGAAGCCGGCCGCAACTCCACGCATTCCCTCTTCGTTTTTATTTTCCATCACTGATATAAGGGACTCATAGACAGTATCCTCAAAGTTTAGGGTCGAGAAATCTTGCCGGTAATAACCCACGGTAACAACTGGCGCAATATTTAACCCCGGAGTACTCGCCTTAGATAAAGATTCAAGTAATGTAGTTTTACCAATACCATTAGGACCCTTAAGAAGAAGGTGCTGATTCTTTCTTAGCACGATATCAGCTTTTCTTTTAACTGGCTTATGAGTTTTCAAATTCAGGATGGTAAATTCCTTAATTGTCAGGATATCTCCGTTAAGATTCTCTTGGACTGGAATCGTGAATGGTCTAATAGTCTTATCCTCCCTTCTCGTTTCAACTTTATTCTCCTCAAGTTCTTCCGCCTTATCACGCATTCGTCTAGCCACCAAACGCATCTGACCGCCCTTATTAGCAAAGAAGTTGGATTTATCTTTATTCGCTTGAATCTCCTTTTCTAGTAAGGCGTTTTTACGGCGGTCTTTTTCCACTTTGGCAGTTATCTTCTCTACCACATCAAAATAGTTTCCAACATACTGTTCTACTTTCCTGGTATGAATATCAAGATAGAGCACTCCATCGGTAAAGGAGTTCAAGAAATCTGCATCGTGGGAAATTACCATCACAGTCTTTTTATATCCGATTAGAAATTGGGTGAGATGTTCAATACTCGTTTTATCGAGATTGTTGGTCGGCTCATCTAAAAGCAAAAGATCTGGATCTTGGATTAAAGCTGAAGCAAGAAGAAGTCTTGCTTGCTGGCCGCCAGAGAAGGTGTTCATGAGGCAATCATGTATCTTTGCATGACCCTTAAGGTTAACCACCTCCAGCACTTCATCAATCATGGGGTCGATGTCGTAAATTTTCTCTCTAAACATCTTCTGAAAAAATTCTCTCACTGTAAGGACGAGATCAGTTCGCAAAATAACCTGGCGTGAGATACCGACGGTGAGTCCGTGGTCAATAAAAACCTGACCAGACTCAGGTTTACTATTACCGGTAATCAAACTAAAGATAGTACTTTTCCCAGCTCCGTTCTGACCCATAATGGTGACCTTGGCATTCTTGCGCACAGTGAAGTTCGCCTCATCCAAAATGGGCTTATTACCACCATATTCGAAATTTACATTCTCAAAGCGGAGAATGACGCTATCTTTTGACATAAACAAGAGATTAACATACAACTGCTTAAAAACATTGTATTAATGGGGCCAGCCACCATTGTTTCAGGAATAGTGTGATGTAATATGTCCACTATTAGACCACACAGAAGACAAAAGAATGGTGCCTGTCCCCATTTCCCCTCCCCTGTAAAAAACAAAGGAGTTGCAAAGGATTTTGGCAAAATCTACGCCAATAATCCTAGAGTGCTGCGGGGCTTGGATTCGAACCAAGATACTCGCCTTCAAAGGGCGATGTCCTACCATTAGACGATCCCGCAATATTTTAATGTTACAAATTTAACAAGATTACACTCTTGCGACTAATGCCTCTTCTCGCCGCGTCGTAGTTATGCGAAAGAGAGCCATTAGGCCTGCCTGCCGGCAGGCAGGCGATCCCGCAATGCACTCAATCTACCAAAATTCCTCGCTCTTTACCATTTTTCTATTCTAGTGTTCTCAAGAACTTCAGAATAGATTTGCCGTCGCTGGTAAGGGCATGGCGGACAAAGTTATTGTCGTTTCTTTTCATAATTATACCTGCAATAGTAAGCCTGCGGACATGATCAGCGCTCGTTTTATAATTGATCTTCAAGATATCCGATATCTCCACCACAGAGAGTTCCGGCGATTTCTCCAATAATTCAATAATCTCGATTCTCCGATGATTGGAGAATCCCCTCACTAACCTTTCTAATTGTTTCGGCTTTCTCATAACTATCTATGCTGGTGTTCTTGAGAACACCAGCATACACCTAAATTAAATTTTAATTTTTAATCGAATCCGCGAGAGCGAGTTCAAGAGTAAGTTCCGGAATACTGGTACGGGTAGAATCTTCATAGGCAGTTATGAAGCGTAGAAGTACATCCGAAGTGAGATCTCGACCCGACTTAGTCGCAAGATCTTTGAGAAAATTAAAGTCGTCTTCGGAAACTTGGCTTGAGATGTATTTATCCATACCCGCGTTGAGCCGTAAGAGAAACAGGAAGCGCAGGCGTTCCAAGATGAGCTTAACAAAGAGTTTTATCTCAATGTTCGCCTCCCCCGCTTCGTGCACAGCCCTTAGGCCTTTTGCCAGATCTTTTTCAACAATCGCTTCAAGCACCCATCGGACCAATTCGGCCTTGGGCGCGCCCGTGACCATTTCGATCTCGGCGCGAGTAATCTTTTTGTCTTTCGTGGAAGAAAAAACTTTTTCTAAAATTCCGTGCGTGTCTCTAAAAGAACCGTCGCCCAGAAGCGCGACCAATTCCGCCGCCGCAGACTCAAGAGTCAAACCCTCTTTTTTCGCCACTGAAAGCGCGAAGTCTTTAAGTGTCGCCTGATTAGGCTGTTTGAAAGAAAAAGTCTGACAGCGTGAGACCACCGTCTCCGGCACTTTCTCAAGTTCCGTAGTGGCGAGGATAAAGACGACATGCTTCGGCGGTTCCTCCAAAGTTTTAAGAAACGCGTTCCATGCGTCTTTAGTGAGCATGTGCACTTCATCGATTATATAGACCTTGTACTTCGACTCAAACGGCAATGTATTGACCGATTCCCTAATCTCCCGCACATCATCAATACCGCGATTGGAGGCGGCATCCATTTCCACGAGATCATAGGGTGATGTGCCTATTTCGCGCGAAAGAATTCTCGCCATGGAGGTTTTGCCCGTACCTCGCGAGCCGGAGAAAAGATATGCATGGGAGACATTGCCAAGCGATATTGCTCCCTTCAAAACCTTGACGATATGATCTTGCCCAATGATATCGCTGAAAGTTCGCGGGCGATACTTTCTATAGAGCACTCCACTCTGCTCTTTCTCCTTTTTCATGACAGTAGTATAACAGATACAATTTTTTTCTTGCGTGCCATATGAAAAGCCCCCAACCACTTTCTTCTGAAAGTGGTTGGGGGCTGACTTCTAAAACATTGTTTACTTCATTTCTGAGGTATGAGCTATCTCTTTAGACTCGGTTCCATTAAATTTAGAATAATTTTGGCTTCTTATATAACGCATCTCATTTTTTATTCTAACAATAGATTCGTTGGCCTCGTGGATCTTTTCTTTAAGCTTCTTCTTTTGCCACAAAACAAAATACCTTTGTTCTCTGTTTTCATCCAGAAGAATAGAGCCTTCTCTCTCGTAATCCCGCCCTGATTCAAGCGAAGACAGTTCGTGTTCAAGTTCTCTTTCCTTTTCATTAAGCTCGTGCAATCTCGCTTGTTCCACAAGGAGAATATGAGAAATGTTGCCGAACTGTAACGGTTTCTTCTTACGCCTCTTAGACCACAATGCCGGAGTGCCGATTCTCGCCCATCTGCCATATCGGATACCTTGCATAGCATACTCGAACCCAAAATTTTCGAAGGCGCCACCCGAACCAACATGATTAAGAAAAAGTGTCGTTTTCTGCCATGGACTTGAAAATTGATTCTCTTTCGGTAAAATTTTACCCAATCTTTTCCCTCCAAATGGCCAAAATTTGATTGCCTCTTCAACAGTTTTTACCTGACTGCATTCAAGCAAGAGAGTTAGATTTCTTTCTGGATGACCGAAAGACATAACTCGATGATACAAGACAAACCTACTTAACCGACCGTCTTTCTTTTTGGCAATCTGAACCAAGGCATAATAAGAGAACCCAGCTTCATCTTCTCCCGCTACATAACGCAACTTCCGTGCAAAATAACTCATGCCAAGAACCTCCTTCGGTCGACCGAAGCTCGAAGAGCGTAGGCGACCATTGATACGCCAACGCTTTAAAAGCATAGGCGACCCCTTGAATGGATAAATGAACTTCTGGAATAGAGATTACTCCTTTAATTTATTATTGACAACGATCTCTTCAAGTTCGCGCGCGGACTCGACCGCCATGAGTTTCGCTCTTAATTCTGCGGCGCCATTAAAATCCGTGACATAAGCTTTGAAATGTTTTTTCATGACGGCAAAGTTTTTATCTCGACCCAAAAGCTCGTCAAATAATTTTGCATGTTCAATCAATACCCGCAATTTTTCTTCCTCACTTATTTCGCCCGTTTCAGCAAAGAGCCACGGGTTGCCGAAAATAGCCCTGCCAAGCATCACCCCGTCGCAACCGGTTTCCTTGACTCGTCTTCTTGCTTCCGCTAGATCTTTGACATCTCCATTGCCAAAAATGAGAGTTTCTTTCCCTGACTTATTCCTAATTTCTACAGCTAGTTTAATATATTCCCATTGAGCTGGCACTTTCGACATTTCTTTTCTTGTCCGAGCATGCACCGTCACCACCGCCGGTTCTTCTTTGAGAATCTCCCTGAGCCACATCTCAAGTTCCTGCCGACCGTAACCGGTGCGTGTCTTTACCGAGACAGGCAGAGTGAGGGCACCCTCTTTAGCCGCTCTGATAATTTGCCTAGCCAGCTTTGGATTTTTCATAAGCGAAGCGCCTGCGCCCTGTTTCTCAATACTCCTGTCCGGACAACCCATATTTATATCTACACCATCAAAGCCGAGCTCTCTCGCAAGCTCCGCGGCTTTTTTCATATTTTCTGGTGAGGAAGTGAAAAACTGCGCTACGATCGGCCGTTCGGTTTCGCTGTATTCAAGTCCTTTCAAAAGTTTCTTCCGGCCCGCTTCTGGCGCCAGCGCCAAACCGTCGGCGGAAATGAATTCCGTCCACATGACATCCGGTTTGCCGTACTTGGCGATGACACGCCGAAAAGCCACATCAGTAACATCGGACATGGGAGCCAGGACAAATATCCCTCGACCAGCTCGAGATGAGTCACTTTTTAATTTTCCCCAAAATCCTAAAGACATATCAAACGAGAATAAATTGATTATTTTAGATCGCCTTCCGCCAACTCGATCTCTGAACCCGAAACTATCTCCCCCGATATCATCTTTTTGGCAATGACCTGTTCAATAGTCTCTTGTATGGCGCGATTAAGCGGACGGGCGCCGAATTTTGGATCCATGCCTTTTTTGACCAAGAAAGATACCAGAGGGTCATTTATTCTAAGGGTTATTCCTTTTTCCTTCAAACGCTCGATAAGATGGGCCAACAGGCGTCTTGAAACTTCCCGCAAGGCTTCTTCATTGAGAGGATGGAATAATACCACTCCATCAAAACGGTTCAAAAGCTCCGGTTTAAAAATATTTCTGGCTATTATTTCATTGACCACAGTCTGTCTCTTGCTTGATAAATCTTGGCCCGATTTTATATATTCAAAAATAAGATCACTGCCGGCGTTAGAAGTAGCGATAATGATGACATTGCGAGCACTGACCTTTTCGCCCCGCATATCGGAAAATATTCCTTCATCTATGATTTGAAGAAAGAGGTCAAGAACTCTAGCGTCTGTTTTTTCAAATTCATCAAGCAGTAAGACTCCGTACGGATTCTCGCGCAGCATGGTAACAAGCGTACCGGGCGTATTTGTTTCTGAAGAACCGATAAGCCTGTTCAATGAATCGAAAGAATTATATTCGGACATATCAAGACGAAGCATCTTTGAAGCCTCGCCGAAAAACACTTCTCCCAGGACCTTAGCCGTCTCCGTCTTACCAACTCCGGTTGGCCCCAAAAAGAGAAATGAGCCAGCCGGTCTCGAAGGATTGGCTATGCCGGAACGGGCGCGCCTGATTGCATCGCTGACAGCTTTTATAGCGTCATCCTGGCCGACAATTCTCGCCTTAAGCAAAGTTTCAAGATTCAAAAGCTTGTTTTTTTCCTCCTCCTTGACCGCGCCTGTCGGTATGCCGGTTTTCGATTTGACCGCGGACAAAATATCGTCCTTCATGACTACAAGTCTTTTCTCGGCTTTAGCCTTGGCTACCGATTCAACAAGAAGATCGATCGATACATCGGCTACCGGCCGATCGACGAAATACCTCTTGGCAGAAACGACCGCCTCCGACAGTGCGGGGTAAGAGATCATGACACCGACCTTGTTTTCGAGGCGCACGACTTCGGATTCCAGCATTTTTACTAATATGCCTTCATCGGCCGGATGAACGGTGATCTTTTCAAAATGTTGTTTGATGTCGCCCAATGGTTCAAGACTGCGTTGGTATTCATCGGTGTTGGCAATACCGACGATCTGCATTTGTGCTGAAGACAAGAAAGGGATTAAAATATTCAGAACGGAAATACCGTAGGCATTACCCGATTTGAGAAAGATCGGCATGTTCGGAATGACCAAGATGATGTTGCCGGCTTTTTCAGACTCGGTCAGTATTTTGATCAGCTCCCGTTCGAACATTTGACCATCGCTTGCCGCCGCCGACAGAAGAGCCGATTCAAAAACCCACATTTGTTTGTCTTTCAACATGCTTGACGCCTCGCCTTTTTCGATAAGGCGGTGAAGCTCCTCGAGCACTTCAATCTTTCCGACTCCGTCATCACCGACAAGAAGCGCATTCGCCTCGCGGGACTTTGAGAGCACGACATCCAACAACTTCGCTTCTTCGGTATGATAACCTTCCTCCATTATTAAACCGGATATCATAAGCGGCCGAGCATATTTCATTAAAGAATACGATGTGCCGTAAGACCAATTCCTGCCGATCGAATCCGTTTTTGACAGATTTTCTTTGCTCCACCACCTCTTTAATTGAGAAATGGTCAGTCTGGCCGAAGTGGTCCAAAGGCCAGCGCCCAAAAACTCTTCTTCCGTGACACTGTTACTAATGATTAAATTTTTAAATTCAGTATCAATAGACAAAAGGGCACGAAGGTACGCGCGAAAAAGCGACCGGTCTTTCGGCAGATTAAATTCCTCGGCGGAGATGATCGTCTTTCGGTTTGAGAGAAAATTTTCTTGGGATTCGCGCTCTATACCACATCGCCAAAGTATTTCCTGTCCCAAACTTGAAGCAACAAAGCCACTGGTAATATCATTTTGAGGCGTACCAAAAATCACTAAGCCGAGTTCCGGAGCGAACCTGCCAGCCTCCTTCGAACGCTTGAAGTAGTAAGAATAGTAGAAGCAGTCGAAGAGAAAAAATACCAGCCACAAAGAAAAGAAAGACATGGACAAGCCCAGCACTTTTTCCGGAGCCGGAGCCGGTACGCCAAAAAGAGTGACCGCAAACACGGCTAGAGCAGCGAACCATAAATAAAAAAGAACCTTTCTCGCCATATGGCGAGAATTTCTAGAAATAGTTTTCTCAAACACATAAAGAGGCTTCCATGGCTTGAGTAGTTTTTTTAGATCGTGATAATCCATAAATATTTAAAGCAGTATGCTAAAGACGCCCAGAATAAAGAGAGCGATGACTGCAAGCGGCGCAAGCGCCCACAAAAGAAGTGTGACAGGACCCAAGACGAGAACCATAAAGAGCACGATAAGACCGATCGCGATGACAAACATTCTTGAAAAAAAACCGACCAAGCGCATCAAGGTATTCACCACCAAAGTTTCAAAAAAACTTTCCGGATCGAATTCCTTTTTATATTCCTCGTCCATGCGCCAAAAAGGAGCAAGCAATGTACTGAAGAGAATTTTTATCGAGAAAAAATGAAGAGTAAAAGAAATAAAATTTTTCCAATTATGATAGAGATCTCTAAAACCTCCGCCATAATGCCATTTGGCATATAGGGGCATTAAATACAGTAAATACATGATTTTTAAGTATATCACTCTCTAAATTTGTAGAACACTTTGTTTTCGGTGCGCAGATCGAGGTAAAGTATCCTACCAAGAAAATCACTCTGTGTTTGGATGGTTTCGTCCGAGAGAAAGGCTTCGAGGTTGGCATAGATCAAAGCCATGTCGCTGCCTTTGCGCCAGATGATCTGTCCACCGCCGATAATGAACAAATAATATTCGTCATCCCCGACCTCAAGTGTCGTTGCCAATATATTCAACTTGGAAAGAGATTCTATGAATCCTGATAACGAATCAAGTTCTCTTTTAGAAACAAATCTTTTGCCCAAGGGCTCTTCGATCGGTTTATAAGCGGTATAGACAAAATAGACTCCTCCGGAGAAGGACGGTGCGACCGCAAAAATAAGCCCTTCTTCGTCAATGAAGTAACACTCGTCCGCATGGACACCGGTGCGCTCCGGTAAAGAAAGCGTTGGGTCTGCCGGGCTGTCGATTCTCTCGCAGTAGATGGCAAAAGGCTGGCGCTCATCAATACTTATATGAAGGTTGTTGTTTTTCCCCACGTTGAAATGAGCGGATTTGATGCCCGGAAATTGTTCAAGTAGGTTCTTTTCGATTTTACGCTTCGGATAAAGAAAAATATTCGTCTTGGGCACAAGCCACAAGTAAGAGCCTTGAAGCTCGTTACGCACGACTCCTGTTATCTCTTCTCTATTGATGACATCTTCTCCTATAATGGCGACTGCGCTGATCAAAAATCTTTCCTCGCGGGACAGATGGGTAAGGGAATAAATGATCAGTAAAAAGACCAACAATAAGAATCCGAGCTTCACGCGTCTCTTTCTTATTTTTTTCTTATAAAATTCCAGTGAGTTAAGTACTTTGCCGCTCGAGACAATTTTCATTTTTACTTAGAGTGAGCTACCGCCGAGAGACCGTTCATATATGGCACCAGCACTTCGGGAATCTTAACGGAACCGTCGGCTTGTTGAAAGTTCTCGACCAGAGAAACGAGAATTCTCGGCGTGGTTGCTGCTGTGCTATTGAGCGAGTGAGCATATTTCAATTTCCCGTCTTCTCCTTCGTACCGAATATTAAGACGCCTCGTCTGGAAATCATGGAAATAAGATGCCGAACCAATCTCGCGATAAGCATTCTCAAGAGGCACCCAAAGTTCTATGTCATATTTTTTGACCTGGCCCAGACCCAAGTCCGCTCCGCAATTTATGACTGTACGGTAAGGGATGCCCAGAGATTCGATAAATTCTTCGGTATTTCTGTTCAGCTCTTCATGGTACTTGACCGATTCTTCGTGGCTCGATTCACAGAGAATGACCTGTTCAAACTTAAAAAACTCATGCACCCGAATCAGTCCTTTAACATCTTTGGAATGACTGCCAATCTCCCTGCGAAAACATGGCGAGAAAGTTAAAATTTTTTTCGGCAGCTCTTCTCTCTCTATAACCTCGTCTTGATAAAGTCCCATGGAAGCCACTTCGCCCGTGCCGGAAAGATATTTATCGTCTTGAACCTTGTAGAGGTCATCCTCGCTTTGCGGTAGAAAACCGGTGCCTAAAAGCGGCTCGCGGCGGACCATGGAGGGAGCCAGATAGAGAGAAAAACCGCGCGAGACAAAAAAATCGAGCGCATAGCGCCAAACGGCAAAAGAAAGCATCGCCCCGGAACCCTTAAGAAAATAGCCTCGAAAACCGGCCACCTTAACGCCTCGTTCAAAATCCGCCATATTAAGCCCGGTCATGATATCAATATGGTTTTTCGGTTCAAAATCAAACTTGGGAATATTCCCCCATTTTTTTATTTCTTTATTATCTTTGTCGCTCTCGCCGTCCGGCACAGACGCGTCAGGCACATTCGGCACAGAAAGCATCAGTATTTGCCATTCTTTCAAGACCGCCCTCAACTCCCCTTCTTCGCGTTCAAGTTCTTCCTTGAGTATTTTCATTTTCTCTAAAATAGCGACGCGTTCATTCGAGTCTGCCTTGACTATCGCATTGTTAGACACATTTTGTTCAGCCCGCTTTTCTTCAACCCTACCAAGAAGAATCTTACGCTTATTATCGACTTCAATAAGCTTGTCGATATCAAATTCGATGAGCTTTTTTTGAGCGGCTTTTTGGATCAACTCTTTGTTTTCCCTGATGAACTTTATGTCGAGCATGTTGGGTTAATTTTCTTTATTTACGGTATTATGAATATTATCATAATGATACACGAACTTCTTCCACCTGATTTCCCCGAGCTTCTGAAAGAAATAAACGATCCTCCCAAACGGCTCCGCTATGAAGGCGAGTTGCCCAAAGTAGAAAATAAGCTTTTGACCGTAGTTGGTGCCAGGAAATATTCCAACTATGGCAGAGAGGCGTGCGAATCTATCATTAGAGGATTGGCTGGCGCTCCCGTTACCGTGATCTCCGGTCTGGCGCTGGGCATTGACTCCATTGCTCACCGTACCGCGATGGAGGCTGGTCTCCAGACCATTGCTATCCCCGGCTCCGGCCTCGACAGGAAAGTTTTGTATCCCCGCTCGCATATCAATCTGGCCGAAGAGATCATTGAAAACGGCGGCGGACTCATATCGGAATATGACGACACCATGCCTTCAAGTGTGTGGTCGTTTCCAAGAAGAAACAGAATAATGGCGGGCATGTGCCACGCCACGCTCGTCATCGAAGCGGAGAAAAGATCGGGCACTCTTATAACATCCCGTTTGGCTACGGAATACAATCGAGAAGTTGGTGCTGTCCCTGGCCCAATTGATTCACACACCTCTGCTGGGCCACATATGCTCATTCGGCTTGGCGCTGCTCTGATACGCGATACCGATGATATCCTAGAACTCCTCGGACTTGAAAGAAAAGACGATAAGCCGGCTTTGAAAGACTTAGAAGAACTGGGTAGTGAAGAAAAGATCTTTATGAATATCTTAGAGAAACCGTGTTCGCGCGACGAACTTATCCGCATGAGCAAACTCGATACCGGCAACGCCAACGCCATCCTTTCACTTCTTGAAATAAAAGGTTTGATAACCGAAGAACTTGGAGAAATAAAGAGAACTTTTTGACACCGTCAAAATCCTCAAAATTTGCAAATAAAAATTTTCTGTAGTATTTGTTAGGTAATGCGTTTACTAATAGTAGAGTCGCCATCAAAAGCCAAGACTATCGGAAAATATCTTGGTAAAGATTTTCGTGTGGTCGCTTCCGTGGGGCATGTTCGCGACCTGCCGAAGTCAAACAAATCGGCCATCGACATCGAGGCCGGCTTCGTGCCGCACTACGAAGTGGTGAAAGGAAAGGAGAAAATAATTTCGGAAATTAAATCCTTGGCGAAAAAAGCGGATGAAATTCTGCTCGCCACAGACCCTGACCGCGAGGGTGAAGCTATCGCTTGGCATGTTGCCGAAGCATGTGGCTTCGGCGATGGTGAGCGTAAGTCGAACCATAGTGTTAAGCGTATTGTCTTCTATGAAATAACTAAAGAAGCGGTCAGCGAAGCACTTGAGAACCCGCGCGAGATCGACACCAACCTACGAGAAGCCCAAGAAGCAAGAAGAGTGCTTGATCGTCTAGTCGGCTATGATCTTTCCGGATTAGTCTGGAAAAAAGTCCGCTATGGCTTGTCTGCCGGCCGAGTGCAGTCTCCGGCCCTGCGCATCATAATGGAACGCGAACGCGAAATCCGCGCCTTCAAACCCGTTACTTTCTGGATCATTACAGCGAACATGGAAGATGAACACAAAAATAATCTGGCTTTTGTCTGCTCAAAAGAACTAACCATTCTAGAAGAAGTCCAAAATATCCTCAAAGCGGCCAAGACCTCTCCTTGGAAGGTCATTGATGTCAAAGAAACGAAAGTATCTCGCAATCCGCGCGCGCCGTTCATTACTTCAACCCTGCAACAGACGGCAAGTTCTCGATTCGGTATAGCACCATCACGGACCATGAGTTTAGCCCAAAAACTTTATGAAGCGGGACACATTACTTACATGCGTACGGACTCAACAAATCTCGGCCTAGGCGCGCGCAAAGAGATTGAGTCTTTGATAAAGAAAAAATACGGCGAAAATTATTATGAATCGCATGTCTTTGCCAAAAAATCCAAAAACGCCCAAGAAGCGCACGAAGCGATTCGCCCGACTCATATGAGTATCGAAAAAGCGGGGGTAAATGAGAGTGAGCAGAGGCTCTATTCCTTGATTTGGCAAAGAACGATATCGAGTCAGATGAAATCGGCAGAAGTCATGCGCACCAAAATCATCGCTAACTTGACGAAGGTCAGACTTCCGTCAGAGGCTGACGGAAGTCTGACCTTCGTCATACCAGACTTCTGGCTCAATGGTTCGCGCATCATCTTCGACGGCTGGCTCAAAGCTGACCCCCACTCTGCAAGTGAAGATGTTATTTTGCCCAAACTCAAAACAGATGACCCACTAAAACTCTTGGATATAGATTCGGAAGAGAAACAAACAGAGCCTCCGGCCAGATACTCAGAAGCTGGATTAATCAAAGAACTTGAAAAGCGCGGCATTGGCCGACCATCCACTTATGCTTCCATCATTAAGACTCTAGATGACCGCGGATATGTGGAAAAGATTAGCAAAGCTCTTAAACCGACAGATACCGGCGAAGTAGTCAGCTCTTTTCTCGAAGAGCACTTTCCAACATACATCAGCGACTCTTTTACCGCCGAAATGGAAAATGAATTGGATGACATCGCGAGCAGCGCACGCACCTACAAAAAAACTTTGTCGGACTTCTATACGCCGTTCCTGAAGGATGTCAAAGCAAAAGAAGAAGTGCCGAAAGTCACCAACCTTGGTGAAGCGCCCAAAGACTTGAAATGCCCAGTTTGTGGGGCTAACATGATTATCAAGCTCGGCAAAAACGGTAAATTTCTTTCATGCGAAAAATACCCTGAATGCCATGGAGCGCGCACCATAGAAGGCAAAGAGCTTGAAGGTCCCAAAGATACCGGTGAGATCTGCCCGAAATGTGGTAAAGGAAATCTGATGACCCGCGAAGGTAAATATGGAATGTTCACCGCTTGTTCACGCTTCCCAAAGTGCAAGTTCATTAAAAAAGACGAGAAGCAGGAAAAAGCCAATTCCACTGGTGTACAGTGCCCCGTGTGTAAAACGGGTTATATGTCAGAGCGGCGTGGCCGTTTCGGAATTTTTTATAGCTGTTCCAATTATCCGGATTGCAAGTATGCTATTAAGGCCAAGCCGACCGGCGAAATTTGTAAACTCTGCGGCAGTTTAATGATGGCTGGCACGAAGACTATCCCCGAAAGATGTAGCGATAAATCTTGTCCGAATCATAATCCACATAAAATTGCGAAGTGATCTGCGAACGCTGGTCGATAAATTATATAAGACTGAATACTATGCCCAAGAGATCTTCCGATAAAACATGCCCCAATCACAACCCCCACAAAATCAAAAAGACCTAAACTCGCTTGCCAAGATCACAAGAAATATGGTCAACCCTACTCCTGAAGACATTGCTTTAGTTAAGAAAGCGTTTACTTTTGCCGAGCGCGTTCACGACGGCCACAAAAGACTTTCCGGCGAACCTTATTTGAACCACTTAACGGAAACCGCTCAAATCCTCTCGGAACTGGGCGTGGGAAGTGTGACTATCGCGGCCGGACTGCTCCATGACTCAATTGAAGATGTCGGCGTAAAAAGAGAAGAAATCGCCCAAGAATTTGGTGAAGAAGTGGCCTTCATGGTCGAAGGCGTGACCAAGCTCGGACATCTCAAATACAAAGGAACCGACAGGCATAATGAAAGCCTGCGCAAATTATTCGTAGCTATGTCGGAAGATATCAGAGTGCTTCTCATTAAACTGGCGGACCGCCTGCACAACATGAGAACGCTCTCTTATGTCCCCAAAGATAAGCAACTAAGAATAGCAACGGAGACGCTCGAGATTTATGCTCCCATAGCCTACAGGCTCGGCATCAGAATGATCAACCGCGAGTTGGAAAACCTTTCTTTTTTCTATGTCTATCCCAAGGAATATGAAGACATGAAAAAAGCGCTCAAAGAAAGATACCAAGATAAAGTAGACGACCTGGAAAAATTTTCCCGCTCCGTTATAAAAGCGCTTGTTAAGGATGGCCTGACAAAAGTCAAAAGAGATTACCGAGTCAAAAGCCTGTACAGCCTTTATAAAAAATATCTTAGGTATGACAAAGATTTGGATAAAATTTATGACATAAGCGCCATACGCATTCTTGTGGATTCCGTCGCCGACTGCTATCAGGCGCTGGGAGTGATACACGGGCGATGGAGACCATTGCCAGAACGCATCAAGGATTATATCGCCTTTCCCAAACCGAACGGATATCAAGCACTGCATACAACGGTCTTTACCGGAGACGGCAATATTGTCGAAGTTCAGATCAAAACTCACGAAATGTACAAAGATTCGGAATACGGCATCGCTTCTCATCTTGTCTATAAAGAAGACAAAAGCAAGAAGAATGTCTTGGCGTGGATATATGCCCTCTTGCCCCAATCAGATAAATCAATTGGCACAAATGCCCTCGGCAAAGATAAAGATATACCAAAGTGGATATCGGAACTGGCCGCCTATAAAGAACCTTCCAAAAACCAACAGCTTTTCCGGGAACAGTTATCCAGCGACTTTTTCAGCGAAAGAATATTCGTCTTTTCTCCCAAAGGCGATGTCGTGGATCTGCCCAACGATTCGACGCCGATAGATTTCGCTTATTCGATTCATTCCGATATCGGAAACCGTATGACCGGCGCAAAAGTGAACGGCAAACTGGTATCGCTTGATACCAGTCTTCACAACGGCGACATTGTTTTCATCATGACAAGCGAACGGGCCTTGCCTAACCGCAAATGGCTGTGGATGGCCAAAACTTCCATAGCTCGCCGCCATATACGCCATAAACTGGGCAAGCTTAAAGAATCAAATCGCGATTAGATGCTGAATTTAGTGACGGAATATAAAGATTCATCATCCTCTTCGCGTTTCGGTTCATCCTCGGCCAGTATCTTTTCTTCTTCAGTTAAAGGAGGAATGTCTTCGATGAGAATTTTCTCATTTTTTAATTTTTCGATTTCCACTTCCGTTCCGATTCTTTCGAGCAATGCGCGCAGATCATCCTTATTGAAAAAATCGATCGACACTCGCCCGCCATTTTCTTTTTTTTCTATTCTCACTCTAGTGCCAAGTTTTTCTTTAAAAAGATCTTCGATCTCTATGAGTTCTTGATCGATTAGTTTGCGAGCGCGATCAACGGCAATATGGCGCGCGATGCTTTCCGCTTCCCTAACATTAAGTTTTTTGAAAATTATCTCCTTAAAAAGAGTTTCTTGTTCCCGCGGCCGGTCTACGAGCATCATCAGCGGGCGCGTATGGCCTTCCGTGATCTTGTTCTCCGATAGAGCATTGATTATATATTCCGGCAAAGAAAGAATACGCAAGGAGTTCGAAACATACTCGCGGCTTTTGCCGACCTTTTTACCGATCTCATGATGTTTGAAATTAAATTCTTTGACCAGGCGGTCAAAAGCTCGCGCCCTATCCACCGGACTTAGGTCCTCGCGCTGAATATTTTCAATAATGGCAAGTTCCAGCTTCATCAAATCCGTATCTTCACCGGTCCGTATAAGCACCGGCACTTGCTGAAGCCCCGCTAAACGAGCCGCCCGCAAACGCCGTTCGCCGGCGACCAATTCATACTCGACACCAATTCCCCCGTCTTCCCTGGTCAATTCATTGCGCGTGACAACAAGGGCCTGAAGAACGCCATACTGGCGAATGGAATCGGCCAGACCACGAAGCTGAACCTCGTCAAATTCCCTTCTCGGCTGGAAAGGATTGGGCTTAATTTTATCAACTTCTACCCAGAAGATAGAGTCATTATAGAATCTAGACATGTGATTATTGTACCAAATGTTTTTATGCTATTCTATGGTAGACGCTGGAGTGATGGAATGGCAGACATGCAGCACTCAAAATGCTGTGACCGCAAGGTCGTGTGGGTTCAAATCCCACCTCCAGCACCATGCTAAATCTGAGCGATAAAGTTTTAGTAGCATATGTCATCGGTATCGCTCTTGGTGATGGAAATCTTTCTAATCCTAATGGCCGTGCCGTTAGACTTAGGATAACTTGCGATTCTAAATATCCTTTTTTAATTTCTAAGATTGAACAATCACTTAAAAAATTGGCCCCTAACAATAAGGTTGCCAGAATCAATCGAGGAGATAATGCGATAGATATCAGCTGTTACTCAAATCAATGGGAGCAACTACTTGGTTGGAAAGCATATGGTGGTTCAAAGATAAAGCAGTCAATTCGTGTACCTAATTGGATACTTCGAAATAAGAAATTTTGCCGAGCCTGTTTATGTGGACTTTGGGAGACTGATGGCTCTATTTACAAAGATAGGGGGTATCTGACAGCAAATTTTGTAACCCAAATTCCAAGCTTATCACAATGCGTGGAAAAGATGCTCGTCAAAACCAATTACAAGGCCTCCTTACAAAGATTAATGCTAACTGATAACAGGGTGAAATTTACTTTTAGAATCCATAGAAATGCTTCTCAATTTATTAAAGAAATGTCTATTGACAAAAAGTAGCTTGATAAATGCCTGTAACTTAATTTCGATTCTCTCTCCCGGCACACTTCGACTTGGTTCGACTACGCTCACCACAAGTCGCTCAGAGTAAGCCCCCACATCTACCTTACATTGCCCCTTTTTCAGTAATTGTAGTTAGTCTGGAAGTGTGTAAAGGTATGTGTGGGGGCACGCAGTATAAACTCCTTTCTATCTAAGCTTGACAAAAGAACTTTTATATTATAGTCTTTGAAAAGAAAGTCCCTTTCCACAACTTAAAAAGGAGGCCGTCGTGAGCTACACAATCACAAATGAAAGAATTTTTCGGAAGGTGCACACCTTCCTCGGTTACTTAGTCATCATTAACACACTTGTCACTTTGGTCATGAGATTAATGACGGGTAGATATATTAGTTTTACAAACATAGTATTTGCCATTCTGATTGTAATAGTGGGTTGGTTCATTAAACACCTTAATGAACCTTATCTCAAAGACATTAAAAAATATCAAGAATTTGGATTGGAGAAACTCGTGACTCTTAGTTTATATGGGCGTGTTCGCAATCCTTCTGATCTAGCGAATGTGCTCCTTGTCTTTGGGTTTATGTTGGTCTACCCTTCAGTTTCTAGTTTTGGATTGTTTCTCATATATTTTGGTTTTGTAAATTTAACAATATTCATTGAGGAGAACAGACTACGAACGAAGTTCGAAAGACAATATCAGATCTATGAGACTAAGGTTGGGCGGTGGACACCGCAACCATTAAGTACAATCGTCACAGGAAAATATAAGGAGATTAAACACTAATATTTTTTAGACCGCCATGCTTTTACAAGCCTCTGGCGGTCTTTTTATGTTCTATTTAATAAATTTTACACAATGTGTGTGTTGTGTTATATTCCAAACAAATCAAACCATGGTGGTTTGGTAAAACTGTTCTTTAAAAAGTCGTCTACGCTCTATGAGCTACACCCACCTACACCCTTACGGGCTACGGCGAGGCAAAGGCGTACCAAAGGAGGTTCTAATGAAGTTCTTTATCCGTCTTAGTTATCGTTATGATAATCATGGTAATCAGTATTCTCACATGGACTCCGTTGTTTACGGCCCCTACGAGGATGACAAGACTGTGGAGGATGCTCTCGCTCTACTTTGGCCAAACGACAAAGAGAAGCAGTTTCTCGTTTTCGACGGGCAAATTCTAAATGTTAAGCCATCTTCCAAGGAGAAACCTGAAGAGAAAAAGCGCACGCCAGGCAACATGGAGAATTATTACAAAGAGAGAGATATCTGGAAATGCAAAGACTGCAATGCCGATATTTTGGGCACCCCAGTCACCCATCTGATTTGGATTCCGGGTATGATCGACAACAATAGATCATCCAAAAATGAGACTGATCCATACTGTCCGAACTGTGAAAAAAATCTAAATTCACATGGAGCGCCGATTATTTAGAAAGTTCCTTATAACTTCCAAGTCAGCCCCCCACCACTTTTTAAATTACTAAAAATGGTGGGGGCTTTTTATATTAAAATTTATCACCAATATGTTCAGTTAACACCTGTTACCTCTTAATCACCCAAAGGGCAACCCTAAGGTGTTAACTGTACAGAATATTGACTTTTTAATTTCTACATGCTATAATTAAAAAAGATAGCAGTACATTCAAATATTCAAGTCAAAAGGAGGAATAGCCATGGAAGATTTCTTGATTTTTCTTGTGGAAGCCATTGTTGTCATGGTTGTAGTAATCCTAGTATTCGATGAGACTGATAAATTAGTCACAAAGTGGGTACCTCCAAAACACAATTATGTGAAAATGATGCTATTAGCAATTTCACTAATAGCAACTGTGTTTTGGGCTGGCTATGAAACAGCCCAAGTATTTCCTCTATAAAGAGAACACAAAGAGCGCACGACTACTACGGTACGGCGCTCTTTTTTATTAAATTTTAAGTTATTTTTTCCACTTGGAGGCTCAGCCTCTAAGTTGGCAATTTTCCGATACTCTTGCACCTATATTCAAACACATACTTAGTATTGTGTATAATAAAGTAAATGGGTATCGCGACAGAAACAAAGTGGCACACAAAATCGGTTTCCGAAGTATTGGAAATACTGAAATCAAGCGAGCACGGACTTTCAAGCGTTGAAGCGAAATTGAGACTTGCCCAGAACGGACCCAACAAACTGCCGGAAGCCAAAGTCGAGAACATTTTTGTCATTTTCCTGCGTCAGTTTGAAAGCCCCCTGATCTACATACTCCTCGCGGCAAGCGTCATCGTATACATTATGGGCGAGACTATAGACAGCATTGTCATCATGTCCGTCCTTATCTTCAACGCAGTTATCGGCGCCATACAAGAAGGTAAAGCTAGAAACACCATGCTTGCTCTCAAGCGTTTCGTTGAGACTAAGGCGGTAGTCGCCCGCGACGAAACCGAGCTTATCATTACAGACGAAGAAGTGGTCCCGGGAGACATCATTGTTCTGCAGGAAGGAGAAAAGATCCCCGCCGACGCCCGTCTGATCTCCTCTCATAACTTAAAGATCAACGAAGCAGCCCTTACCGGCGAATCAAAATCGGTGCACAAACACACCAACCCTTTGGCAAATCCCGAACTTCCCGCCCCTGAACAACGAAACATGGTCTTCAAAGGAACCAATGTTGCTGGCGGCAACGGACTGGCAGTGGTATCGGCGACCGGATCGAAAACGATTATCGGCGAAATTGCTAAAAAAGTGGCGACCATAGACACCGATATTCCGCTTAAAACAAATATCAAGAACCTTTCGAGAATTTTTATCATTGCGACAGCGGTCGTTAGCGTCGTACTCTTCACTCTCGGTATGTTTTCTGGCTATTCTATTCGAGAAATGTTTGCCACAACTGTTTCTCTGGCTGTTTCGGCTATTCCCTCCGGCCTTCCCATAGCCCTGACCATTATTCTAGCCGCCGGCGTCTGGCGCATGAGCAAGAGAAACGCTCTGGTCAAAAGATTGCAGGCTGTGGAAGCACTTGGACAAGCTCAAGTAATTGCTGTAGATAAAACTGGCACCATTACTAAAAACGAAATGATGGTGGAAACCGTTTTTACCGAAGACAAAATCTTTGAGATAGGTGGTGTAGGCTATGAGCCCAAGGGAGAAGCAAGACTCTTGGGAGAGATTATAGAGCCACCCAATCATCCGGAACTCATACGAGCGGGGAAAATCGCTTCTCTTTGCGCCAGCGCCAGAACGGTATATTCAGAAGAAAAAAAAGAGTGGCGCGTCTCGGGTGATCCGACGGAAGCAGCCTTGCTTGTTTTGGGCTCGAAACTAGGTTTCAAAAAAGACGACCTAGAACGCGAACTCCCCTTTCTTTCTGAAATTCCATTTGATTACAATCTTAAATATCACACTACTCTTCATAAGGAGGATAAAAAAGGCATCCTAACAGTTGTGGGAGCGCCGGAAGTGTTACTCGCTCTTTGTACGAAAATTTTTGCCGGCGGGACAGTCAAAAAAATATCAAAAGCCGAAAAGGAAAAGCTCGGCGATATGATCTCCCATCTTTCTAGAAAAGGTTTGCGAGTTCTGGCTTTTTCGCAAAAGAGTATAGCTCTCGGAGACATAAACAGAGACAATATAAAAGATTTGACATTTGGCGGTTTTTTTGGCCTCAAGGATGCCTTGCGATTGGAGGTTAAAGAGTCAACCCTCAAGGCGCAAAGCGCCGGCCTGCGCGTGGTCATGATCACCGGAGATCACCGAGATACAGCAACGACCATTGCCCGAGAAGCAAATATTTATAAAGACGGCGACCTTGTCATCACCGGCAATGAAATTGAAGCAATGACGGAAGTAGAATTAGCAAGTAAGCTCGATAGAGTTTCCGTCTTCGCCCGAGTGACGCCGGAGCACAAATTACGGATCATTCAAGCTTATCGCGCTCGTGGCGAGATCATTGCCATGACAGGTGACGGGGTCAACGACGCCCCCTCTCTCGTGGCGTCCGATCTTGGTGTGGCCATGGGCATCAGCGGCACCGAAGTGGCGAAAGAAGCTTCCGATATTATTCTTCTCGATGACAATTTCAGCTCTATCGTTTCAGCGATCGAAGAAGGTCGCGGTATTTATAAAACGATCAAGAAAGTTATTGTTTATTTAGTCTCGACTTCTATCGGAGAAGTTCTGGTCATCACAGGCTCTCTTATTATCGGCTTGCCTCTTCCACTCCTGGCCGCCCAAATTATCTGGCTCAACTTCATAACTGACGGCTTTTTCATACCAGCTGTGGCCATGGAACCTAGAGAAAATAACCTCTTGAAGACGAGATTTGAAAAGGGCAATAAATATTTGGTTGATAGATCAATGGCCATACGAATGTTTCTCATGGCAACTCCAATGACCGTATTTACCCTTATGCTCTTTGCCGCCACATACCAGAATGACTTAGCCAAAGCCATGACAATGGCGCTAACGCTTCTGGCTGTCTTCCAATGGTTCAATGCCTGGAATTCAAGATCCGAAACCGAATCAATCTTTAGCATGAATCCGTGGGGTAATAAGTTCCTCATCGCCGGCACCTTCGTGGCCTTTCTTTTCCAGCTTTTGGCGGTCTATCATCCATTCTTCCAGACATTCCTGCGTACCGTGCCCCTTGGTTTTTCCGACTGGCTCATTATAATCACTCTTGCCACATCGATCATCCTTGTAGAAGAAATGAGAAAACTCGTCAACAGACGAAAGTTAGTTATCATCAAACAAGTTGAAACGGTCCAGGCTTAAAAAGAAAGTATTGGTCATCGTCGGACCTACCGCATCCGGCAAAAGCAGTCTTGCTGTAAAACTGGCCCAAAAATTTAATGGGGAAATAATTTCGGCGGATTCCCGACAAGTTTACAAAGGTCTTGATATCGGCACCGGCAAGATTACCAAACGGGAAATGAGAGGTATTCCCCACCATCTCCTCGATGTGGCCAACCCGAGAAAGCAGTTTTCTGCAAGTAATTTTGTAAGTGAGGCGAATAAAGCAATTACTATGATATATCATAGTAAGCATATTCCAATTGTTGTGGGCGGAACGGGATTCTATATAGATGCTCTGGCTGGTAATATTTCTTTACCAGACGTACCGCCAAATAAAAAGTTACGAGAAAGATTAGATAAAAAATCTGCTGAGACGCTTTTCAAAATATTAAAGAAAAAAGATCTAAGGAGAGCTTTGGCTATCGATCCGCATAATAAGGTACGTCTAATCCGGGCACTAGAAATTGTTGAAGCTGTTGGAAAAGTACCAACTCTCAAAAGCTCTTCTACTTATAGCTTTATCTACATCGGTCTCAAGCCGGATAATCTCGACCAGAGAATCCACAAAAGATTACTTAAAAGATTACATGGCATTATTCGAGAAGCTAAAAAGCTAATCAAGCTAAAAGCTATAAGCTATCGTAGGATGCACGAGTTGGGTCTCGAATATCGTTACGCCGGTATGTATTTGAAGAAAAAAATTTCAAAAGAAGAAATGCTAGAAAAACTTTACACCGAAATAAGGCGATACGCCAAAAGACAAATGACTTGGTTTAAGCGCAATAAAAAAATTAAATGGTTAAATCCAGAAAAAATTGAGGATATCAAAAAATTCGTCGAATTAAAATTATAGATACGCAGATAGCCCCGGCTATCCTTGCCAGTCGTTGCGGGCCCACCAGGACTCGAACCTGGAACCTCGGTTTTGGAGACCGATGTTTTACCATTGAAACTATAGGCCCTTTGATTTCACTTTGTATAAAACCCCTCTTTGGGCTCAAGACGAGCCCTCAATGGGCTATATTAACATAGACTAAGCCTTCTTTTCTTTGTATATAGTTTTTTTGCGAACGATTGGGTTATATTTCTTAAATGCAAGCTTGCGCTCTACTGATTTTTTATTTTTACGAGAATAATAGGTGTGGCCTTTGCCGGCACCTTTTTCATCCCCCACGGAAACTAGTTTTATGAGATGCTTTTGTGACATAAAAAACAGGATACACTACATACAATATTTTGCAAACCTATTCATGACTTCTTTTGTTATAGTGCCCACTTGCCCATTACCGACAGTAAAATTGTCAATTTTAGTTACTGGCACAATATCCCTAAACGATGAGGTAATGAATGCCTCATCGGCGGATTTAAGTTCTGCCTCTTTTATGTCTCTTTTTTCAACTTTATAATCTCCCGATATGAGTTCTTCAACAACTTTACGAGTAACACCCTCTAAAACATTGGCGACAGGCGTAATGAGAGTATTGTCTTTAACCAATATAATATTACTCGTGGCACCTTCAAGTACCATGCCCTTATGGACATAGAGAATTTCAGTGGCCTCCTCCTTCTTTTTCAAAGTCTGAAGTCTTACGGCAGTGATATAGTTGATGGTCTTTATTTCCGGCATCTCCCTTTGATAATCATATGTCATAAGCTTGATCCCCTTTTCGTAATATTCATTGGGTAATGATTTCCACTGACCGGCCGTAATAAAAAATGTCGGTTTGTTAAAATCGTATTCTATGCCTTCCAGAGTCTCACCCCCAGTAAGAATAAGTCTGATGTTAGCTCGATCTTTAAGACCAGACTTTTCTGTCAGATTAATTATCTTTTTCTCGAGAGCGACTTCAGTGATCGGAATTTTAATATTCAAAGCTTCGGCGCCACGAGTGAATCGGCGCCAATGGTCAGCAAGGCGAAATACCTTGCCACCCATGACAGCCAAGCCGTCATAAACGCCGTACCCGCGCAAAAGACCGATATCGGAGACAGAAATTTTGGCTTCATCCAAAGGCCTAATCTTACCGTCGAGATAGCAGTATTGCTTCATTTCTTGGTTGTATTGGAATTCTGTTTTGTGCGCAGACTTTTGAGCGATTTTCATTTTCTTTATTTTAAGTGGTTAATCTCACTATTCTTGTGAAGCCATTATATCATTTTTAATTTAACCAGGATTTTGTGCTTGTACCACTTCGCCCCGCCCAAGGCGGGGCGAAGTGGTACAACGGGCTACCCTGCCTGCCTGCTCGCCTCGCTGAAGCTCCCGCGAAGCGGGCCGGCAGGCAGGGCTTCACAAAAAAGAAAACCGCCTCACCCATTCGGGATATTGGCGGCTTATTAGAGAGAAACAGAGATTACAGATATTAGGTCAATTTTTGATGGAACCTGACTTTTGCCACACAGAAAGCCCCTTAGGGAGCATCTTGCGTTGGAGCCAATACTCTAGCCCGATTATTATAATGATGCCGGACAGTAAAACTGTCCAAAAACAGACGATTAAACCGACGATAATTCTTCCAACGCTATTGTAGGAACTCGATCCTTCAATCTCACTTTCCGAGATGTGCATCGGAATAGCCATGTACAAGAATAAACCGACGAACGCAAGCAATATAACTCCGCTCAGAAACAAAATAATCCCATCTTTTCTTGAGTTTCTCATACTCTCTCTCCTTTCTAAATTTTGAATGTGCGATTAGGCCACAATGACCAAATTCTAAATCTAAGAAGATTGAAGCAAATAATGACTTCTATGTCAAGGTTCAACCTTGACATAGAACTTTGAAATTATACGATAATCCTCACGAAATCTTTTTTATTTTTTGAAAAGTCATGTCTTGATGAAATTATACAAGCACATGCTTCCAAACCACAACTTCATATGTTCTCTATTGTTTACCTAGAATCTATTCCACAAAACTTGATTGGTAACCTCATGATGGTAAATGACCTCGCTTGTTTTCACAAGTGTTCCAAGCTCTTTCGGACTTCTGTCCGCGGAAGTTTGCTTGAATGCAAAATATTTTTCCTTTGCCTCCCCGCCAAGAATCACACCTACAAAATCGCTTGACTTGAAGAGGCGAATTGCATCGTTGATACTGCTTGGAAGAAACCTCAAGCGGTCGCGTTTTTGCTCGTCTTTTTCAAGAACATTACCCTCAAGTCCGGTTTTTAAAAGTGCAAACGACGCCAAGTACGGATTTGCATCCGGAGAAACTGAACGAACTTCAATGCGCGTCGATTTTTCGTTTCCCATCGGAATGCGAATCATCGACCCTCGGTCACACGATGATACCTTAATCTGATTCGGCGCTTCAAAATTCGGATCAAGGCGTCGGTATGCATTGACGCTTGAGTTAAGTGTAAGACAAATTTCCGGGGCGTGGTTAAGAATTCGAGAAATCATCTTCCATGCGATGTCAGAAAGTTTATCATCCCCTTTTGCATCGTAAAATATGTTTTTTCCGCCTTTTGCAAGCGAGAGGTTCAAGTGCATTCCGCTTCCGTTGATATTTGTTATCGGCTTGGGTAGAAATGAAGCCGTCATACCCATGTTTCGGGCAACCTGTCGGCACACTAGCTTGTAAAGCTGAATATTATCGCACGCTCGCACAATCGATGCATACGAGAAATTCAACTCAAACTGAGAAGGTGCAACCTCTGGATGATCCTTTTCATTCTTGAACGCTAAAGCCCTCTGAACTTCCGCAGCCCGATCGATAAAAAGCCTCAAGCTGTCCAGTGGTAGCGAGTGATAATATCCTCCTGATGAAACAAGCGTAAAGGATTGCTCTTGGTTAAATTTTTGCTCTGCATCCGTTCCGTTCATTAAAAAACCTTCCACCTCGGCAGCAAGATTTACCATAAATCCCTTATTTTTAGACAGATATTCAGCGTATGCTTTCAATTGTGCGCGAAAATCCGTAACATACGGTTTGCGATCTTTATCGAGTACCTCGGCAAACATAATCACCTTGCCCGGACCGAAGATATCGGATGGAACAAGTCGCATGGTCGCCCAATCTGCCGATAAGCGAAGATCCGATTCTCCAAGTTTGCTCAATCCACGAATCGAAGACCCGTCAAATGTAAGGTTTTCATATGCGTCAACAAAAAAACTCTTGTCGTAATCGAGCATGTGAAATCTTCCTTCGATGTTGGAAAAACATAATGTTACCGCTTTGATAGACTTTTCTTTTTTCAGGTAGGCTACATATTCCTTTTCGATTTCCCGGTCGCTTTTCGTTTCTTGTTTTTTGAACATTTCCAAGTTTCGTTTTTCAAGGTCATCGTAGCTTAACTCGAGAAATTTCGTCAGTTTTTCGCTTTCCATAATTTTATGGTTTGTTATTCCAATTATCATTAATCGTGTATGTACGCCTCTTCACCATGCAAGAGTATATCAAGCCCAGGATCCTCTTCTTCATGTTTTACCCGAACCGGAGTGAATTTGTTGATGACCCAGAGAGCCGCGTAGGTAAAGACAAACGACCAAAGAATAGCAATCGCCACCGAAAGGACTTCAAATCCGAAGAACGAGAAGTTGCCGAAGATTAATCCGTTCGCGCCGTCCGGGTTTGCCGCAAGCGATGCAAAGATGCCCAAGAAGATGACCCCAAGCACGCCACCGATACCGTGCACAGCCCATACATCAAGCGCGTCATCGAAACTTTTGTTTCTTCGAAATTCAACCGCTCCGTAGCACCCAAGACTCGCGATAATTCCAAAAAGAATGGCCACGCCCGGTGTCACAAAGCCAGCCGCAGGCGTGATGGCCACCAATCCTGCAACAGCTCCGATTAAAAGTCCCACAAAACTCGGCTTTTTTATTCGTACCCATGAGATGATAAGCCATGTCAGGGCGGCGATTGCCGCTGCTATTTGTGTGTTTAGGAACGCAAGCGTGGTGATGGCATCAACCTGCAACTCTGACCCAGCGTTAAACCCGAACCAACCAAACCAAAGAAGGGCGGTGCCAAGCGCAACGAAAGGCAAATTGTGAGCCGTATCCTTCACCGTCTTCCTCCGCCCTAAAAATAGCACTGAAGCAAGCGCCGCGAATCCGGCAATCGCATGTACAACCGTTCCGCCCGCGAAATCAAGCACTTCCCACTGAGAAAACAATCCCCCTCCCCAAACCATGTGCGCGATCGGAAAGTACACAAATAAAAGCCACGCTGTCAAAAATATCATGTACGCGCCAAAGCGTATCCGCCCTACGAACGCGCCGGTAATGAGAGCGGGTGTGATAATCGCAAACATCATCTGATACGCGATAAAGATGAGCAGAGGTATCCCCGACGAAGTGATTTCCGTAAGTGATACTCCGCGCAAAAATGCGTTATCAAGATTTCCAATAATACCCATCCAGTCTCCACTAAATGTTAATGAATAGCCGATTGCGATCCAGAGAAATGTCGTCCATGCTATGGACGCGAAACTCTGCATCATAACTGAAACTACATTGCTGCGAGACACGAGCCCACCATAGAAAAACGCCAGCCCCGGCGTCATGAGCATGACAAGCGCGGAGGCTACTAACATAAACGCGGTACTTCCTGTATTTAATTCAATCATATATGTTGTAAAATATTAATTTATAATAAATTTATATTAATTATTGATATATTTAATATAAATTCATCTTATTTAATAATATAAATAATGTCCACTATAACTGGGGATAAGAAAGAGCCAGCCAGTCTTTACACACTGGATGCAGATTTTTTGTATGGATTGAATACATAATCTTATCTTTTGTCGTGGTGCGTCGGGCAGGAATTATCCGCTTACAGCGACAGTACACCTTTCGTATTTTCTCAAAGCAAAGCTTCTCGAAAATTTACTCAAGGTCTTCGAATCCTGCCCCGCGAGTGAATTAATTCACTCGCTTGGCGCAGAACATAAATTAAAAATAGGTGGCCAACAAAGCCACCATTTTTAATTTTGTGCGCCGGGTTGGATTCGAACCAACGAAGACCGAAGTCAAGGGATTTACAGTCCCTCCTCGTTGACCACTTGAGTACCGACGCATCTTCTTGTCTCACCGAAGCTTTAGCTAAGGGGGACGCGATGGAGTTATTCTAATGGAAAAAGTTTGAATCTGCAAAAGACGCGGTCATTTCACAGTCGCTTCCTTTTTGGATACTCCAGTGCTGATACGATTTGAGCGCGCGCTTTTTTTAATATCAAAAGTAAATTGATTGTCTTTGGCATCGACAGAAACCGTGCCACCGGAAAGCACTTTATTAGAGATCATCATGGAAGCCACCGGATTAAGGATTTTTTCCTGGATGAGTCTTTTTAACGGTCTGGCGCCGTACTGCGGGTTGTATCCTTCCGCGGTCAAAAGCTCCAAGACAGACTCGGAAGCAGAGAGATGTATTTCTTTTTCCGCCAATCGTTTTTGAACAATTTCGATCTGGATATTGACAATCTCTTTTATGGCTTCTCTTGTGAGTATGTCGAAAACAATAATGTCATCGAGACGATTGAGAAACTCCGGTCGGAAATGTTCCTTGAGAGTCGATAGAACTTTTTCTTTAACACTCTCATAAGTGTCTTTTTCACTGCTACTAAAGCCGATGGTCTGCATCTTGTCTATGTACTGCGACCCGATATTTGAGGTCATGATTATCACCGTGTTTTTGAAGTTGATGACTCGGCCCTTGGCATCAGTCAAACGGCCGTTATCAAGGATTTGAAGCAAGATATTGAATACTTCCGGATGAGCCTTCTCGATCTCGTCGAAAAGCACGACCGAATACGGCCTATGGCGCACGGATTCCGCAAAACTTGAGCCTTCTTCGAAGCCGACATAGCCCGGTGGTGCGCCGATCAGCTTGGAAACCGAAAATTTTTCCATGAATTCGGACATGTCCACACGAATGAGCGCCTTTTCATCGTCAAACATGAATTCAGTCAGAGCCTTAGTCAATTCAGTTTTCCCGACACCAGTCGGGCCAAGAAAGATGAAAGACCCGATAGGGCGATTTGGATCGGAGATACCAGCGCGCGAACGCTTGATCGTATCGGCAATTTTTTTGACCGCCTGTTCTTGCCCAACGACACGCTTCTTCAGAAACTCTTCCATTCTTGAGAGCTTGACTGCTTCTTCCTCAAGCATTCTGGAAACCGGTACGCCCGTCCATCGGCTGACGACCGTAGCAATATCGGACGCGGTGACCTCTTCTTTCAAGATTCTTCTTGAGCTTTGAAGTTTTTTCAGACGCCTGGATTTTGATTCCAAATCTTTTTCCATGGATGGAATTTTACCGTAACGAAGTTCCGCCGCTCTGGAGAGGTCCGCCCGCGCTTCAGCCGAGTCGGCATCAAGTCTCATGGTTTCGAGAGTCTTCTTAATTTCTTTTATTTCCCCCACCGTTTCTTTTTCATTCGTCCACTTGAGTTCTATCTCGGAAGTCTTTTCGCGCAGATCGGCGATATCTTTATCAATAATTTTAAGCCGAGCCTTAACCTTAGGATTTTTACTCTCTTTTTTCAAAGCTTCTTTTTCGATCTCAAGCTTTATAATTTTTGAATGAGCATCTTGAAGCGCCGGAGGCATGTTCTCCAGAGAGATTTTTAAAAATGATGACGCCTCGTCGATTAGGTCCACCGACTTGTCCGGCAAGAATCTATCGGTAATGTAGCGCGAGGACAGATTAACAGCCGCTTGAATAGCATCATCGGTGATATGCACTCCGTGATAAAGTTCATAACGCTCTTTGAGACCACGCAAAATGGTCACGGCATCATCAATGGAAGGCTCATGAACATAGACAGGCTGAAAACGGCGTGTTAGAGCCGGATCTTTCTCAATGTTTTTTTGGTATTCGCGCAGAGTCGTGGCACCGATGGCCCGCAATTCCCCTCTGGCCAAAGACGGCTTGAGCATGTTCGAAGCGTCCATGGAGCCCTCCGCCGCACCCGTGCCGACTATAGTATGAATTTCGTCGATGAAGAGAATAATTTTTCCATCCGATTTTTCAATTTCTTTGATGATATTTTTGAGACGCTCTTCGAACTCCCCGCGATACTTAGTGCCGGCGATCAGCATGCCGATGTCGAGAGAGACGAGCTCTTTTTCCCGCAAAGATTCCGGCACATTGCCGCTTGCCATGCGCAAAGCCAGCCCTTCGACAATAGCTGTTTTACCAACACCGGCTTCACCGATGAGAATGGGATTATTTTTGGTACGTCGAGAAATGATCTGAATAATACGAGACACCTCGTCGTCGCGACCGATGACGGGATCAAGCTTGTTGGCTTTAGCCAGTTGTGTTAATGAACGCGTGTATTTGGAAAGCGATTTAAATTTTTTGATTTCTTTCGGTTCGGTCGGACTGACTTTTTTAAGTTCTTCAAGCACTTTCACGACAGTCTGCCTGTCGATTTTAAATTTAAGCAAAAGCTCGCGGGATTCCCCAGGCACATCAAGAATGGCAATAAAGAGATGCTCCGTTGAAACAAATTCATCTCCCAGAGACTGGGCGACCTTACTGGATGATTCGATGGTATGAGCAAGTTCCGGAGTCAGGTAAATCTGGTAAGACGGCGTGATGGTCTGACTGGTCTCCGGAGCCTCCACCGCATCAAGCACCGAATCAGAAAGAAGAACAGTATCGACATTCATCTTGTCCAAAATAGAGATGGCCATGCTCTCCTCCTGCAGTAAAAGAGCAGCCAAAAGATGCATGGGATTAACATGATTTTGACCGCGTTCAATAGCCAGCTCGTGGGCCTTGCGTATGACTTCTTTAGCTTTAGTAGTGAAATGGTTAAATGGTTGCATCGGTTTCATTTTACCATAAACGGCTGAATCGAACAAGGTTCTTTAAGGCTAAAAACTAACTTTTAAGCCTTTAACTTATGATTGTTTTCCTCCGATAATACTTGGCAAAGCATTTTGGTCGCTCGTTTGATATCACTTAGGGTGGTAGGACGACCAAATGAGAAGCGCAGTGTCGCCTCGCTTAATTCGCTTTTACCTAAAGCCTTGATAACCGCAGAACCGCTTTCTCTTTCATCCAGGGAACAGGCACTGCCGACCGAGACCATGATGCCTGCCTCATCAAGCCTAAGCAAAATAAGTTCCGAAAGAAAACCTGGCACTGATATACTTATAATATTAGGTAGATGATTTTTTGGTGAACCGTTTACAATGATTTTGTCGGAACATTTCGTCACGGTCTCAATAAAATATTTCCGCAAAGCTTCCAATCTTTTAGATTCTTTCTCGCTATCTCTTTGGGCTTTTTCAAGGGCCAAAGTAAAACCAGCCACGAGTGCAGGATTGAGAGTACCTGCTCTTTTTGAAGATTCCTGTCCTCCGCCAAAGATAATTGGATGTATGTCTATACCCCGCCTCGCGACCAGTACACCAATCCCTTTCGGCCCATAGATCTTTGAACCGTCAAGAGTTAAAAGGTCAGCCTGAATACTTTCCATATTTATATTTAAATAATTAGGCGCTTGGCTCGCGTCTGTATGCAGATATGGATAAACACTTCCCTGTTTTTGTTTGAATAGAGACAAGTGGCGTCCGATTTTAGCGATCGGCTGTATCGTGCCGATTTCGTTGTTGGCAAGCGCGACAGAGACAAGAAAAGTATTTTTCTTTAATACTTTCTTTAATTCTTCGACAGAGACAAGGCCTTCTTCATTCACTTCAAGAATACTCATTTCCCCGCCACGGCGCACCACTTCTGCCACAGCGCCGGCGACAGCCGGATGTTCTATGGCGGAAATAATAATATGTGGTTTGTTGATTATTTCTTTACTCTTTTCAAACGCGCCAAGAATGGCCAGATTGTCAGACTCTGTGCCGCCGGCGGTAAAGATAATATTTTTAGACGAGACACCGAGTGCGCGCGCCACGCGTGTACGATTTTTTCCAATCTCGTCTTTGACCAAGAGACCTTCTTTATAAATCGCGGAAGGATTGTAGAAATCTCTTGACCAGTATTCTTTCATTGCCTCCATAACTTCCGGCAGAACGGGAGTGGCCGAAGCATAGTCCAAAAAAATTCTTTTTTGCTTGAACCAGTTCATCCCGTAGTAGAAAAAAGCATCGCTTCAATGAAGCATGCTTTGCTAATAATGTTTTTTTTCACTACGGGATTCATGTCGACATTCTATATATATAGGGTGTTTTTGCAACATATTTTTACTCGTGTTGAGCGAGCAAGGCGAGTCGAAGTATGATATGGTTACAATACAATTATGGCTAAAATGGTACAGATAAATAAAAGTAGCAAGATGGAACAGGAGATAAACAAAGATAATCGTCCGCCGGTAGTGGCGATCTTGGGGCATATTGACCACGGCAAGTCGACGCTTCTTGACTACATCAGAAAAACCAAAGTGACCATGACGGAAGCCGGAGGCATTACCCAACATATCAGTGCCTATGAGATCAATCATACTTCAAAAAAAGACGGTCAAAGTCGGCAGATTACTTTTCTCGACACTCCTGGACATGAAGCTTTCGGTAGCATACGCACGCTCTGCACCAAAGTGGCCGATATCGCCGCCTTGATCGTCAGCGCCGAAGACGGAGTAAAACCGCAGACACTGGAAGTTTACAAACAGATAAAAGAAAGCGCCGTACCATATCTCGTTGTCATCACAAAAATTGATAAGCCTTCCGCCGATATCTTGCACACCAAACAAAGTCTGGCTGAAAACGGCATTTATGTGGAAGGTTACGGTGGAGACACACCTGTTGTTGAACTTTCTTCCGTAACAGGCCAAGGAGTTGATGAATTTTTAGACATGATCAGTCTTATTTCGGAACTTGAAGGCGTCATGGCAGATCGAGAGCAGAATGGTTCCGGAGTCATCATAGAAAGCAGACGCGATGCCAAAAGAGGCATTACCGCCGTAGGCATTATCAAGAACGGAACGGTATACTCTGGCTTATTTGCTGGCACCACCGGCACGATCGCTCCAATACGCTTTCTCTTGGATTATGAGGGCAAGATGGTCGATAAACTCTCTTTCTCCAGTCCGGTACAGATAGTTGGTTGGGATAAAATGCCCGCTATAGGTGATATATTTCAAACATTTTTAAAAAAAGAAGAAGCTCTCTCCTTCGCAAATGCATTGAAAGAACAAAAAGAGAATAAAATTAATTCAAGCGCGACCATCGGAGAAGAAGTCACATCATACTTACATTTGGTCATCAAAACAGACACCGCTGGAAGCCTTGAAGCCATCACAAATGAACTCGGGAAACTCTCTAGGGAGAGAATTGCGCCTAAAATAATTCTTTCAAGCGTGGGAAACATAAATGAAAACGATATCAAATCGGCCTTATCCACGAGTGGAGCAACTGTTTTGGGATTCAATATTAAGGTAGACGCGCAGGCGGCGGCTCTCGCGGAACGCACAGGCGTCACGATCTTAACTTTCAATATAATTTATGAGCTTACCGACAAAGTCAAAGAACTTTTAACTGAAAAAGAACCGAGGATCGAAGTGGAAGAAGTCATTGGATCGGCAAAAATTTTAAAATTATTTGGTATTACTAAAGGTAAACAGGTCATAGGCGGGCGCGTATTATCCGGCCAAATAAAGCGCGGTACTAGCGTAAAGATCGTCAGGCGCGAAACGGAAATAGGCAAAGGTACTGTCAAAGAACTTCAACAGTCAAAAATTGCCACTGACACAGCGGGTGAAGGTACAGAATTCGGCGCTATGGTTGAATCCAAAATGGAAATCGCTCCCGGAGATGTATTGAAAATAGTAATCCTTGTCACAAAATAACTTGTCCTGTTAGAAATTCAGCGAATGACAAATAATTACAAAAAATTTATGGTTAAAATTTTCTAACTGGGATGCGCGAAATAAAAAGAGAAAGAATCGGAGAAATAATTCATCGTTTGGCAGCTGAATTCGTGCGAGATGAAGCCGGCCATTCCTCGCTCCTGACAATCACCCGCGTCGAACTCTCTCCAACTGGAAAAGAAACCAAAATATATTTCACTACCCTTCCGGAAGACCAAGAGGACACAGCCTTAAAATTTTTGATTAGAAAAATTCCGGAGTTTAAAAAATATGTCAGAGATGAATCCCGTATCGGCTTGGTGCCGCGCATAGATTTTAAAATAGATTACGGTGAGAGAAACAGGCAGAGATTAGACGAGTTAAGTAAAGATTAGAGTGTGTGACACCAAGGGTTCCCCTTTGCAAAGTTACAAAGGGGAACCCTTGGTCTGTACTTCCGCTCGCTTTCGCGAGCGGAAGTATCGTTTGGTGCGGGTACCGAGAATCGAACTCGGGTCTCAACCTTGGGAAGGTCGCATTCTACCACTAAACCCCCACACCAATCGTGGTATTGCTATTTCTGTGCGGACACGGGGAATCGGACCCCGATCTACTGCTTGCCCCCACACCTAAAATTACATAGCATATTCTAATGCGAGTATGGTCTAACGGTATGACGCGACCTTCCCAAGGTTGAGATCGGGGCTCGACTCCCCGTACTCGCACACGATGTGATTTTAGGTGTGGGGGCTTGGGAAGCAATCATTTTACCATTAAACTATGTCCGCTTGCCCCGCACGATACCACGATTGGTGTGGGGGTAAACCATACCCGCTTTGACCTTATGAGGCTGTATTATACACGCTGAATTAAATTTCGTGGGAGCCGACAGATTTTATGCCTCTCATTTTGTATATCAGGCCCCTGAACAGATAAGAAAGGCTTTTGGCGGTTAATAAAAAAATAAGAAAGTTAGAAATGAAAATAACCGTACCTATTAGTAACAAGCCGTTGATACTAACCACTCTCACAAGGTACAGAAGAAAATCAACGAAAGGCGTTGATTGCTCTTCGAGTAAAGCATCAGCAAAAATCGTATAAATAAAATCCCGCGGTCCCCAATAGACAGCCACAAAAAACAAACTGCCTATAAACATTCCCGCTAAACTTTGCAGGGTGACAAGGCCGGAAATTCTTTTGTTCTTGGCAGATTTAGGTATATCAACAAATTGTAATTTTAATTGGGCAGATATGACATTTGAGTATAAATGCCATCGTTGTCTCAAACCTTC
>Ga0210044_10001357_pt1 | contig 37257 bp, 33 predicted proteins | sample CryGey13umfilter_2_FD_183959 | JGI IMG/M metagenome (GOLD analysis project Ga0210044, IMG submission 183959) | Groundwater microbial communities from aquifer in Utah, USA - Crystal Geyser 4/9/14 3 um filter (SPAdes) (version 2) | ecosystem: Environmental > Aquatic > Deep subsurface >...
GCTCTTGGTGGCCCAAGGTCGGGACGATCTCGACGCCGCTTCGCTGTCCTTGGCCGCGGCCAAGGACAGCGAGTTATCTCTCTTCGAATGATAGGATACCATATTAGTAGCCAAGATACAAGGTCGGGTTCAGAGTCCCCCCGATAAAATCGGGGGGACGAGAAACCCGACAATAATAGAACATCTTGTCGGGTTTCTCACGCCGACTGCGTCGGCGTTCAGAACCCGACCTACGGGAAGAAATATGTTACTCGCAAAAGTAATCGGAACTGTTGTCTCCACCCGCAAAGAAGAAAGTATGCAAGGACTAAAATTCCTTCTTCTGCGGCAGGTGGATATTGATGGCCAAGAGAGCGGCGGTTTTGTGGTCGCCGCCGATGCTGTCGGTGCAGGTGTGGGCGAAATCGTGCTCTACGCCTCTGGCTCATCAGCGCGCCAGACGGTGATGACTGACAAACGTCCTTGTGATGCGGTGGTGATGGCCATTGTAGATACATGGGAAGTCGGTGGTGCAGTCAAATACCGAAAAGTCGAAACCGAACCGAGCGTTGCCGAGATTTAGGCCTCTGCATCGAGTCGCAGACAGGAATGTCTGCGCTATTAGCAACGACTGGTAGGCTGGACATTTCTATCTGGCGGCAGGCTTGTTTTTATGTAAATTTAATTGAAGGCTGACCATACATCGTAAGTTCATATCTTTCGTAAAACTATTGAATTGACAGTCAATGTCGGATTTTATATGATGAACGCTCGCAACGGAAATTGCCCTGATAACCAGCGCTTGACCGCCCGCCTGTGAGTTGTTGATAGGGTGCTTTCTTAGAGAATTGTTAGATGCAGAGAACATACGACATTATTGATAACAAGCTTACTGAAGTGCAGGGTGGTCCTGGTCCCTGTATGGTTACCATTTATATTAACCCCACCGAGAGCGAGAGAAAGCACCTTATCGATGACTTTAAGCTTGACGAACATACTCTCAATTCAGCGTTGGACCCTGATGAACTTTCTCGTCTGGAGTTTGAGCCGGAACATATCGCGATTATCTTCAAGCGGCCAAGGAGTTATTCGCAAAAGGACCTATTTCTTTTCAGGGTAGCCTCAACCGGAGCTTTTCTGTTCAAGGATCGATTGATTATCGTAATCTCCGAGGATGTTCCTTTGTTCGATAGTCAGCAACTCATTAAGGCGAAGACGCCGGCTTATATCTTGATCAAGCTCATTTATCGCTCCATTTTTCACTTTTTGGAACACCTTAAGATTATCAGCCTTGTCTCTGACCAACTTCAGGACAAGATCAATAAGTCTATGGAGAATAAGCATCTTATTAATCTATTCACTTTAGAGAAAAGTTTGGTCTATTATCTAAACTCGATCAACAGCAACGGATTCGTTCTCGAAAGGCTTAAGCTTAATGCTGCCAAAATAGGGTTTGCGGTAGAGGAGCTTGAATTCTTGGATGACACTATTATTGAGAACAGCCAGTGCTACAAGCAGGCCGAAATCTACTCGAACATTCTTGCCGGTCTGATGGATGCCAGAGTATCGATTGTGAGCAATAACCTGAATGTGCTGATGAAGACGCTCAATATCATCACCATTGCAATAATGGTGCCGACTCTGGTCGTAAGTGCGTTTTCCATGAATGTCGCCATCCCTTTGCAGGGTCATCCTCGAGCCTTCTGGATTATTATGGGGTTTGCCGTTACATCTGTTATGGGCGTAATATATTTGTGGCGGATGAAGAGGTGGTAGGTCCGGGGCGTACCGCCGTTCCCCTGTCGGTTGCGGCAATTATGCCGAGTGGTCGTGATTTTCGCAAGGGGAGTTTTCATCATCGAAGAAACGAATTATGTCTCAACTGACTAACCAGCAAATCGATGCTATCGCCAGGCGCATTGTCAGCCAGCTTTCTGCGGCGCCGAGGATTAAACCTGAATCCCCTGTTTCCAAATTTCACTTTATGAGTGAGGGCATATTCTCGAATATCAATTCCGCCGTCGAAGCGGTCAATGCCGCGCAAAGGGAATTCATCCGCTTGCCCCTTTCCAAGCGTGATGAGATAATCGCTTCGATAAGAAAAAGCATGATTGAAAGCGCGCGCACGCTGGCGGAAATGGCCAACTCTGAAACTGGCCTGGGCCGGGTTGAAGATAAGGTCAAAAAGAATATTCTGGTTACGGAGAAAACCCCTGGCACTGAGGATTTATATCCGATGGCGCGCTCCGGCGATAGGGGTCTCTCGCTTTTCGAACTGGCTCCATTTGGAGCTATCGGGGCGATAACTCCGGTTACCAATCCGACGTCCACGATTATCTGCAATACTATCGGTATGCTCGCCGCCGGAAACGGTGTGGTTTTCAATGTCCATCCCATCGCCAAGAATGTTTCGATGCACAATATCAGCCTGCTGAGCAGAGCTGTCGTTTCTGCGGGCGGTCCGCCGAATTTGATTGCTACTATTGCAGAGCCGACCATCGAGAGCGCGCAGGAATTGATGAAACATCCCGGCATCAGGTTGCTGGTTGTAACCGGAGGTCCGGCGGTGGTCAAAGCCGCTATGCAAAGCGGTAAACGGGCCATCTGCGCCGGGCCGGGAAATCCTCCCGCGGTAGTCGATGAAACCGCCGACATTTCTAAGGCTGGACGCGATATTGTCTTGGGAGCGTCCTTCGATAACAATGTCATTTGCACCGACGAGAAGACAACTTTCGTAGTAGATAAAGTTGCCATCGAGTTATTGCGCTCGATGGCTAACAACGGCGCGGTGGTGTTGAACCGATCGCAGTCGATGCGGCTTGAACGAGTGATTTTCGAGAAGACTTTTGGGCCGGGAAAAGAAGCGATTGTTAATAAGGCTCTTATTGGAAGGAATGCTTCGGTTATTCTCTCGAAAATCGGAATGAATGTCGATGACAAAATCCGTTTGGCGGTGATGGAAGTTGATAAAGATCATCCGCTGGTGATCACCGAGCAAATGATGCCGGTGATGCCGGTGGTGAAAGTGAAATCAGCCGACGAGGGCATCGATCTTGCCAAGTGGAGCGAACGCGGTTGCCGCCACACGGCATCGATGCATTCGAGGAACATCGACAATCTTTCCCGCATGGCGCGCGAAATGGATTGCTCGATATTCGTCAAGAATGGGCCTAATTACGCCGGGCTTGGCCAGGGCGGAGAAGGTTATTGTTCATTTTCGATAGCGTCGCCGACCGGCGAAGGTTTAACCCGCCCTCGTAGTTTTTCCCGCGAAAGGCGTTGCGTTTTAGTGGATCATTTTAGGATAGTATAGCGATGAGTCAATCTGAAAGGCCTCAACCCAGTCAAAAGATAAGCGGCTTGATTTCCGCATTGCGGCAAAAGAAAGGCTTATCGCAAAGAAGGCTTGCCAGTCTATCGGGAATTCCCCAAGCCACTATCAACCGCATCGAATCTGGTGAAATAGCTAAACCGAGTCTGGAAAACATCACCCGGATAGCAGGCGCACTCGAGGTTACGGTATCCGAGCTGATGGGGGAGATTCATTCTGAAGTAAGATTATCGAGTCCTGAAAACCGTTACCCTGCAATTGCTCTGATTGAATTTAGCAGTATCGCTGCCGGCATCACCGCCGGTGATGCTATGGTCAAAAAGGCGCCTCTGGTTTTTCTCAAAGCGGGAACCGTCCATCCCGGAAAATATCTGGTTTTGGTCGGGGGCGATGTCGCTTCGGTGGAGGAATCCTATCGCGAAGGGCTAAGGATTAAGCCGGAATCCATTGTTGATGATGTCATTCTTTCTGATGTTCACCCCCAAGTTCACGATGCGATTATGGGAAAGAAAATTGCCAACCGTTTCGATGCGCTTGGGGTGATAGAAACGTCAACGGTCGCCTCGAATATCAACGCCGCCGATGCGGCAGTAAAGTGCGCGGGGGTAACGATCTTGGAAATCCGTTTGGCTGATGATTTGGGCGGGAATTCGTTCACGCTATTCGGCGGAAAGGTTGAGGACGTCGAAGCCGCTATCGAAATCGGCGTTGAGCGAATTAAGCATCGCAATATTACGATTCATACTACGGTGATACCGCGGATTGATGAGCGGATGGCGGGGGAGATAGCAAAAGCAAGCAAGTTCTTTGGAGGAGACAAAGCGTAGGGCGGATTTCGTCCAAGGCAGGCGTATTCCATTTTCTATCGATAATGGTTTTATTATGCTCTTAGGTAAAATAATCGGGACGGTTGTTTCCACCATTAAATATGAAGGTCTTGAAGGAGTGCCATTGTTATTGGTTCAGCCATTGGACAAGAATCAAAATCCCCATGGCAAACCATTAGTCGCCTGCGATGCAACCAAAATGGCGGGGCCAGGTGAGCTGATATATTATGAAGGCGGGCGTGAAGCGGCATTGGCATTAGACCCATGGTTTGTGCCGGTGGATCATACGATTATTGGGATCGTTGACGGCGTCCATCTCACCGAAGAGGACAAGTCATGATCATCGGCAGGGTAGTAGGTGAAATTTATTCCACAATAAACCATCATTTCTACGATGGCCGCAAGCTTCTCGTAATAGACTTAATAAACCCAGATAGAAAACCGACCGGCGGATATATTATCGCCGTCGATTCGGTAGATGCCGGCGTGGGAGAGACTGTCTTGGTTATCGATGAAGGCAACTCCGCCCGTCAAGTGGTAGATGATTCCAATGCGCCGATAAGGTCGATTGTGGTGGGGATTATCGATGAAATAGTGACTGGATGAAATCGCCCGCGCAATTCCTAATTTGAATAATACATAGGGAGATATTGAACTTCGTCGCCTTTTTTCACTTCGCTTTTTTGGGGGATAATTACCATGCAATCAGCTCCCGCATATCCCGATAATGCCCCTGATGAAACCTTCTTTGAAGGATGTATATAAAATTTGTCGAGCACCTTCTCCATTTTCGCCGGCAAGAAATGGGGCCGATAGCCGCTATTTCTGGCGGTCCCTGCCATAATTCCGAAGAGCTTTTCCAAAAGCAGGGGTCCTTTGAATCCAGACATTTTCCGCAGAGCGGGCAGGACAAACATATAAAAGCCCACTACTACTGCTTGCGGATTGCCGGGTAGGCCGAAGATGAATGTCTTCCCCAATCGTGCGAACATAAAGGGCATCCCCGGTTTGATTTTTACTCGGTGAAATATGATCTCGCCTCCGAGCTTTCGAACTACTCTGGGAATATAATCGTAGTCGCCCGCGGATACGCCGCCGGTAGTAATCAACACATCAAGGTCAGCCACCCTATGGAGTATTTCGCCGATGGCGTCGGGATCATCGGCAACGGTATTTAGATCAGTCACAGCGAAATGGTAGTAATCAAGAAATGATAACAGAGTCGGGCGGTTGGTGTCATATATTTTCCCTCTGGAGCGCGAGTTTGCCATCCCGGTAATTTCCTCACCAGTCGAAAGAACGCCAATGCGGGGCTTTCTGTGCACATCAATTTCATTTTTCCCGATAGAGATTAAGACTCCAATATCGGGGGGATAGATTATTTGTCCAGCCTTGTAAAGTAGTTCGCCTCTAAAGATATCATTACCAAGCGGCCGTATATTCTCTCCTTGGGAAACTGCTCGCACAAATATCACCCCGTTCCCATCGGTCTCAATTTCTTCGATCGGCACCACTGCATCAGCGCCTGGGGGAAGAGGAGCGCCGGTCATAATTCGAGCAGTAGTACCAGATTTGAGCTCGAACTCGGGGCATGTTCCTGCGGGGATCTGGCCTATTTCCCTAAGGTGCACTGGATTTTCGACAGATGCCTTAGTGAGGTCTGAAGCGATAACAGCGTAACCATCCATTCCGGAATTGTCAAAATCCGGAACAGCATTTTCGCTGATAATATCGGAGGCGAAAATCAGACCCAATCCACAAATCGCTTTGATTTGTTGAGGACCCAACTGTTGAACCTCATTGAGAATCCTCAATTGGGCTTCTTCGAGGGGCATCAATTGGTAGGGTGATTGGGTCTGTCTTCTATTCAACAAGTTTATCTTGGAAAGATGCCCGATAAATCAATTGGCCAGTATGTCAATTAGCTCCAATTCATCTTTATCAAGTTTCTTTTTCTTAGTAAACGCCAGTTTGAACGGGGTGAAAGTTATTTTGGATTGGACTTCGCCAATCATTACCCCGTTTGTTCCATCCATCAATGCCCTCACACTGGCCGCTCCCAGCTTGGAGGCAAGAATCCGATCACGGGCGGTTGGCGATCCACCGCGCTGGATATGTCCTAATACCGTCACCCATGATTTAATTCCGAATTGTTCCTGAAGGTGTTTGGCGAGGTTATTGGCGCCTCCGAATTCTTCTCCCTCAGCAATCACAATGATATTGGTATGCTTACCCTTTTTGATGCCCGTTTCCAGAACCTGATAGACCTTTTCGTAATCGCCTTTGGCCTCAGGGACCAGTACACCTTCGGCGCCTCCTGCTATGGCGACATCGAGGGCGATAAAACCGGAATGACGCCCCATAACTTCAACCAGGAAAAGCCTATCCATGGCGGCGGCAGTATCCCGGATCTTATCAATCGCCTCGAGGGCGGTATTAATAGCAGTGTCGTAACCGATGGTGTAATCAGTTCCATAGAGGTCATTGTCAATTGTACCGGGGCAGGCAACTATCTTGATGTCGCTTTCCTTGAACAATTTCTCAGCCCCATGTAGAGTGCCATCGCCTCCGATTCCTACAAGGCCTTCGATACCGAACCGTTTAAGATTATCAACGGCAGTAACGCGCCCTTTCTTAGTGAGAAATGATTCGCTACGGGCGGTAACCAGAATGGTGCCGCCGGCTTGGATGATGTTGGAGACGGAACGGGCGTTCATCTCGAAAATCTCTCCGTGGATCATGCCTTCGTAACCTTGGCGGATTCCGAATATCCTTAGACCGTAATTAATAGCGGTGCGCACCACTGCCCGAATGCAGGCATTCATTCCCGGTGCATCACCCCCGCTGGTAAAGACTCCTATATTTTTCATCCCCTCATCTCGAATATGTTAGGTTTGTGGATTCTCATTTCAAATAGCCCAATGCCCTAAAGCGATAGCCAAGAGCTCGATCGCAAGTATTTTCTTCAGGATTGGTAATTTGTGTTTTCATCGAATCAACAGTAGTTTTCTCTTCCTCAATCCCCATTTCTTTCAGGATTAGATCGTGAAGATCTGTAAGCCTGTTTAGCCTGGTAGAATCAGGATTCAGCCACCGGGCAAAGTCCATGATTACCATTCCGCCCGGACGGGGAAATACGCAGACCTGCGGGAATGCGTTGATAAAGTCGTCCGTGAATATCGAGTTTCCGCTCGCATTATAAACTTCTCCCGGCTTGATGTCTGGTTTCAAGGAGACGGCAACCTTCTGACCGGAGGTATCAGAAATATATACCTGTGAAAAAAGAGGGTTTCCCTGCGAATCTGAGCAGGTCGCCAGGAAATTGATCACACGCCCGATTTTATTTGGATCGATACTATAAGGCAGAATCGTATATTCATAGGTCTTGATAGTTTCCCAGTAAGCACTCATAGGCCAGACCATAGGGGGATGGAATATGACATCCATTTTTGGCTGTATCGTTTTGTTCAGAGAATGTGCTAGATCTGCGGGATTAGCGCGCAAGGATACAGGATGTCCGCGAAAACTGACCATCATCTTCGTTGAATCTAGTCCAAGGCTGTCTTTCCCAAAGAAAGCTGGCTCTAACTGAAATCCCGAAACCAATATGACATCTCTGTTACTATCGGCAAGTTCCAATATTTTTCCCACTAACTCATCTTCGTATTCATAACATCTTTCAACTGCCGCCCCAAACCGTTCCATTTCAGTAGGAGTGATATTAAACCCTCGGGCGTAATGAAATCGCATGAAGTAGCTTTGGGCGACTTCCAGGGTCCCCGACCTGAAAGCCATAAATTCGGGCAGATAATAATTATTTTTAAGAAGGGAGATTATCGACAGCGTCAATCGGTCTTTTCGCAATTCCCACGATAAGAGGCGGAGGCAACGTTCTAAATTATCTGGTCCGGGGTCCACATTATCTTTGATCAAAGATTCAAAATTGCCTTCGCTAAGAGGGAAGTTAAGGAATCGATTAAGCGCCTCAATATCGCTTTTCTCAAATGCACTCTTGGGATCCAAAAGGCCTTTGATATTAGACTTGATATTTTCCTCTTTGGGCAGGATTGAGTTGTCCATTAGAAATTCGCGCAACTCGGGAGGATAGATACAATCTTCAGGGCATAATAAAAAGTGGTCGGATATGATTACGGCCCGCAATTTGGCAGGCGCGTGAGTTAGGGGCCAGTTGATAAATAAAGAGTTTATCTTGTGGTCCGAAAGCTTCTGCGATAATGAGGGGGATGTTAATTCCTTCCAGCCAGCGCTCACAAATCCCAGGCTATTATCAGCTCCCCAGCAACCGGTGGCAATGCCGTTGAATCCGGCAGGTTGGCCAGTCAGGATTTCAGAAGTTACCGCCGCATCATTGAGAAAACCGTTGGAAGGGGACTGGATTGCCAAACTACCGCCATCTTCCATAAGTTTGCGGATATTCGGAAGCCGATTTTCATCAAGCAGGGCATTAAAGATATTAGGATTTAACGGGCCTAAATCCACAATCAGGAATTGCGGCAGTTTCCGAGAACCATCTTTCTCGAAAATCCTTGGCTTCTCCTCAACTTTTTCTGACGAGCATCCGATGATAAATATTGGTATCAGCAAAATCAACAGCGTTTTCGCGACTGTCGTTTTTCTACAAGAATGAGATGCCGACATTATCATAATGAGATATTCATCTCCGGGATGACACTTTTGGATTGTCGATTTTCGATAATCATATCTAACGGCTTTTAATACACCAAATAAATTTAATCGTCAAGGTTTTTATTGATGGCCCACTATTTTCAAAAATCACTTGACCATTTATCTTAATGGATATAAAATAGCATAGTAAGTTAAACTGTTAAAGGAATGATTTATGGTTGCAAAGGCAAAAGTAGCTTCAGGAAAATCCGATGATTCTTTAGGCTTTACGTCATCAAATTACATCATATTTGCGATTGGCATCGCATTTGTAATTATAGGCTTTATCGCCCTTAGATTGGGTTCGCTGACATTAGCGCCGATCCTGTTGGTGCTGGGTTATTGCGTTATTATTCCCATTGCTATTATGTACCGGTGCAAAAAGGATGACCCGGAAAAGTCGGCGGGTGCCGAATAATTCCCATCATCAGTTAGTTAGAATCCAAAACCCGTCCTGATATCTTATTCCAAATGCCAATAAGAATTTTATTTCTTGCTCCGGGTTTATATATTGGGGGAGAAGAGACCCAAAATCTGTTGACCTTCTCCCGGATGAGAGGCGATAGGTTTGATATCATCATTGGCACCACGCATGATCCGGGACCATTTGCGCAGAATTTTAGTAATGCCGGCTTGGAGATAATCCCTAATTTACTGAAAGGGCGGTTTGATATCGGGGGAGTGGCGCGAATCCGTAAATTGATAAAGGAAAGATCAATTGACATAGTCTGTACTGGTGGATTCGGCGATTCGCTGTTTTATGGCCGGCTGGCTGGAAAACTCGCGGGAGTCAGGGCTATCGTAAGTACTTTCTTCCATTTCGGGCGCCTGGATCGGAAAAATGCTCGAATCGAAATGTTCAATAAGGTACTGCATCCAATCACTACGGTATTCAAAGCCTCATCGATTGCGCTTGGAGAATATCTCATTAATGAATTAGGATATCCCCGAAATAAGGTTGTGGCAATACATGATGGGATAGACACATCCAAATTTACGCCATCTCAACCGCCGGAATCCAAATATAACGAACTTGGTATCCCGATCGGCAGGCCTGTAGTTGGGATTGTTGCCTCTTTATATTCTTTCAAGGGCCCCGATGTTTTTGTGGAGGCCGCAGTGCAAGTTCATCGGAAATTCCCCAACGCCATATTTGTGATGGTCGGAGAAGGCGACCAGCGCCCGAAAATTGAAAAGATGATAAAGGAATTAGGGTTGCAGGATAATGTGTTGCTACTCGGTTATCGCACCGATGTCCCGGAAATCTTGCCAATTTTCGACATATCGGCGCTCGCTTCTGATACTGAAGCATTCCCTAACACTTTATTGGAGGCATCCGCCTGCGTAAAGCCATTGGTTTCGACCGCAGTTGGCGGAGCGCCGGAAATCATCATCGACGGATTTAATGGTTTCTTGGTTCCGCCAAGAAATCCGCACCTGATGGCTGACAAAATTATAAAGCTCTTATCCGATGACAGCCTTCGTTTGAAGATGGCGGCGAATGCGCGCCAACGGGTGTTGGAGAATTTCTCCATTGAACATAAGGTAGTAGTGTTCAGCAAATTCTTTGAACAGCTTTACCGTGGCGAGCGCATTCCGGCTGGCCTTTATAATTAACCCCCGGTTTTCCAAATCCTGATTTCCATTGAGAATAGTCCCTCTATAATATGGGAACGAAATTCAATTCCCCTTGTTGATGCATGCGATTTGAATAATACTGAAAGTCAAATTGCCTTATGGGACAAGGGGTTAGGCAAAAACCGAGTCAATTGTGTCAGAGTGCCTGACAGGATTGGTCAGGGCGTGGTCCATCGGGAGTGTTGAAAAAGCAGAGGTAGGTCGGAGTCTTGACCCCGACAGCGACGCCATTGGCGTCCATAAATTATTCGATTGCAGGGGTCAAGACCCCTGCCTACCCACCCTCATTCCCAAACCCCAGTAGGAATGGCTTTTTCAACACTCCCGAAAGTGGGAATCCATATTAGTCAAAGAGATAGATTCCCGCTTTCGCGGGAATGACATTTTGGGGAAGTTAGGAAGCCACTTTTTCAGCAAGCCCCATCAAGGCATCCTATTTTATGAAAAATGCCAATACGAATAATCTTGACACAAGTGATACTTTTCACTAATTTAGCAAACTTTGGATAGATAAATGTTTATAAGTTTGGATTGATAACTTAGGAGGAATAATTAATGTACGGTGCGGTGAAACAACAACTGCAAACAACCTTAGGCGAAATAAAGGATGCCGGGTTATTTAAGGATGAGAGGATCATCATCAGCCAGCAATCGGCGGAAATCAAGGTGCAATCGGGGCAGGAAGTATTAAACTTCTGCGCCAATAATTATCTGGGTTTGGCGAATAACAAGAGGTTGATTGAAGCGGCCAAGGTCGGCCTGGACAAATATGGCTACGGTTTAAGCTCGGTCCGATTTATATGCGGCACGCAGGATATCCACAAACAGCTCGAAAAATCGATCGCCAAATTTCTTGGCACCGAAGATACTATCCTATACTCGTCGTGTTTTGATGCCAATGGCGGTCTTTTTGAGACCCTTCTTTCTGAAGAAGATGCCATCATATCTGATGCTCTGAATCATGCCTCGATTATCGATGGAATTAGATTGTGCAAGGCGCAACGGTTTCGTTATGACCATAATGATATGGATGACCTGGAAAAAATTCTAAAGGAAACTCAAAACCTAAATAGGCGGCTGGTCGCCACCGATGGTGTCTTTTCGATGGATGGCCATATTGCTCAACTCGACAAAATTTGTGACTTGGCTGAGAAATATAATGCGATGGTGATGATCGATGACTCGCACTCCACCGGCTTTGTAGGAAAAACCGGGCGCGGCACTCACGAGTATCGCAATGTGATGGGTAGAGTCGATGTCATAACTTCCACCATGGGCAAGGCGCTCGGAGGCGGTTCGGGCGGGTTCACATCCGGGCGGCAGGAAATCATTGATATGCTTCGTCAACGGAGCCGTCCCTATTTGTTCAGCAATACCCTCCTGCCAGCGATTGTATATGGTGCCTTGGAATGTCTCAAGATGCTTTCCGAGACCACCGCTCTGCGCGACAAGTTGGAGGATAATACCAAGTATTTTCGTCAGAAGATGACTGCCAACGGATTTGATATCGTTCCGGGCGACCATCCGATTGTGCCGATTATGTTAGGCGATGCCAAGCTGGCGCATGATTTTGCTCATGATATGCTGGTTGAAGGCATCTACGTTATCGGATTCAGTTTCCCGGTGGTGCCGAAGGGTCAAGCAAGAATCCGAGTCCAGATTTCTGCGGCTCACGAACGCACACATCTGGATAAGGCGATTACAGCTTTCGCCAAAATCGGCAAGAAACTCGGGGTGATAAAGTAGGTCAGAGCATCAAATGTAAGCATTGGCGCAGACATTCTTGTCTGCGATGATTGATGCGCCCGGACAGTCCCGATCAAATCGGGACGGCCTACCAATACTCGGTTGGGGCGGGTTTTTACCCGCCCTTTATTATTTATGATTTGAACTATTATAGGGGGAGGCAGACAAGGTTTGATTCAAGGCAATTTTCCCCGCTTGCAGAAAAAGAAACAGGCCCACTAATTTACAAATTCAAATTCCCGCATATATTACATGGGTCAATAACTCATATAACTTATGTATAATATGATGAGGAGCAAATGGGTAATCCCAATATTTTAAAGGACCTATTGTCAATTGCCGCAGAGCTTGAGTGCGAAAAGCTTAGGAACTGTGAGGAAGGAAAGTTATCGAAGAAGCTGTTCAAATCTATTTCTCGCGTCAATCAAACGGGATTGAGAAAATATGAATTGCATCCGGAAGATATCATTATCTTATCGCTCATAACAGCGAATTTATTCCAATATGATCGGAATTTAAATACAAGACGCCTGCTTGACCAGATAAGGACATTGGGGATTGATTATGTCAGGATTTTGGATCGGATTGTCTCGTTAATGCAGAAAGATATCCTCGAACCTGGGGAGAAGAGATTTCGCCGTCTAAGCGCCCGCTCGAACAAAGTCCGATTGGTAATTGACCGCACCCATATCCTTGAATATGACATTACCCTGAGTGAAAAATTCAGAAGCTATATCCTCGGTGATAAAAACGATATTACAGATGATAAACCAACCGTTTACGTTAAGAATGAGGAGTATCTCACCGATTGGTTCGAATATGTCATAGCCCGTCGCGAGTACACCAGCAATCGGAGCTATAACTTATATGATGAAAGCGGACAAAATGCTAACCTATATAAAGCAAATCAGCTTCGGGACCGTCTCCGGGAACGCACTGCATTAACTCCCAAGGAATTCCCATTCCAGAGATTAGCAGCAGAATATGAGCTTGATGAAAAAGAGCAGGTTGCATTGATATATCTTCTGCACGAGGGGCTGGGGGGCTCCCCTTGTGATATTGATGAGTTAATCGACCTGATAGCGGATAACAGATTCAGCAGATATGGTTATCGCCGCTACTTTCTCAAGGATAGCAAATTATGCCGGAAGAAGCTCATTGAGATTAATGATCAGGTTGATTTTAGACGAAATGGGGGCGAAATAGCGATCGCTCAGGATTTAATTGCCCGCATAATGGATACTGAACCCTCCAAGGACAAGGAGAAATTGATGGGGATTCTACGAGGTGATGATCTGCTGTCCCTCATAAATCCAAGGTTTGCCTTCAAAACGCTGATACTCAAACCGGAGCTGATCGACCTGATCAAAAGCGGGATCAGCCAATTTGAGAATAAGCATACCGAAGTTCTTACTAAATGGGGAATCCTTGGAAACAAATCCTCTGATATAGCAAAACCATCACCGAATTCACTCTTGCTGCTATTCCAGGGGCCTCCCGGAACTGGAAAAACCTATGCCGCTCATTGCGTAGCTTCGGAAATGAATAAGAGCCTTTTGGTCACGGATATTTCCAAAATTTTATCATGCCTTGTCGGTGAAAGCGAGCAAAATATTCGACGGTTGTTCAGGAAGATAGAACGCATCAATTTGGAAATCGAAAATCCTCCGGTATTGCTATTAAATGAAGCGGATCAATTCTTTACAATGAGAGGAACGGCAGAGCAAAGCGTCGATAGGATGTACAACCAGATGCAAAACCTTCTTCTGGAAGCTCTGGAGGATTTCAATGGGATACTCATTGCCACCACCAATCTGCAACGCAATTTCGATACCGCCTTTTCGCGCAGATTTCACCTCAAATTGGAATTTCCAGTGCCTGAATATGAAGAACGAAAACGCTTATGGAGACTTCATTTGCCTGAGAATTTACCTCTTGCCAAGGATGTTGACATCGAAAAGCTGTCAGATCATTTCAGGTTGACTGGTGGGCAGATTGCGGTCGTAGTGAAAAATGCCGCCGCTTCCGCCGCCTCCCGGATTGGAGCCCGCCGAAAAGTATATCAATCAGACTTGGTGAAATATTGTAAGCTGGAGATGGAATCGTCATTTGATAGCATATCCCTCAAGCAGATCGGGTTTAGGAATAGGATAGGAGAGGATGGTTTTGCGAAAGTAAAGAAATAAGCGGTAGGTCAAACCCTTGTCGAAGATCCCGATTCTATCGGGGTGGTTTCGACTCTATAGAAGAAAATGTCGGAAGAACAAGTCTTTGACCTACGATTCTAAAAATCCATATTCGCCGGCTCGAAATATTCCCGCGGATGTTGACAGCAGGGGCATTTTGCGGGCGGTTCTTTACCTTCGTGGACGTAGCCACACACGGTGCATTTCCACTTGATCGGATTATCGCGCCTGAATAAAGTCCCGCCCTGCAGCATTTCCAGAAGTTTCTTAAAACGATCCCGATGATGTTTCTCGATTCTGGCAATCTGGCGAAATAGATTTGCCGCGGCCTTGTTGCCATCTTCATCTGCCTGTTTGGCAAAGTCCGGATACATTTCGGTGGTTTCGTAGTGCTCCCCGGCGATCGCTTCTTTTAAATTGGTGATGGTATCGCCGATGTCCCTTAAGAGGTTTAGCTCATCTTTGGCGTGACGCCTTTCATTATCAGCAGTCTCTTCAAATATCCTGGCGATGTAATGATAACCTTCTTTTTTGGCAATGGCCGCAAAATAAGTATATTTATTTCTTGCTTGAGACTCGCCGGCGAACGCTTCTTTCAAATTCTCATCAGTCTTGCTCATATATCTACCTCTGTTTAATTGTATTGTTCCGGTAATATGGATATGGCTGTCGGAAAAATCAATTATATTTCTTTTGGCAACGCGCTGTAAGATATTTTCGTAATGCCGGGAGTCTTCCATCGCGATGAATATAGCCGCAAAAAAATGAGCGGGGGGTTGCTGTTGAACAATTCCCCGCTCTTATCACCCTTATCTTGCTGGTTGCAACCCCCCATCAGGGCGAACTTCCTGATTATTTCAAATTAAGTATCTTCCTGATTTTACTCCTGATGCCAACGATTAAATCAGCAAATCTTTAATTAAGCTTTAGAATTAACACATTTTGAAATATTTGGAAAGATATTATTTTGCATATAGTAATTACTACCGGAATTTGGAACATTGGAATTAGCGTTAATTGTATAGATAACTGATGCGAAGAGACTTCTGTTGTTGGATTCTGTTGGCTTAATCTCTGAGGAATATGAATAAAATTCGCTTCTGAGAGAGACTGCCACTTGATTTTTATGACGGAATACATTATATTGAAGTGTGAATAATGACGATTCCAAGGAAATTAAGACCCGGCGGCCCCCGGACAATTTTATAATAAGAGCTACTGGTATCATCCAATTAATTATCATATTGATACTTATTATTTATGGTTTCCTGCTGGTATTGGGAATGGTGCCTTTTGGCTCGGGAGATAGCCATCAGTATCTAAGGATTGCGCTGGGGTCGGTGATGGTTGGATATGGTTTGTTACGGGTAAGATTTTTGTTAAAGAAACTAAGGTTAGAGTCAATGTAGTTGTGATTGTGCAAAAAAGTGCTTGACTTTTAACGGTTTTTTATTTTAATTGGAAATTTGATTTCGATTTAGAAAATGGCGAGAGATTGGTAACATCGGTCATATAAATTATGATGACTATAGATAAGTGGACATGCCTTAAGTTATTGATTGTAGTGCTATTAATGGGACTCGCTTTCCCTTGCGCTAGCTTTGCTGCCGATGCCGGACCCGTTATTAAAGAAGCTCAGGATCTGGTAAGCCAGGGTAAGATCGAAGTCGCTATCGAATCAGTTACAGATTTTATACAATCTGATCCGAAGAATGCTGAGGCTGTGATTTATTTGGGTCAACTATACCTTCAAAAAGAGGATTGGGCAACCGCAGAAAAAACCTTCAATGATGCACTTGCTTTGAAAGGCAAAGACCCTGATGCGCTATTGGGGTTGGGTGCGGCATTATATCATCAGGAGAAGTATAAGGAAGCGGCAGGAGCTTTTGAGGATGGCTTAAAGACCCGAAAGCTCCTTGGTGAATTTCATAATAGGTTGGGTCTGGTATATCTTGCAGAGAATAAATATGAGAAGGCGGATCTGGAGTTTCGAGAAGCGATAGCCGCCGATGCCAGCAAGGCGGAATATCATAAGAATCTTGGCGACGATGAGATGGCCAGAAAAATATATGCTCTGGCGGTTAGCGAATATGAAGAGGCTCTCAAATTAGATTCGACGCGAACGGATTTTTATTTTAATCTGGCTGAAGCCTATTTTCAGATGAGGAATTTCACTTCGGCGGTCGAGCAATTCCAGAAAGTTGTGAAAATCGACCCGCAGAACGCGGTTGCTTACAAGAAGATGGCGGCGATTTTTTATGCCGCCAACAAGTATCATGAGGCACGCGCGGCCTATGAAGCGTTGCTCAAGATTCAGCCTAATGACGTCGATGCGCTCACCAGATTGTCAAAAATCTATATATTATTAAAAAAATATGATGAAGCCGGTGAGTTGATTTTAAGGGCTATTGATCTGGATATTAAGCAAACCGAGGCGTTTTTCGATTTGGCGTTAGTATATTTCGAAAACCAGATGTATGATAAGGCTTTGGAGGCATATCTCAAATATGAGAAAGCACAACCGGACAAGCTGAATGCCGAATTTTGGAAACGATTGGCTCAAGCCCAATTGAAATTGGGAGTCGATAATCCATCCTACCTTGATTCTGCAATCATTTCCTATAATGAGGTTTTCAAATTGGAACCCAATTATTCACAGGGTTATTCCGATGTGGGATATGCGTTTTATAAACAAAAGAATTATCCTAAAGCGATTGAAAATTTCAATAAGTCGTTGGAAATCACTCCAGATAACATCAACACGTTAAGGAATTTATCGTATTGTTATTTGAATAGCGGGGATTATGAAGGTGCGGTGGCTACTCTGCGAAAGGTTCTGGAACGCAATCCTGACGATTCCAAATTGATGGGGCTCTTGGGCAATACGCTGGGATTTACCAAGAAGTACAGTGAGGCAGTTGAAATACTTAAGAAGGCATTGGAACTCAATCCGGATGACTCTGATAATCTTTATTATCTGGCGATTATTTATTCGAATTGGGGCAAGTTTGATTCAGCGGCAGATATCTGGCTTAGAGTCCTGAATAACCCGCAGTCATCTTCCGAGCAAAAGTGCAGCGCCTATAAATCGTTGGGCGCTAATCGAGTGGCAGGCGGGAAGTGGAAGGAAGCCATAGAGTATTATACCAATGCAATTAATTGTGACCCGGGAAATTTGAGCTCGATGGCGGGTCTGGGAGATTCCTATCGCTTGGGCCAAAAATATGATGATGCTCGAAAATGGTATCAAAAAATTGTGGATAGCGCCCCGAAATCCAAGGATGCCGAAGAGGCACAGAAGAAAATATTGCAGATTACTTTTCAATAAATTTTGAGCTGTTTGCTAATGCATTTGCAGGAGAGAAGATGGCTGAAAAGAAGAATGAATTAAAAAGATATAATTATATAGGTTTCCAGGTTTTCCCCGGAGAACCGAAGGAATTCTGGAAGAATGCTGAAGAAGAAAAAGCGTTCAAGGAGAAATTGAAGGAGGAAAATAGGGGGTTGGCTTTTGAACGCGAGGATTCGGCTCTGCATAGCGCCGTTCTTTCCAAAATGGAGAGAACCATAATGCTTGGCGGGGCGGCTTTGACCATATTGGCGTTATTCCTGCCTTGGTTTTCATTGGCTTCCGGAGGAAAGCATCTTTCATACGGTTTGCTGGGATTTTTGGGGGGGATTTCTTTCCTAGGCTCGCTCGGAGCGTGGGGTACAGGATTGGAATTGCCGGCTCTAATAGTGATGCTGGGCCTGATGTTAATAACTCCGCTTTTAGGCATTTATTACTTCAAGGTATTGATGGGAAAGGCAAGAGATACAGATTCTTACTATAAGAAGGTGAAATCAGTTTCCAGGCTCTTCTACATACCCATAATTTTGACAGTAATCACGCTTTTGTTTACGGCGGTTGGTTTTCCGATGCCGTTTGGCAATCTTGGGGTCGAGGAAATCGCCGGCAGTTTTGATATTTTGAGTTTTCTTTCCATTGCCAGCATAGGGTTCTATTTGACTTTGGCTGGCTCAGTGATTTGCTCTTTGATGGCTCTTGAACTCTGATGATTAATTGATATTAGGAGGATTCTTCAGTGAAACAATCGGTTTTCGTAACCCTTACCCTTATTATCGCTTTGGCAGTCGGATTCTATATCTGGACTTTGCTTCCGGAAAATCTGCAAAAGGGTGGTCCGTTGGTTGCTGTCCTTATTGCTCTATTAGTAATGCTGGTCTCGTTCGTGATTGAGCGTCTGATCACCTTGAGAAAGGCTCGGGGCAGTTCTTCGGTTCAGTCGTTTTTCAAGAAGGTTGTTGACTTGGTGCGTTCCGGGGAATATGACGGCGCTGTTGCGGCTTGTGATAAACAACGGGGCAGTCTCGCGAATATCTTAAGGGCTGGGATCGAAAGGTATAAGCAAGTAAAGGGTGATCAGCAGATCACTAGTGACAAAAGAGTGGAAGAAACGCAGAGGGCAATCGAGGAAGCTAATGCGCTGGAGGTGCCTCTTTTGGAACGGAATTTAATTGCTCTTTCGACAATCGCTTCAATTGCCACTATGACTGGGCTATTGGGAACGACCATTGGTATGATCCGCGCCTTTTCGGCGACAGCGGGGACCGGCGGAGTCATCGATGCCGAGCAGCTCGCTGTGGGGATTTCGGAGGCTTTGGTGAATACCGCTGGTGGTTTGCTCAATGCCATCGTGGGCATTGTCTCGTATAATTTCTTTGTCAACAAGGTGGACTCGTTTAATTATACGATAGATGAAGCGAGTTATGAGGTCATTCAACTGGTAAAAGCGAAAGAGGCAGGTTCCTGATGTCAAAGCGTGCCAAAAGGCGTGTCGGCATTATCATCGATATGACCCCCATGGTCGATGTTGCCTTCTTGCTTCTCATTTTTTATATGACCACGACGACATTCAAGCCCCCGGAAAGGAAAGTAGTGAGTCTGGCATCTTCGCATTCAGAAGCGAAACTTCCGGATAAGAACATCATTAGTATCACCGTTTCGAAGGAAGATTCGGTATTCATCGAGTACATTATGACTGCCGAGAGGCTGATAGAAGGGAAGACTATTTCGGTTCCTGAACGGATTTATGAATACACGGATTTACCGAACTTCAATGTTAATTTACTTAAGGTCCGGGCGAAGATGAATAACCCCGAGATTGTGGTCAAAGCCGACCGCGATGCCAGTTATGGTATAATGCGGGATATCATGCACTCGATGCAGGAGATGAATATTAACCAATTTTCTTTGGTAACACAATTGGAAACGAAGAAGGGTTAGGATGGGATTATCTTAAGCCAAATTATATTAATTCGGACGAATGACCGATTTGATGATTTTAAGCGTAAAAGATAATTAGGAGATAGACGATGGGCGCAGTTGATTTAGGAGCCCCCAAGGCCAGCGGCAAAAAGAAAGGCCTCCGAAGACCAAAGAGGAGGGTCGGGATCAAGAATGATTTGACTCCGATGGTCGATATCGCTTTTCTGTTGCTCATCTTTTATATGGTAACGACGGTGTTTTCCACGCCTCAAGCCCTGGAGGTTAATCTGCCTCCGATTGAAGCGATGGATAATGCCATACCTGTTGGTGAATCACATTTGATAACGTTGCGAGTCGATGCGGATAACAACTTATTTTATAATATCGGCAAAGGCGAACCCAAATTTTTGGGTCTGGCGCAGTTGGAAGATTCACTAATTCAATGGGTATCTAAGGATATTGAAAGGGTAGTTACTGTGATAAAGATCGATAAAGGCGCGCGTTATAGCATGATGGTGAATGTAATCGATGATATCAAGGTGGTCGAGGCTCGTATGAGGCTACAGGTTCCGGACTTTTCGTATCGTTTCAGTTTGGTGGATATGTCTCAATATGATTTAATGCAGTTAGATGAGGCCAAGAAGCTGATTGGAATGGGAGGTGGTAAAAAGTGAGTAACGTTACCGCACCTTACGGAGCATTTGAGCTAAAAAGCACTTACCAGAAGAATATGCTCACCGCATTTATCCTTGGCGCTTTTATTCACTTGGGAGTAATAGGAGGATTTCTCCTGGCGACTCATAAATCCGAAGTTGGAGGAGTAACCACCAGGACAATTGTAGTAAAGTCAATTACCGATCTGGCGCCGCCGCCTCAGCTTCAGAAACTTCCACAGCAGACGGCCTATCAGGTGCCCGAGGTGGCATTGCCAACGGTCGGTATTCCTGAAGCTGTGCCCGATGAGGAGGCTCCTGAAAATGCTAATATGGCCACTCAGGATCAGCTTAAGGTCCTCTCCGCTCCGCCAGTGGAAAGCGTCGAAGATGCGCCGGTAGGTGATATAGTAATTGAGAATATAGATGAATTGCTCCCCAAACCGGATGATTTTATTCCGGTGGAACAGCAACCGCAGATTGTCAAATCAGTGACTCCCGATTACCCGGATTTAGCCAGACGGATGAGCTTGGAGGGAAAAGTGTGGATCAAGGCTCTCGTTGATAAGAATGGGAAAGTCAGGGACGTGATTGTGGCAAAACCATCCGGCGTTGATGCTGGATTTGAAGATGCCGCAATAAAAGCTGCATATCAATACATCTATACTCCCGCTATCGCGAATGGGCAACCTATCGCTATTTGGGTGATGTATCCAGTATCATTTACCTTGAATGATTAGAATATTCCCTCGCGGGCGGAACTTAGGTCCCCCCCCGCGTGGGGGCGTGGATTGAAACGATCGACTCCGTGATGGCGCTACGGTGTAAGATGAAGGTTTCTGCTCTGATAAAATGGATTTTTGAAGAGGTAAATTGCGAACTTTAATGAAGAAAGGAGGAACGATATTTGGAGACAGGTTTTATGACGGTGATGATGGGTGCGTTGAGCTTGCTATTTTCTTGGTGGATATCCTTGGCAATCATTCGCATTTGGGATAATAGCAGGAGTATTTTGGGGGTCAACTTGATTGCTGGGTATAAGATGCAGAGAATTAATGTATGCCAGGGATTTGATGGTGATTCGTTCAGGGACGTATCTAAGCCCTCAAAGGATTTCTCTTTTGGAGTGATGGTCAATGTATGATTGGTTTTATCTCATCTATTAATGAGGCACATTGGCCATCGATTGAAGTAAACATTTAGGGATAAGGCAGGGGGAGATGCCATGACTAAAGCACTATATCTTGAAGATTCGTATTTGAAAGATTGTAAAGCGACGGTGACGAACGTCAACGGGCGCAAAGTTGAATTATCTCATACGGTGTTGAATCCTCATGGTGATTCGGTTGCGCATCCCCAACCTCACGATAAAGGGACTTTGGTTTTAGGTACCAAATTGCTTTCGGTATCCAAGACTATTCTTGATGGCACCCGAATTTTGCACTATGTGAAGGAAAAACCACCGCCAGTGGGCGCTGATGTTGGTTGCTATCTCGATTGGGCCCGTCGCTACCGGGTGATGCGTAATCACACGGCTATGCATATTATGGCGCAGCTGGCGCTGGAAATATGTGGTGGCAGGATTAATGGCAATCTCGAATGTCGGGATCATATTACTCATATAGACTTGAGGGACTGTGAGACCTCTGATAGCCTGGCGAGACAGATCGAAAGAGAGGCTAATCGATTGATTAAAGAGGATCGATCTCTCCGCGTCTTTTATGTTCCCTATAAAGAGATCGGTAATTATGTTGACCAGCGCAAATCGGAAAGCTTCGTGATTCCCGAGGATGTCGATAAAGTCCGGCTGGTCACTGTCAAGGATCTGAGCACCGACATCTGCTATGGGACGGTTTTGCGAAGCACTCGAGAAATCGGAAGTATCAGGATAATTCCGAAGCATAACAGATATTTCGAGGAGAAAGCCGGCGGCAATAAGAGGCTTGCCTTCGTCGTCTCCTAAGGGATTTTGACTCGTTTGGGGCCACCTCCAAATCGGATGGGTTTGTAGCCATCCGATTTTTTATTTTGATAAATGAAGGGAAATGATGATATATTGACTTTGTCCGGGCATCGATCCAATTTCGCGGGATCCGGTTAACGGCCTTATTTGATTTTGAAACGGATGATGCAACCGGAAGCTGACAAGATGTATCATGGTTGGCTCAGCGGTAGTTTTTTGAAACCTTTCTCGTCGAGTAAGCGTCAGAATATAAGGTAAGAAAGCGGTGTTGTTATGGAAAATCAGATGAATGAACAGCAACTAGTCGCAGATTCGCCTCCTTCGTTGGGATGGTTTGGCCGAGTGGGCAATATTTTTTGGGAACCACGGAAGGTTTTCGAGGAATTAAATCTAAGACCGTCCTGGATTTTGCCGTGGATTCTGATTTCGATATTTTCGCTTATTGCTTTGCAACTGACCTGGACCCAAAACATGGAAGCCCAGATGGAGAAGATGCGCAAGCAACCAGGGATGACTGAGGAGCAGATGGAGAGCATTGAGGAGAAGATGGGCGATCCGCAAGGCTGGGGGATAAATCGGATAATTGCGACCACTATGGTGCCGCTGGGGACCCTGGTGGCGATGGTTGTGGTTGCGGCGGCATTTTATTTTATGGGTTCAGTCATCGGAGGCGGGAATTCGACTTTCAAGAAGAACTTGGCTATCTCTTGCTACTCTTCGTTAGTGGCTCTACCCAGCTCAATTGTGAATGCGATTTTGATCAACCTAAAAGGCTCGGCGGACATTTCGCTGTCTCCGGTATTGTTTATGCCACTCTCACTTTCCGACACTTTTACATATTCATTCCTCTCGCACTTTGAGTTTTTTGCGATTTGGTCTTTCATTCTGGCCAGTATCGGATTTTCAGTTATTTATAAGTTTTCGGCTGCTAAATCATATCTTTCGGTTGGGGTCCTGTGGGTGGTTTGGATGCTTCTGGCATCCGCCCTCTCCAACCTATTTGGCGGATTCATAATGTAATTTCGAACTTTACGGGAGATATCTATGTCTATTTTTTCGCGACCGCATCAAACTATCATACCGGTTATAATTGTAATCTGTTCTGGCTTATTCACGATCCAGGCTTCTAATGCGGATCAGCTGACTCTGGAGGAATGCGTTGGGATTGCCAGGCAAAATAATCTGGAAATACGCTCGGCCCAAAATAATTATCTGGTATCCAAGGAGGATGTTTGGAAAGCATACGGAGGCTTGATGCCAAGGCTGGACAGCTGGGTGAGCGGTTCGAGGACAGTTACCGGGCCCACAGGTTATCAGCGCTGGGATCAAAACACGAACCAATTTGTTAACGCATCTACCGGCATTTCCATCAGCAAGAATTATTCCGCAGGATTTTCCTTATCGCAGACCTTATTCGATGGCGGCGCCAACATTTATAATGTTTATAATGCTGAAGCTCAGAGGAATGCTTCACGCTATCAGTATGTAAAGGCTGAAAAAGACATAATATTTAGCGTAAAGGAGAAATATTATTCGCTTTTGAAGGCGAAGATGCTTCTTGCTGTCCGTATCGAGGCTGTGAAGCGCGGTGAGGAGCAATTGAAAATTGCTCAGAGCAGATACGATCTTGGGGCTACTGCGATATCCGATGTTTTGAAAGCGAAAGTTCAATATGGCACCGATAAGTTGGATCTGGTGGACGCCGAAAACGTTTTCAAAATGGCCATGGCGGACCTCAATTACATTTTGAACCGTGATGTCAATCTCGACATTGAGCCGGTGCAGGAATTCCGGACTCCGGAGACCGGCTACGATTACGAAAGCGCTCTGAAAACAGCTATGCAGAGGCAGCCGGCCCTCTTGGAGGCGCAAGAAAATCTGAGAGCCTCGAATTATCAAAAGCTGGCGGCGCGCGGCAGTTGGCTTCCATCGCTCTCGCTTAGAGCTTCGTATGGGTGGAACGATCATAAACTCAATCTGAGCAATTTCACGGATGAAAATTATCAATGGAATGTTTCCGGCACTTTAAGCTTCAATATCTTTGAAGGCTTTCAAACGAAAGCGACACACAATTCATACAAGATCGCCTATCGCACCGCCCGGGATAACCTATACGCGGCTCAAAACGGCGTGGCTCTCGAAGTCAAACAAGCATTCTTGAATCTTGGGAAAGCTCGGGAGCAACTGCAGGTTACTGAGGAATCGGAGAAGGCAGCTCAAGAGGATTTTAATCTTGCGCAAGAAAAATATAATCTGGGGGCCGCCACCATCCTTGACGTTATTGTTGCGCAGGTGAACTATAAGCAAGCGGAGGCGAATCGGATCCAGTCTCTTTTTGACTACAATCTCGCCATCAGCCAGCTTGAGAAGGCAATTGGATTATAGGCTATAAAGTATGGAATCCCAATGGAGAATGGTATGGCAAAAAGCAGGAAGAAAAAGATAATCATAGGATTGCTTGTCGTTTGTGTGTTGGCGGTATTGGTTGTCGTGGCGGTCACGCAGAACAGAGTAGAAAAGAAGAAAGTCAAAGTCGAGGAGGCAAAGACCAGCGATATCACTGCTATGGTAACCGCGACCGGACGAGTCGAAGCCAAGAAAGAAGTAAAGATTTCCGCCGACGTGATGGGCAGGATAATTGAATTGCCGATTATTGAAGGACAGAGCGTTAAGCCCGGCGATCTGTTGGTTCAGATAGATCCTGCGGCCTACGAAGCCGATGTCCAGCGCAGTGCGGCGGCCCTGAAGTCATCGGAGGCTCTGCTGGAGCGGGCGGAATTGGCGTACGGCAGGAATAAGGAATTATTCGAACGCAACCTGCTTTCCAAAGAGGCGTTCGACCTTTCCCGGAGCGACTACAATTCTGCCCTGGCGATGGCGGCGCAAGCCAAAGCCAGCCTCGATCAGTCGAAAAACCAATTATCTAAAACCACAATCAGGTCTCCGATAGAGGGTGTCATAACTTCTCTTAATTCCGAAAAAGGGGAAAATGTGGTGATCGGCACGATGAACAATCCCGGTACTGTGATTATGGTAGTGTCGGATTTATCAGCTATAGAAGTTAAGGCAGATGTTGATGAAACCGATATTGCGCTGGTTTCGGTCGGGCAGGAAGTCTCTATAAGTCTTGATGCGTTCCCCGATACCACTTTCAAAGGTAAAGTTACCGAGATAGGGAATTCCGCCATAATAAGCGGTGTCAGTTCACAGGATCAAGTGGTGAATTTCTTAGTGACCATTCTAATTGAGGACCCTCTGGGCAATATCCGCCCGGGGATGTCCGCAACGGTAGATATCGCGACATCGAAACGCAATAATGTTATCGGAGTCCCGATTCAAGCAATTGTTATGCGCCCGCTTTCCGACACGGTCAGCGCGGATGAGAAAAAAGCCAGTGAATCGGTGGTGGTGGCCAAGGAGGCGGCGGAATCGGTTTCGTCCTCGGATTCTCTCAAAGATGCGCCTGAAAAGAGCGATAAGAAAGATGACGCGGTCGAAGGGGTCTTTATGGTGAAATCGGGGAAGGCTAAATTTGTTCCTGTCAAGACCGGTATTGCCGACCAGCAGAACATCGAAATCTTGAAGGGGGTAGCTCAAAGTGACAGCGTTATCACGGGCAGTTATAAGATCTTGCGGGAACTTGAGAGCGGTGATATCGTTGAGCCGGAAAAGAAGGGGAAGGGAAAAGCTGGAGAGAAGGAGAAGGAATAGAGGTGAGACTTGCTAATTGAGACCAAAAATCTTTGGAAAACATATATGATGGGCATCGAGGAGGTTCATGCCCTTCGGGGAGTGGATATGCATGTTGAAAAAGGGGAGTACTTTGCTATTATGGGGCCTTCCGGCTCCGGCAAATCCACTCTTATGAATCTCATTGGATGCCTTGATACTCCAAGCCAAGGCGAATATATTTTGAATGGCCGGGCCGTATCCGGGATGAATGATGATGAACTGGCGTTCATCCGCAACAAGGAAATCGGCTTCGTATTTCAAACATTCAATCTGTTGCCTCGGGCTACTGCTCTTCATAATGTGGAATTGCCTTTGATATATAATAGCACCAAAAGCCAGGATCGCACCGAAAGAGCCCAAAAAGCTCTGGCGGCTGTCGATCTTGCTGATAGAATGCGCCATAAACCGAATGAGCTCTCAGGAGGTCAAAGACAGCGAGTAGCGATAGCCCGTGCGCTGGTCAATGAACCTTCAATTATCCTCGCTGACGAGCCGACCGGAAATCTCGATTCCACCACCAGCCGGGAGATTATGGAAGTATTCAAAAAGATTCATCGGCAAGGAAACACAATTATCATAGTTACCCACGAACAGGAGATCGCCGATTTCGCCCAGAGAATAATCTATATAAGGGATGGCAGGATCGAACGGGAAGTCAGAAAATAATTATGCACCGGCTTTTTGAAAGCATTGTCATTGCGATTCAGTCATTGATCGCAAATAAGTTGCGGGCGATATTGACCCTGTTGGGAATGATTATTGGCGTGATGACGGTTATCGCCGTAGTATCGATTATCAATGGTATGAATAATTATGTATCCGATGCGATTAATCAGATGGGGTCTTCAACATTCATCATCGATAAATTCGGAGTTATTACGTCCAATGACGCGTGGTTCGAAGCGATGAAGCGCAAGGATCTCACTATAACTGATATGAGAGCAATAGAGATGAGCTGTGATTATTGCAAAATAGTGGGCGGATCATCGGTCGATATGTCAATGACTGTCAAACGTGAAAATCACAATGTAAGTGGCTCGATAGTCAAGGGTGTAACCTATAATTATATTGAGATTTCGGATGTAGAGCTTGATTATGGGCGTAGCTTTGCCGAGTCGGATGAAATTCATCGGCGGGCTGTTGCGGTTGTCGGGCCCGACGTGACCGAGAATCTGTTGCCGGGCCTAAATCCGATTGGGCAAAGTATTAAAATAGGGAATTATTTTTTCACTATTATCGGTGTGGCCAAGAGAAGAGGATCCACGCTTGGATTGAATCAGGATAACTGGGCGTTAATGCCCCTTTCAACTTTTAACAAGTATTTTTCCAGACCAGCCAATTTCCAGATATTTGTGAGTGCCGTCGAATATGGCAAACTGGATGAAGCAATGGATGAAGCCAGGACCATCCTACGTTCCCGACGGCACGTCAAGTATGGTGATCCGGATGATTTTTCGATTATGACTTCCGCAACTTTTATGGAGTTCTATAATAATTTTACTCGCGTAGCTTGGATTGTATTGATTGGGGTTTCATCGATTTCTCTGGTAGTAGGTGGGATTGTCATTATGAATATAATGCTAGTGGCGGTGACAGAGAGGACACGTGAAGTGGGGATTCGAAAAGCCCTGGGGGCAAGGCGACGCGACATACTCTGGCAATTCCTGATCGAGGCTTTAACCCTTTCAATCATTGGCGGCATCATTGGTATTCTTGGCGGCGGGGGAATTGCAACTATAATTGCCAAGACCACCCCTTTGCCATCTTCCGTGGAGCTTTGGTCGGTCATCGCTGGAGTCGCAATAGCCAGCATAATTGGCGTCTTCTTCGGCATTTACCCCGCGATGAAGGCGGCCAGAATGGATCCCATCGAAGCATTGCGGTATGAATAGACGGCGGGAGATTTGCTGATGCGGTTTAGTGAGGTATCAGAAAGCGTGCAACTTGCATGGAAATCCATGTCCGCCAATAAGATGCGCTCGCTTCTGACAGTTTTGGGCGTATTGATAGGTGTCTCTGCTCTTATCGGGATGGTGGCCATTATCCAGGGCTTGAATAAAAGTATGTCGGAGCAGATTGAATCGCTTGGCTCGAATGCCATTTTTGTCTCGCGTTTCAAACCTGGTATCCAGATAAATGGTTCCGGAAGAAGCGAGGAAGAAAGGAATCGCAAACGACTCACTGTTGAGGATGCCATGGCTATCAAGGAATTATGTCCCTCAGTGAAGGCTGTGTCTCCATCCAAGGATTGGTGGCAGTATCCGGAGGGGAATGTCGCCAGATATAGGGGTAATGAGGCCAAGCGTCCTGAATACAGCGGCGTGGTTCCTGATTATTCGATTGTCTATAGCTTGAATCTCTCCCATGGGCGTTTTTTCAATGATACAGATATGCAATTCAAGACTTATTCAGCTGTCCTGGGCGCTGATGTGGCAGATGCGTTATTTCCTCGTGAGGATCCTCTCGGAAAGGTGATCACGCTCAATACTGGAAAATTTGCGGTAATCGGGGTGGCGGAAAAGCGTAAGTCCTTGCTTGGGCAATCGATGGACAACTATGTGCTCATTCCACTTTCTACTTATGAGAAAATCCATCCTGGCGACGAGGGTGTTTGGATTGGAGTTCAGCCAAAATCCAAGGAGTTAATTTCTCAGGCTATTGATGAGATGACGGAGTTGTTGCGCCGACGGCGCGGCGTTGCGTATGATAAGCCAGAAGATTTTGCGGTATTCACTCAGGAAGCGCTTATGGAGCTTTATCACAAGATAACCGATGCAGTCTATCTGGTGATGATTGTGATTTCATCCATAGCATTACTGGTGGGAGGAGTCGGTGTGATGAATATAATGTTGGTCTCGGTGACCGAGCGGACACGAGAGATAGGGATACGGAAGGCAATTGGGGCGCGGCGCAAGGATATACTACGCCAGTTTCTCCTGGAGGCGGTAGCAATGACCGGCACCGGCGGAGTTCTTGGCATTCTAACCGGGTTTCTAATTGCCATGATCGTAAATGCTACTACTCCTCTCGCGGCTACCGTCTCAGGTCTATCCATCGCCATAGGATTCAGCTTTTCTGTGGGGGTAGGATTATTCTTCGGCATTTATCCTGCGACGCGGGCGGCCCGTTTGGACCCGATCGAAGCATTGAGGTATGAGTAGGATGTCAATAGTAAGCAGGTCCGACAGAGAATCCCTTGTGATAAGATATGGGTTAGTTGTTTTGCTGATGATTATCTCAGCTCCAGCAATTATTTCCGGAGGTGCCCATCCTGAGCAGAGGGGTGTCGATATTATTGGAGCTCCGAGATTTCTGTCTGATTATGCTGTCTTTTCTTCTCCGACGCCGAGTATGAATATGGTCGAGATCTATATAAGAATCCCGTTGCGCTCACTATACACCGTGATGGAAGGACAAAAGGACTTTTCTGAATACGAAATGGCGATATTGGTTAGAGACAATGATGGAAAGCAGGTGACTGGGATGAGTTGGAAAAACAGATTGGAAAATCCCGGTTTGGAGAAATTTGACCACAACCGATCTTCATCCATCCTCGAAAGAAAATATTTGGAGCTTCCGAAGGATAAATATACGATAGAGATAATTCTCACTGATCAGGTTTCTAATCTTCGTTGGAAAAACGAGATCAACTTGAACCTCAAAGGATATGAGTCGCCTATGTTGATCTCCGACATCGAATTCACGCTGGGCGATATTTCACAGGCGACCATAGTTCAGCAGGAATTTCTAAGGCATGGGCAATCGGTGGTCCCTTCCGCATCGAGGACATTCGATAGTGAACGCGATAACCCCGGCTATTATCTTGAAATCTACCCCAATAAAAACTCGCCCGACATTTTCGGGATAAGGAGCAGAATTTTCGATTTGGATGGCACCCTAGTTTATTCTGATTCCAATTCGATTGGAATGGAGAGCAAAGTTGAAGGGGTCATCCCATTTTTTGGGAAATTATTGATTAGTAATTTGGCGCCAAAACGCTATCAATTGAAATTAGAGGTTGGCGACAGAGAATTAAATAAAATTTATGCGACTCGCAATGCCGAGTTTAACATTGATTGGTCACTAAAAACACTTGTCGAGAATGATTATGGACGTGCTGTGGATCAACTGAGATACGTGGCTTCACCGCAGGAACGCGATAGCCTGAAAAATATGCCTGCTGATAGAAGATTGGAGGGGGTTCAGGATTATTGGAAACGGAAAGATCCAACGCCAACTACCCCTGAAAATGAGCTTAGCGAGGAATACTATTCGCGATTAAGATATGCGAATAATAATTTCTCGGGTTATGGACGCCCTGGCTACCTGACCGATTTTGGCAGGATTTATATTACATACGGTCAGCCCGAAGAGATCGAGCGCCACCCATTTGATTTGGATAGCAAGCCATACGAAATATGGTACTATTACCGGCATCACCGCAAATTCATTTTCATCGATAAGAATGGTTTTGGAAATTATGAACTCGCCTATCCATATCCTGATGGTTTGAAATTAGATTAAAGAGAGGATGGTTATGTTCAAACTAAAAAGCAAAATGGCTTTGGTAGCGTTCGGATTGGTTCTCATTCTATTGCCATCCGGCGCTTCTGCGCAGCCCGGGTTTAATCTGAATGTCGATGCTGCTTGTTTTCCTGAAGAGGGTGATACCCTTGAGACACTTTTGGAGGTCTATTATACTATTCCTCGATCCCAGCTCCGCTTCATTCCAACGGGAGGAATCTATGAAGCTGCGATGGATATTTCTATGAGATTGGAGAATGTCAATGGCGACTCTGTTGATCAGGTGAGTTGGCGTGGGACGACCACTATTGCCGATCCAAAAGAACTCGATAGAAAGGACTATAAATTCTTCGACACGGTTCCGGCTTTCATCAGGCCTGGGGAATACTTTTTGATAGTCAGTATCAAAGATGTGAACTCCGGTATGAACGGTAAAATTCGGAAGAGGATTTCTGTTCCGGACTATACCCAATCAGGCTTGAAGCTTTCGCAAATTCAATTTGCCTATTCACTCAACCCGGATACTCTAGATAGCCCTTCTGTCAAAGATGGGGTTCTGGTAATCCCCAATGCTTCAGGCCTGGTTATTCCGGAGGACAATTTTATATATTTCTATGCGGAACTTCATGGGCTGAAATATGACCCCAATAATGCCGGTCTATTCAGGGTGGATGTGGATGCCTTGGACGCATCGGGGAATACGATCCTTAAGTTCTACAGCAACACCATCGCCAAGCCGGGGAAATCGGCGGTTATCTCCAACGGAGTAAATGGTAATGCGCTTCCGGATGGAAATTATCAGCTCAGGATATTGGCAACGGACTTGGAAACGGGTGATTCGGTCCATTCACTAAAGCCGCTGAAAATTAGGCATTCGATTCAATATGCCGCAAATCCCCTGATGAAGTCCCTTTTCAAAGCACATCCCGAGGCCGAGCAGATCAGGAATGAGGATGATGCCAAGTTAGTGAGAAACGAGATAGAATATATTGCCAGCGTTGAGGATTTGAAAACCTTCGAAAAGTTAAGCATTGATGGCGATAATAATTTTATGAAGGACTTCTGGAAGAAACGAGATCCGAATCCTTCCAATGACCTAAATGAATTTCAGGTTCAGCATTACGCCCGCTGGGACTATGCCAATGCCTCATTCACCAGTCGAACTTATCAAAAAGGTTGGGCCACGGATAAGGGGAGGGTTTTTATCCTTTACGGGCCGCCCGCTGAGCGCGAAGACAGCGGAGTAGCGATGGATACCAAACCATACGAAGTATGGAAGTATTACAATATCCCCGATCAGCCCGGTGAAAGGATTTTCGTCTTTGTAGATGAGCAGGGACACGGTGATTACCGGCTTTATCATTCCAATGTCAAGGGAGAGCGATCCATCAGAAATTGGGAAGAAAGTTTGCAGGCAAATAAGGTGCTCCGTTAATCATTTTGTTGAGGGTGGATAATCAACGCAAGTGTAATTCTGGGCCATTGAAGGCAGTGCCATCCTGCAGATTTGTTTTGGTGGAAGCCCTGATGTGGTTAATTGAAAGGATTATTATTTGATCAGGGCGGAGGCGATTACTAAACTTTTCCATGACAAGAAGCGGGGCGAGATAGTTGCCGTCAACAAGCTAAGTTTCGCATGTAAATCGGGAATGATTTTGGGGGTTCTGGGATTGAATGGCGCCGGGAAAACCACTGCTTTAAGGATATTGGCGACGCTCCTCAAGCCAAGTTCCGGCACCGCTTTCATAAATAACATTGATGTTGTCAAATATCCCGATAAAGCCAAAGCTCAAATAGGATTCATTTCGAGTGATACGGGTCTTTATCGCAGATTGACCCCAAGAGAGATAGTTGGCTATTTTGGCGAGCTCTATGGAATCAGCCGTCAGGAATCAGCCATTCGGCTAAAGGAATATTCGGAGATATTGGGGATGGATGATTTCCTTGATACCAAAGTCGATAAGCTGTCCACAGGGCAGAAGCAAAAGGTCTCGATTACCCGTACAATGCTTCATAATCCACCAATCCTGATAATGGATGAGCCAACTGCCGGTTTGGATATTGTGGCATCAGCTCATATCGTGGAGCTGATCCGCCGCGCCAAATCTCAAAACAGGGCGATCATTTTCTCAACTCACATCATGCACGAGGCTCAAAGGCTATGCGATGAGATTCTGATCATCCACAACGGAATGGCGACGCGGAACGGCACCATTGAGAAACTTAGAATGGAAACCGGAATTGAGGACTTAGATCAGATCTTCCTCGATTCGGTCGGAGATTTGGATTGAGTAAAGTTTGGACGATTTACCGCAAAGAATTGCTCGATATTTTGCGGGATAGACGCACGATCATATCGATGGTAGTGATTCCCATAGTCTTATTCCCCGCAATGACGATTGGATTCAGTGCGCTGGTGAGCATGCAACTGAAAAAATCGCAAGCGGAGATCCAAAAAATATCCGTTGATGGCGCTGAGAATTTTCCCGAACTTCTTGATCGCCTCGAGAAAGCTAAGGAGTTGGAAGTGGCGCCATCGACTGATTATCGCTTGGCTATTACCCAAAAGAAACTTTCAGCCGCTATCGTCATTCCAGATTCTGCGGACTTGAAAATACAATCCGGTGATTCAGCCGAAATTGACGTTTATTTTGATGCCGCAGAAGTCAAATCGGAATTTGCCAAAGATAAGGTCCTCAAAATCCTGAGTGAGTTTGCAGATAGTATTATTGCCAAAAGATTGGAGACTCTAGGGGCCAAACCAGAAATGCTTCGTCCGCTTCCGATTAAGTCTCACAACATCGCCTCCGAGGAGAAGATGTCGGGCTTCGTGCTAGCGATATTTCTGCCCTATATGATTATAATTCTGACTATGATAGGGGCGACCTATCCCGCAATCGATTTGACTGCCGGGGAAAAGGAAAGAGGAACATTGGAAACGATCCTCGCCTCGCCGGCATCGAGGTTTGACATTGCGGCAGGGAAATTCCTGACAATATTCACAGCATCAATTATCACCGCACTGTTGTCAGTTACGTCTTTAACTGCCACCATTGGATTAGGTATTGCCAGTTTTGCGGAAATGGGACAATCTCCAATCGCGTTTAGGATGCAGCCATTGGCGTTTGTGGTTTTGGTGATCCTGATGATACCGGTTTCCTGCCTGTTCTCATCAGTACTTATGACTATTTCATTATTTGCCAAGAGCTATAAAGAAGCCCAAAGTTATATAACCCCGGCGATGTTCGTCGTGATTCTTCCGGCAATGGTGTCTTTTATCCCCGGTGTGGAGTTAGATTTCAAATTGTCGATAGTACCGATTGTCAATGTCAGTCTGGTAGCGAAAGAGGCTCTAATGGGGAACTTCCGATGGGGATATTTGGTTTCAGTTTTCTTATCTACAGCTTTGCTGGCTTCCATCGCAGTTTTTGTCGCGAAGCGGCAATTCGAGCGTGAGGAGGTGCTTTTCAGGATTTAATCTATGGACAAAGCTACATTATTATTAGAGGCGGCGGATATTCTAAATTCAAATCTCAAGGTGAAATCCTTGCTTGAGAATATTTTGAATATCACTTTGAGATATATGAATGCTGCCGCCGCTTCGGTTTTTCTTATCAATGACCGGTTGAAACGACTGGAATTATATTTGATGGCCGGGGAAGAGAACCCTAAGATTTGGGGTTCGCAATTATCATTGGGACAGGGTATTGCGGGATGGGTGGCGGAAAATGGCGAAGCGGTGATCAGCGATGATGCCCGATCCGATCCCCGTTTCTATGCGGGGTTTGAAGATATGGCCGCTTTCAAAACCGGGGCGTTACTGTGTGTGCCCATTAGGAGACGGGAAAAGATTCTGGGCGTTGTGGAGGCCTTGAATCCTCAGGGAGGCGCCAAATTTAGCCAGGATGATCTGGAAACCTTGATGGCTTTATCGGGGGAGATGGCAATCTCCCTGGAGAATGCCATGCTTATTGAGAAATTTGAAAAAAATAGCCGTGAGAAAGAGCTCCTCTTCGAAATCAGCAAAAAGCTTAATACTTTTTTGGAGCTCGATAGCATACTCGATACCATTTTGGATGGTCTATCTGAAGTTATCGAATATGATATGGCCGCAATTTTCCTAGTTGATCCAATTACTGGTTTGATAAATCCTGAAGTCGAGAAGTCAAAAACCAGGGGAAGCGATGAATTTTATCCTGAAAATTTCCTCATCAAACTTGGTGACGGGCTTGTTGGATGGGTTGCCAAGAATGGCCAGAGCGTGCTGGTTCCCGATGTGACCGCTGACCAGCGATACATTGAATTTCGTTCAAAAACAGCCTCTGAAATGGTTGTTCCGATCAAGAGCAATAAGGGCGTGGTGGGAGTGCTGAATATCGAAGGCGATGAAGCGAATAAATACTCCGATGAGGACTTGAAGCTTCTGGAGATTTTCGCTGGCCACGCCGCAGTGGCGATCGAACGCGCTCAATTGTTGGATGAGCTGTTGAGCAAGAGAAAATTGGAAGAAGAGCTAAAAATCGCCCGCAGGATCCAGCTAACTTTTCTGCCTTCCAAGCAACCGGAGATAGCGGGGTATGACATTTGGGCAATTAATCGTTCGTATGATGAAGTGGGCGGAGACTACTATGATTTCATTCCGATTGTGGAAAATCAGTATGGCATCGCCGTGGGAGATGTAGCTGGAAAAGGGATTCCAGCCGCAATTATTATGGCCGCCTTTCGATCCAGCTTAAAGGCTGAAATCAGAAACAACTTTGCAATCCGGACAATTTTGTATAAGGTAAATAACCTGCTATTTGAGAGCATTGAGCCGGGAAATTACGTAACTGCCGTCTATGGGGTTCTTGATTCTCAAAACTCGATATTTACTTTTTCCAATGCCGGTCATAATCCGCCGATATTCATACGTGCCGATGGCCGCTATGAGGAATTATCTATCGGCGGGATGGCCCTCGGAATTATTCCGGATTGCCAATACATTGAAAAGCCAATCTATTTGAGCTTAGGTGACATTATCGTGTTTTATACCGATGGCGTTACTGAAACATTCAATTCAAGTGAAGAGGAATACGGAGTTGAGAGGTTGATAAGGATCGTAATGGGTTCATCGGGATGTTCTGCAAATGAGATCTCTTCCAAAATTTTAGGGGATCTGGAAGTATTCCGGAATGGAATCTCTCAGACCGATGACTATACCTTAATTATTATGAAAAAACTATAAAAGCACCGGTATCTTCTAATAATACTATAATTATGGCGACTTATTCCAGAAAATCCTTGACAATCTGCCGGATTACCTTTAATTTATCGCTACATAAAAAGGGAATTTCTTTATTTCGACAAGGGACGTCGAAGGTCTCTGAAAATATCATTTATTCAATCATTGTGGTCAGGTTGGTTGGGGTTGTTTGTAATCTGCCTTAGGATCACTTGGATTGAGGTGATATGTTCGGTGACTGCCAGTGATTGCTCGAGTATCTTTGAAGCAAGATTTACGGAGCGGATTTCCATCTAAGTGAGTCCGCGCGGACCGCATCTCTGATGAGTAATCATGGTAAACTAAACTGAATAATTTTATATTCGGTTTCCATTCTTTGTAATCGATATTTCTTCTCATTTTCGCTGTTTGGGATTAGTCATGCACTCAAGCGTAGATCAAATTGATATCCATCTATCAGAAAGGAGGTATGTCCAAGAGATTCAATTTTATTTCTTTCAAAGCGTATTTTAAGCAACAATCAAATGTAAGGAGATGAATTGTGAGAAGACTTTTGTCGTCTTTGGTAGCCATCGCATTTTTGGTATTTGGTACTTATGCGATGGCAAGCAATTGGGATGCGGCATCAGTGGCATTTGATCCCGCACCACTTGTTAATCCTGAGGTCGGTAATATCCCTACGATTACCACTTACACACCTACATTGCAGATCCAGTTTCCTCATTATTTCAGCAGCCAGGCCCAGGGAATCACTTGGGATGGCACCTACTATTATGCCTGCGGATATGATGCGGCCGTCGAGACCTACGATGCCAATGGCGGCTTTGTGCGTTCTGTAACTATCGGAATAAACGCTGTCCGCAGTGTCTGGATGTACAATAATCAACTCTATTTGAAAGGGCTGTCGTTAGATTTATTTACGGTTGATCCCGTTACAGGAACAACTACTACGGTAATGCCCGGTTTCTTTCACGACACCAATGCTGAATGTTGCTACCTCAATGGTTATGTCTATGAGCACTTAGCCGGCACGATCTGGAAGATTGACATAACCAATGGGACCACGGTTCAGACCATAACCTTAAGTCCCAATTATGTCTATGGCTATCCGATTGCCACCAACGGGACTCACCTTTTCTTCGAAGGAGCGTTCACGGGCACCACTATCTATGTCTATAATTTCGATGGTAGCTATGTGGAATCATTTGCGGTCCCGTATGGCGATTGGAGCTGGACGCTTTCGTATTGCAATAATATGCTGTTCACCGGCGACCATGGACCAGGGGGAAACTGGTACGGATACTCTCTGGGTGGGGCTACGTGCAGCGATGTTAATATGGTTTCCGACACCTCGCCGGTTATTGTTCCCAGAGGAGGAACTTTCGGGTACACCGGTTATCTCAATAACCCTCTGCCTGATCCAGTTGCGCATGACGTCTGGGTGGGAGTCAACTATCAGAATGTCTTCCACCAACTCTGGTTCTTCCAAAATGTTTTGCTGG
>Ga0210044_10001362_pt1 | contig 37161 bp, 25 predicted proteins | sample CryGey13umfilter_2_FD_183959 | JGI IMG/M metagenome (GOLD analysis project Ga0210044, IMG submission 183959) | Groundwater microbial communities from aquifer in Utah, USA - Crystal Geyser 4/9/14 3 um filter (SPAdes) (version 2) | ecosystem: Environmental > Aquatic > Deep subsurface >...
TGCTGTGTTTCATTTTTTTGATTATTATTAAAAACAAAAATTAAGCTACCAGTTATGGCATTTTGAAATACATAATTTGTGAAAGTAACATCAGTTTTTACAGAACCTGAATTATTTAATATCTCAACACACCCAGAATAACTCCGAGTTCTGAATAAACCTTCTGGTACGATAAAAGAAAGAGTTGATTTGGCGGATAATATACCCAAAGATTTCTCAATAAAAAGAATAAATATGTTCTTGGAGCTTGACTTTTGTATTGATGTGAATTTCTTATTAAAAATTTCTAATTCTTTTGAGTTATTCCTTGTAAGTATTTTATACGGTGGATTCCCAATTACAATATCAAATCCCCCATTCCCATTCACCAGATACGGGTTTAGCACTTCCGGAAAGTCCAATTTCCAGTCAAAATGGTTAAAGGGTTCATCTGGATGTTGAAGCAGGTTTTTCAGTTTGTTAATCAGGTTATTAAAACCTGCAATTTGCAGTTCCCGTTCGGTGTTGTGTTTTATATCGGCAGCCGTTGGCATAAAGCCACCTTTTTGCACGGTTTTGCTTGCATAAAGTTCTTTGTTAAACGAGAGTTGGTTGATGAGCAGTTCAATTTTCAGGTTGCGGATTTCAGCCTGTAATTTTTTCTTATTCTTATTGTTTGGGTTAAAATACTTCTTTTGCTTGTCGGCTACTTCAACCAATAAACGCTGTACATTCTTTACATACTCATCGGCTTTACCAACGCTGCTTTTACGTTCCCAGTCAATTTCCACAATTTCGCCATCAAACTTGCTGATGAGGCTGTCGCCCACCACAATTTTATAATCGAGGTTTGGTAGGGGTTTTGGCTTTTCTTCGTCCACCACCAAACTGAGCCAAAAGCGCAGGCGGGCGATATCCACCGCGCCTTTTTCAATATCCACCCCGTAAATGGAGTTTTGGATAATATTGAGTTTGGTTTCGGCAGGATTCCATGCTTTACCGGTTTCATAGACAATCAATTCTTTTATACTAAAAATTTCCTGCAACAAACTCATGGGGAAAGCGCCGGAACCAATGGCAGGGTCGCAGATTTTAACATTGTCCAGATGCATTTCCAGTTGTCTGAACCATGATTTGGAGGATTCCTCTGATTGACAGGATTTTTTGAGTAACTCAAAATCAACTTCTTTTTTCTTAATGATTGATTCAATAAGCTTTCTTTTATCTTCATCAATCATGGTAATCCCACAATCAGGAAAATCAAGGTTCAGACAATATTCCGTTAAACTTTCCTGGCACATGTAATGCACAATTTCCTTCGGAGTATAAAAAGCGCCTTTGTCTTTGTTGTCTTCAAGCAAGTTTTCGAAAATATGGCCTAACATTTCCGGGTCAACGGCTACGGTATGCTCATCGGGGCTGTCTTCGTAAACGGTAAAGTTAAATGCATCCAGAAAGTCGAGAAAACCGCGGGCAAAACCATTGTTTTTTGAAGTTAGGATGGCATCCTCAAAATCGGGGTTGTGGAAAAGAGTAGATTTAAATGTTAAAATATGATCATCATAATCTTCCTTATCGAATAATCCTCCATTCAGATATGGAATCTTTAATTTTTCACCATTTGGCATTATAAATTCATCATCTATCCGGTCTTTGCTATTTAGGGTATCAAAAAATAATTTTGATAGCCAAATTGGATAAAAAGATTCTCCACCTTTTGAAGATAAAAAAAGATGCTTTACAAAATCTTTCAATCCGTCCGTGTAAGAAGTATCGCTTGCACCCAGCCAGCCTTTTTTCTGAACGAAGTATAGAAACACGATACGCCCAAGCAGTTTCTTAACAAAGTCGCGGATAGGTTTGCTGGCTTTATCCTTTTCCTGTTTTGTGGCACCGGCAGGGAAAGTTATATTGAAAACTGATTTACGGTAATTTGATTCCTGCAAATAATTGCAAAAGTTTTGGTAATGCAGGGTATATTCATCAAAGAAAGCTTTACTCAACTTTTCAACCGAGAAAGCATTCTCCAAAGCCCTAAAATCAATAACTCTTTCCGTACTTAATACTTCAAATCTTTCAGCCGCTGTTTTACATGTCTCCGATGGGCCTAATAAAAATGTGTATCGTTTGGCATTGGTGGTTTTCTCTTTCACTCCTTTATCGGTCAATATGCTATCTTTGGCAACCAGCGTAAGCCGCCAAACATTTTTATTGGCAGGGGCGACAAAATTGATTAATGCAGCTTGTCCGGCAGTAAGCAGTTTTCGCACATATTGCTGAATGGCAACTTTACTTTGTTCAATACGAACTTTGGGTTGCAGCAGTACTTCGTAACAGGTTATTTCGGTGCTGTCGTCTAACTGAATATTCCCATAAATCCCTACTTTATCAATAGCAGCAGATTCTGATTTGTTTGGGGTGACCGGTGCTGAAATCAATGAAGAACTCAGCGTAAATCCCGAACCAAAAACCGGACTTAAAACTTCACGGGAAAATAAAACCCTGTCGTAAGGCTTTTGCAATGCGTTTTGGATTTGAATTCTGTTGGCTGCCATATTAATTATTTTTATTGATCAGGTTCACAATCACCTTGATAAGTATATCTTTTTCTTCGGGCTTGCTCATAGCAATCATCAAGGTAATGGCCACAAGGGCATTGTCGGCTATTCGTTTATTGCCGCACACATCGTACAACAAGTTATTTTTTTCGAGAAAATACAAGAAAAGCATGGCTGCTATTCTTTTATTTCCATCGACAAAAGAATGGTTTTTTACAATAAAATAGAGCAGATGGGCAGCTTTTTCTTCCACACTTGGGTAAAGGTCGGTGCTGTTAAAAGACTGGTAAATGGTTTCGATGGAGCTGTGAAACGACTTGTCTTTTTCTTTTCCGAAAAGAGGCGGGTATCCATATTTCGCTTTAATAAATTGAATTTTCTTAATTGCCTCCTGATATGAAATCCGGTATATGTTGTTTTCTGTTGTGTTTTCTATGTTTAGAGTTTGATAATCATATTGGTCGAGAATGTCGAGAGCATGGGCAAAATTAGTTACAATGCTCATCAATCCTTCATATTCATTATCATTTAATTTTTTCTGCTGTGAAATATTTTGAATAAGATTGAGTATTTTTTTTAATTCATTGAGTTGTTCATTTTGCTTTTGAAGTTTTTCTAAATTCAAAGCATACCCCTGAATAAGATAATCTTTTAAAACCTGATTCGCCCAAATCCTGAACTGGGTTCCCCTGCGTGAATTCACCCTGTACCCGACGGCAATAATTACATCGAGGTTGTAGTGGTTTATTTTTCGTTTGACATTTCTATACCCCTCGGACTGAACTTGTGCAATTTTTGCACAGGTTGCCTTTTCGTTCAGTTCACCGGTTTTGTATATATTCAGGATATGTTTATTAATTACCGAACGTTCTGTTTCGAATAGTTGTGCCAATTGGTTTTGGTTAAGCCAAACCGTATCTTTTTCCAGACGAACTTCAACGGTTGTCTTCCCATCCTCTGCTGTATATATTTTTATTTCAGCGTTTTCCATTTAACTAAAACTTTGAGTGATTACAATTTGAGGGTTTACAATTCCCCGATGAGCCTTATCTGTTTGTGACACTTCTTCAGCACCGGGAGAAAGGTCGTACCTGTCGAGAACATTAATAAATAGTTGTTCAATAAATTTGTCAGGTTCTTTAAGTAATCCAGCATTTGCAGTAAAATAATCGTTGATTGATTTTGGTAATCCTTTTGATGCAAATGTTCCTTTTTTAATGATGTCCAATGCCCGTATTAAAGCCTTCCGTTTTTGTTCGGTGGGTGCAATTTTTACAACTGCGTTTAGATTTGAAATAGCTTTATTTTCAGCCGGGCTCAAATTTTTTCGGGATACGGTTTGAACATTTTCCTGATTCTTCTCCGATTTAAAGTATTCAAGACCTGCCAATGTTTGTTTATGATGCAATTCATGCAGTGCAATTGCCTTTTCGTTATCAGGGGTTTTAAATAGTTTGACTGCCTGTAAAAAGTTCATTTCAATAATATTCATTTCGGGTGTAATCAAACAAAATATTCCCGGATGATTATCGCTTTTCAGATACGTAAGAGATGTGTTTTGTAATGGGTAATTGACTTCTCCTGTTTCAGTATCGAGTAAAGTCAGTTGTTGGCTATCAGGCAATTTTCTGCCGCATCGTGCTTTGTTTGGGATTTTAGATATATCATTGAATATTTTGGGGTGCTTCTTTCTGAAGTCACGTAATTCATTCAGGTATTTTAAAATTTCGCTTTCCTCTTTTTGAATCTTATTCCCGAACAAAGCACCCTCGCCTTTTTCCTCGAGTATGGAGAATACTTTGTTATCCTCACCAAAAGCGGTATGAAATGCCTGAAGTTTGCGCAAGGCATTGTTTACAAGATGAATTTGAGCATCACCATAGGCTGAAGGATAATAATTATAAACATAAATTCTGTCTGCTCTTGATCCGATACGGTTCACACGGCCGATGCGCTGCATTAATCGGGTAGAGTTCCATGGCACATCATAATTTACGATTACATTACTTCTGTGCAGGTTGATGCCTTCAGCCAATACCTCTGTCGTAATAATAATATCGAAATCATTTTGCCATTTTTCTTCTTCAAGGTTTGCGTCAAAATTATCACGGATGGTATTTTCAACCTGTTTTCTGTTTTCGGCGCTAACAGTAAGTACTTTTTTCTTTGAAATCTTCGAAAGTTTTATTGTCAGTTCTTCTGCCGTTTCTTTTGATTCAGAAAAAATAATCAACTTTCCACTAATGTTTTGGTTTGGTTTAAAAAATTCTTCCTGAATTTGTCTTGCAAATTCAATCAGTTTAGGGTCTTTCTTTACTTTGCTCCAGCGTTCAATTAAATCATCCACTTTTTCTTTGTCCTGCTTTAAAAGGGCAACAAACTTTTTATCAAAGGCATCTTTTTTGTATTCCCTGTTGTTCCCGCCTTTTTCGTTGATTTTGGCTTCAATTTCATCATAGCTTAATCCTTCTTCAAGCAACTTATTAATATCTAAATCAGGTGCAATAAAAATCCTGTTATCATCAAACATTGCCAACATATTATCAATGGCTTTCTGAAATCTTGTTAATGATTGGGCGAAAGCATAAAAGCTGCTTTCAAGACGTTTCACCAACAGCGTTTTCATTATTGCGGATAACCTGCCTGATATGGATTCTACATTCCCATACATTTTCTTGTCTTCTTCCTTGGCTAAAAACTCAATGGCACGATAACGGTAATATCCTAATCCATCAATTTTATTTCCATCTTCATCAAGGTTGGTAATCAGTGAAACTGTATCGAAAAATAATTCGCTTAGTTTTCCATCTAATTCATAGTAAAGTGCAATAGGGTCGCCAACTTTAGGAAATTTAATACCCTGTACATCTAAATCCTCTAAATATTCCTTATTGCTTTCAATATCAGTTCTTGTTCTGCGGATTACAAGAGGTTCAACCACATCATCACGCAATTTCTGAAATAAAGCTTTCAGTTTTTTGATGTTGAGTTTTTTCTCGTAAGCCAGTTTTTTATACTGCTCGTTGATAGGCTTGAAATAATCTTGCAGGTTCCGGATGTTTTCGAGTGTGCTGTTTCTTCTGTCCTGAAAAAGATAAAGTTGGTTTTCAATATCCTGTGGTCTGTTGTTCAGGGGAGTTGCAGAAATCAATATCACTTTCTTTCTTGAATCTCCGTTTTCGGCAGCTCTTGCCCTTGGCATTTTGCATATTTCCTGCAAAGCCAAATACATTTCGGTATAGTCATTTCTGAATTTATGCGATTCATCAACGGCAATTAAATCAATCTCCTCAGGATTCGGATAAGAATAATTGTTTCGGTCGAGTATTTTATGTAAACTGCCAAGAGTAATGAAAGTGAAATGATTATCCAATTCAAAATCTTTTACTGTTCGTCTCCAACTATCTTCAATTGCAGGAGGAACAACAACTAAAATTTTTGTATGAGTACCGTTTTCGTAAATGAACTTTTTAATAATCATACAAGCAATAATTGTTTTACCCAGACCAACCACATCAGCCAAAACAAAACCATTATGCTTCATCATAATTGCATAGCCCTGATTGGCAGCATCTGATTGATATTTTAACCGAATGTATTTTGGTGGCAGAAGTAAATCAATATTGTATGGGTCATAATCTACACGTTTGCTAAAATATTCAATTAGCATTTTTATATACAACTCGAAAGGAGTAAAGTCATCACGCAAATATGTCTGGTTCTTTATTCTTTCAGCTTCTGCTTGTAAAATGGGAACAGATTCAGCCCATAGTCGTTCAAATTCTTCGGTCGCAAATTTTATATCTTCATATTCGCGAAGGCTGACATTAAATTCATAATTTGATTCTGGATTTGCACCAAGTCCGGCATCAGTCAGGTTAGATGAACCGGTAATTACTTCGCAAGGTGCATATTCATTAAATGTTGCAGGTCTGAAAATATAAACCTTTGCATGGATTTTCTTTTTTGGATGTGCCCTAAGTTCTATTTTACCACTAACCAAATCATCAATGAATTGCAGAATTCCCTTTTCTGTAACTTCGTCATAATTGGCTTCCTGTATATTTTTGATTATATCTTCAAGGAAGTCAGCTTTTGTCTCATCAGGGTTTTCAAGGTAAAGCTGTCCTTTGTCGTGATATTTTTTAATGAGTTGGTCAACATTGATACCAACAAGAATTCTGATTTTTGGAATTTTGTCGAGAAAAGTACGTACTTTAAAATATCCCGAAGCCCTGAAATAGCCAACCAATGCATCAAAATGACGGATGCTTTCAATATTTGTAAAGACGCCCTCAAACTTTTTGAGTAAACTATTATCGTCCTGATTGGTAAAAAATTTCGTTGGCATTATTATTTTTCATTAAAAAAAATGAATAATCAAGTTATTATCTAACCTAAATTAATAATGATGGTACTAAAATCAAAATAAATGAAAATAGAAATAAAGTAAAATTAGAAAATGCAAAATAACATGTGCCACTAAGATTTTTAATGGTATAATTTTGTGGAGCTAAGCGGGTTCGAACCGCTGACCTTCTGACTGCCAGTCAGACGCTCTCCCAACTGAGCTATAGCCCCATCATTTCAAATGTCTGTTGCAAATCTAATCACACATTTATTTTTTGTCAATTTCCTTTAACGCATTTTCGTGAATCTTGTATTGCCAGACTTCCTTTCCGTCTTTGTCATAAACAATGCAGGTTAATGTGCGATCATTCCGTTTCCCGTCAACTGTAATTTTTGCATAATTTCTCTTTGCGACAAATGTACCCGGAACACGCAATGAATTCGGCTCGCCTTCACCATTATAATAACCTGATGAAAACGGAGAAATTGTGAAATCATAAATCGGGTAACTCCCCTGTCGTTCCAGTTTTGATAGCTCCGTAAAATGCCTGTCTCCACTCAGAAAAATCACACCTTCAATTTTTTCTTTTGCAATTAAATCCAGAATTTTTTGCTGCTCATCTTTATAGTTGGAATAATTTTCACTGTAAGGCGATGTACTTAAAAATTGTCCGCCCATTACAATAAATTTAAACGGTGCTTTGCTGTTAGTTAAAGCATCAATCAGCCATTCAACCTGTTCATCACCTAAAATTTTCCGCTCGTTGAATTTCCTGTTTTCGGGTGAACGGTAATACCGATTATCAAGCAAATAAAATTCACAGTCAGCCCATTCAAAATATGAAGTCGTTCCGGGCTTGCCGTTAATTCCATACGAAGGATTGCTCCAAAACATTTTGAAAGCTTCCAAAGTAAGTTCTTTCTGTGTGTAACTTCTGTTGCTGTTATTCGGTCCGAAATCATGATCATCCCAAATAGCATAATGATGAACCGAGCCCCACAATGGCTGTAAAAATTCTTGTGACCACTGATAAGTATATCTTTTCAGAATTCCGGTTTTTGAATAATAATCAGCTTCTCGCAGATATACATTATCTCCTATCCAAACCATAAAATCCGGTTTTGAATCATAAATACTTTTATATATTTCATATTCACCGCCGTAAGGTTTACCAGCGCGGTCATATTCAGGTTCATTAATATATGCACCGCTTCCGGTCACAAATGAAAAAGATGGTGGATCACTTCGCCACTGCCAAAGGATCTGCGTTTGAAATCTGAGCGGATAATTACGTCTGACCAACTTGTCATTAATATACAACTCATATTCATATTTTCTTCCGGGCTCAACATTATCAGCAATTAAATGAGCAGTGAATGCCTTTGATTTTTCGGTCTGAATCTCAGCTGTAAAAATTTTATTTGATATTTTCCCCTCTTCCCAGTAAGCAATTTTTACTTTGGCAGGTTTGGTAGTCTGCACCCAAAGTGCAACTTCTCTCATCTGTGAATAGCCAACCATCGGACCAGACTTCAGCAAATTTTCCTGTGCAGTCATAACCGAAACAAGAAATAAAAAGGCAGCAAAAAATTTTGTCTTCATTTTTATCCTTTACTTTTGATTATTTATTATTCATTTTTATACAGTTAAAATTATCACAATTTGAGAAATATGAAAAACTTTATTTTCAGAAAAATATATTTTTTGTTTTTCATGCTTTACATTTTTTTCCCGTCATGCAAAGACATAATTAATGATCCGAATATTCCCGACAAAGATATTCCGAAAACAGACGTAAGTTTTTCAAAACATATTCAGCCGATATTTTATGCCAGATGTGCAACGAGCGGCTGCCATGATGATGAAACAAGAGCCGGTAATTACAGCATGACAACATGGTCTAATGTCGTTCAGCCCGGCTTTGTAGATCCTTACCTTGTTGAAACGAGCAAAATAGTTTGGAGTATCGAAGGAATCGGCGTTGAAATTATGCCACCGATTAGTTATGGATATCTGACTTCAAACCAGATTGACGGTGTCAAAGCCTGGATTAGAGAAGGTGCAAGAAATAATTAGCGACTTCTCTGAAGCTATCCGCTTGTCAAAGGTCAGTTGTGGTAAAATATTATTGATTCATAGTGCTCAAGATTGTTATTGATTTACCACGAAGTTCACAAAGTACAGCACGAAGTACCACTAAGGTTTTTAGAACACAGCCAAAATTTTCGTCATTGCGATGAGTTCTCAAATGAAGAATTCTCAGAAGTTTTAAAAGTGAGACTGCTTCGTTCCTCGCAGTGACAAAATATAGCATGTCATTGCGAATCCGTCAACCGACGGATTACCATGACAACCGAATTGTCATCCAGTGTTTGTCTGCAAAAAGATTTATTGTAAACAGTATTTTTTTACTACGACTCTTAAGTTGGATAAAATAAATTTTGCCCAATAAATCCGGGCTTTAGCTCCAACATTGTCTAAAGACAATGCTTTCCGTATTTATTAATCCTTCAACTAATACACAAAGTAATTCAACAAAATATTTATCGTAAGATGAATTATTGAGTAATATTTGGTATTGGTCTAAAAGTTAAGTAGAATACCCAAAAGAAAATTTTCGTGTCACAGTTTTTTATGCACAAATAAATTGCTCAGTACAGGCAGCAAGTATGTATTTGAAATAAAATGTCACTCTTCGGCGAGCAGTACTCAGACTGACAAATTATGATTATTGACATATATTTTAGGAGATAGCAAAATCAATTCCGGTGTTTACATTTTAGAAATCAGACTTGATAAAAAAATCAAACTGAAACATCCAAAGTTTCTGAATTTTCAGCTTAAAGCAGGATTTTATTACTATGTTGGCTCTGCTCAGAAAAATCTTTCAAGCCGGATACAAAGACATATCAGAAAAAGTAAAAAACTTCACTGGCATATTGATTATCTTACTTCGGCGAATGAAACATCAGTTACAAAAATTTTTATTCTTTCCGATGCTGATAAAAAATTTGAAACAATAATTGCTGAAAATCTGACGCTGCAGAAGTATAAAATTCCCCTGCCCGGCTTCGGCTCAAGTGATGATAAAAAGAACCAGTCACATTTGTTTTATTCGGGAAGAAAAATTCCTCAAAGCCATTTTTCAGATTTGTACCAGTCAATCGTTTGCCTGATTCCCTCTTCTGTTGACATTTCGGGATGAAAGTTTAATTCCTTTACCGCTTTGGAAATATCGCACGTCCATGCTTCCTGCACAAAGTCTCTTGCTTTTTCAAGATTGAATGTCGCAGGCTTTTTGCTGAATATTGAAAAGAACTGTGCGATTGCAGCAATAAGATAAACAACCGGATGCGGAATATTTATTTTGATTGCTTTTTTCTTAAAAACGTCTTCGAGAATTTTTGAAACTTCTGTCCAGTCAGTTATTTCATCCGAACTGATAAAATACGTTTTCCCTTTTGAATTTTCATTTGTGGAAGCAAGATAAATTCCATTAACCAAATCAGAAACATGAACGAGACTTAATTCTTTTTTATTAAATCCGACTAATGTCATCAGTCCCTGCTTATACGTTTTGAAGACAAGATAAATTTCCGTGTCTCTCGGTCCATACACAGCAGGCGGACGAACAATTGTAATCGGAAGTTTATCCATATAACTTTTTGCAAGCTGTTCCTGCATGAATTTACTTTCTCCGTAAGTTGTAATAGGATTTTCGGGAGTATTTTCATTTACAGGTTTATCGATTTTTGTCGGACCACAGGCCGTCATACTGCTTACAATCAGAATTCTTTTAATATTCGGATTGACCTGAAGGCAGGCATCCAGAATATTTCTTGTCGGTTCAACATTTCCTTTGAAATATCCGTCTTTTGATTTTGATTTTACAACTCCAGCAATATGATAAATAAAATCAGCATCTTTAATAATTTCTTTCAACCCTTCCCTGTCGCTCAAACCGAAATTAAAAATCTTCACATTCTTATTTTCAAGCCACTTCAAATTGCTGCTTTTTCTTACGACGCATCTTACTTCATGGCCTTTCGCCAATAACAAATCAACCATATGACTTCCGACAAATCCAGTTCCACCGGTTACCACCGAAATATTTTTTCCCATATTTATCCTTCTGCTCTAAATTGCATTTAAGTTTTATAAATGATAAGTTTGACAAAATTAATTTGCAATTATAATAAAAAAAATATTATAGAACTTTTTAGGAGGTATTTTGGACTTATTTCAAAAGTGTTTGGACTTTACACGTGCAGACGAAGTAAAAGCTATGGGCGTTTATCCTTATTTCAGAACTATTGAAGCGAATGAAGGACCGGTTGTTCAGATTGAAGGCAGAAAAATTGTAATGGCTGGTTCAAATAATTATTTGGGATTGACTGCTGATCCAAGAGTAAAAGAAGCTGCAATAAAAGCGGTTGAAAAATACGGTACCGGTTGCTCAGGTTCAAGATATCTTACCGGAACACTTGATTTACATGTTCAATTAGAAGCGCGTTTAGCCAAATTTTTTGGTACTGAAGCTGTTTTATTATATAGTACCGGTTATCAGACTGCACAGGGAATTATTCCTACTTTAGTTCAAAGAGGCGAATTTGTTGTTTCCGACAAAGACAATCATGCTTGCATCGTTGCGGGACAAATTATGGCAAAAGGTGCTACTGCTGATTTGGTTCGATATAAACACAATGATATGAATGACCTCGAAAGAGTTTTACAAAAAATCCCGTTAGAAGCCGGCAAGTTAATAGTAAGTGATGGTGTATTCAGCACCGGCGGAGAAATTGTAGATTTGCCAACTTTAGTCTCACTTGCAAAAAAATATAATGCAAAAACATTGATAGATGATGCACATGCTGTTGGCGTAATCGGAAAAGGTGGTAAAGGAACAGCAAGTGAATTTAATCTTGAGAATGAAGTTGATTTAACTATGGGAACTTTCAGCAAAACTTTTGCTTCTCTTGGCGGATTTGTAGCCGGCAAAGAAAGAGTTATAAATTTTTTAAAACATCAATCTTCCGCTTTAATATTCAGCGCATCACCAACTCCTGCAGCAGTCGCAGCTGCTTTGGCTGCCCTTGACATACTTGAGAAAGAACCTTACCATGTAGCTAAACTAATTTCAAATGCAGAGAAAGTAAGAAGTGAATTAAAAGGATACGGATTTAATGTACTTGATGGCAGAACTGCGATTGTACCGGTTATTGTTGGCAATGATCCATTAGCATTTCAAATGTGGAAAAGATTATATGAAGAAGGAGTTTTTGTAAATGTATTTATTTCTCCCGGCGTTCCTCAAGGTCGACAAATGATGAGAACAAGTTACATGTCAACGCACGAAGAAAAACATTTGGATTTCATTGTTGAAAAGTTCGTAAAAGTTGGTAAAGAACTTGGACTTATAAGCTGATATTGAAAATTTCATTGAGATAAACTGATGAGTGAAATTAAAATAGAAAAACTTGGAAACTCAAAATCAGAATTAAAAGAATTCTTGAATTTTGCTTTTGAGATTTATAAGGAAGATAAATATTGGGTTGCCCCGCTTCTTTATGATAAATTAAAAATTCTTGATAAATCCAAAAATCCATTTTTTAAGTATGCTGATATGGATTTGTTTATGGCAAAAATCGGTAACAAGTACGTTGGAAGAATTGCTGCAATAAAAAATTCTGCTCATAATAAAATTCATAATGACAGTGTCGGTTTCTTTGGATTTTTTGAATGCATAAATAATCAGGATGTTGCGAATAAGTTATTTGATACCGCCAAGGAATGGTTAATTAAAAATGGATACACGAGTATGCGTGGTCCTGCAAACCCTTCAAGCAATGATGAATACGGACTGCTTATCGATGGCTTTGAAGATTCACCAAGATTAATGATGACTTATAATCCTAAATACTATATTGATTTAATCGAAAATTACGGATTCAAAAAAGCTAAAGATTTATTCGCCTATAAAATTGATAATGCTAAGTTGAATGAATCAAAAAAACTTGTCAGAATTGCCGAACTTGCAAAGCAGCGTTCAAAAATGGTTATCAGACAAATTAACATGAAAGATTTCAAGAACGAGCTTGAAAAAGTAAAGTATGTTTATAACAAAGCTTGGGCGCCGAATTGGGGCTTTATTCCAATGACCGATGAAGAAATTGATAATCTGGCTAAAGACCTGAAACCTTTAGTTGAACCTTCTTTAGTAGTGTTTGGCGAGGTTGAAGGAAAGACTGTAGGCTTTGCACTTGTAATGTTGGATTATAATGAGATCATAAAAAACTTTAAAGGAAAACTGCTGCCTTTTAACTGGATTAAATTATTTACTCAGAAAAAGAAAATCACATGGGCACGAGTATTAATTTTGGGTTTAGTGCCTGAATTTCAGAAAAAGGGATTGGATGCGTCATTTTATTATGATATTATGAGGCGCGCAGAAAAAGTTGGCATACTAAAAGGTGAAGCAAGTTGGATCCTCGAAGATAACGAAATGATGAACCGCGGCGCAATTGCCATGAACGGCGAAATATATAAGAAATACAGGATTTACGAGAAAGAGATTTAAGCACAACAAACTTTATTGATTTTTTCAATCTTTTAATTCAACAAAAGGAAGTGTGATTTGTACTATTGTCCCTTTTGGATAGTTGTCTGATATTTTTATTGTCCCGGAATATTCATCAATTATAGATTTCACAAGGCTTAAACCAAGTCCAAAGCCTTTTATACCATTGTTTTCAGCATCTAAAGATCTGTAGAATTTTTGAAATACCTTTTCTTTTTCAGAATCAATTATTCCCAAACCTTTATCTTCAACTTGGATAATAATTTTGTCATTTGTTTTTGCTGCCTTAATAATAATTCCCTCTCCTTCAGGTGAATACTTAATGGAATTGTAGATTAAATTTTGAAAAACCATTGAGAATTTATCGGCATTTCCTTTGACATATAAATTTTCTTCTATCAAGAATTTTATATTGTAATCCTGGAATAATTGCAAGACTTCATTTTGAAGAAACTTACTCAAATTAAATACAACAGACGGTTCATTATTAATTTTCCCGCTTTTAACTATTACACGTAAAGTTTTAATTAGCCTGATCATAGTATCATTTTGATGCGAAATTTTAATCAGAGCTTCAATATACTCTTTAGTTGGTCTTTCATGTTTGAGAAGATATTCAACTTCTGTCAGAACAGCAGTTAGCGGATTCATTAACTGGTGTGATAAATGATTTGAAAAATTCCTCAGCTCAATTATATAACTTTCAATTCTGTTGAAAAGTCCATTTAATGTATCACGAAGCCGTCCTATTTCATCAATCGGTTTTGCATCAATTTCAATTCTCTTACTGATGTTGGCTGAATTAATTGATTGTGCAGTTTCAATAATTTCATTTATAGGCCTGAAAGTTTTTTTCGCAGCAATTATGCTTGCAACAATTACTAAAAGAAGGAAAAAAAGTACTATCCAAATATTAAAATAAATTAATTTGTTTATTATTTCTTCGGAATCTTTCTGAAAGACAGCAATTTGAACTATCGCAATTTTTTGTCTATCAGAATCAAAATAAGGGTAATAAGCACACCGATAATCTGTGCCGTAAATGTTAAAACTATCAAAAAACAAACTGTCTGTGGTAATGTTTTTCTTAATCGGGAAATATTTAAGTTTATTTACACTTTTACTTCTCAGAAGAATTTTATTATCAAAATTATATACTTGAAGAAAGTAAGGATTTGATGTCATTTTATTGAAATCCGGTTCTTTTAATTCACTCGAATCAATTACCGCAACATAGTTCTTTGATATTTTTATGGTTTGCAAAACATTTTCAAGTTCGTGCGATATTCTTCTGTCAACGTTTTTATTTATATAATAATATATTAATGATATAAGAAAAACATTCAACAGAATAAGTAATGCCAAAAAGACTAAAGTATTTATTAAAGCAAGTCTCTTAATTGTATCAGTCAGAAAAGGGATTTTAGTTTTAGTCTCCAATTAAAATATATCCTTCGCCATAAATATTTTTGATGTAATTTTTGCCTGTCAGCTCTTCAATTTTTTTTCTTAAATTTTTTATAATTGCTTCGCAGCAATTTGTTTTGGGAACAAACCCAAATCCCCACACATTTCGGAAAAGATTTTCTTTATTAAGGACTGTTCCTTTATGCAAAACCATATATTTGAACAAATCAAATTCCTTATCGGAAAGATGAATTTCATAATTACTGTCTGAAAAAATATTTCTTTTGTTAAGATCAAGTTTGATTTCATTGAACTCAAATATCTCCTGTTCCTTCCCTACTCTTCTCGAAATTGCATTTACCCTTGCAAAAAGCTCCTGAAATAAAAATGGCTTTACAATATAATCATCTGCTCCTGCATTAAAAGCTTCAAGTTTATTAGAAATGTCCTCGAGAGCAGTAATAAATATTATTGACACCAAAGAATTTTTGGACCTGATTATTTTGCAAACATCAAGCCCTGTATATCTTGGCATTTTCCAATCCAAAAGTACCAAATCAAAATCAGTTGAATTTATCAGCTTAAGAGCTTCATCCCCATCATTTGCTATGTTAGACCTGTGACCTTCATCCATAAAATTTTTCGAAAGCGATTCAGCTATTTGTCTTTCATCTTCTGCTATAAGTACATGCATAAAAAATTCCTATTATTTTAGGATAGTTTTAATATAATTGTTAAAAATAAAAAATCTATCCAAACTTTTCACCTCATAAATAATGAAAATAATTTCATTATTTGAATCCTTTCAATATCACAAATTAAAAATTAATTTTATTTAAGTAATATTCAATAATAAGATAAAGGAGACTTAATATGAAACAAATGTTAAAATTTTCAGTATTATTTTTATTATCAGTTTCAATCCAGATATTTTCTCAAACAAAAAGCCAGTGTTTATCATGCCATTCGAACACGTCGTTGCAAAAAACAATTGAGGTATCAGGCGGGACAGAGACAATACCTTTATATGTCAATGAAACTCTGTATAATTCAAACAAGCATGGAACTTTGGAATGCGTTCAGTGTCACACTGATATCACATCTGCTAATTTATACACACACGCAAGCGGCGGTGCTAATTCTCTTTCAAAAAAATATGGTTCATGGGCTCGTTTTTCAAAAAGCGATACAACATTAAATACTGACGGCTCACCGAGAACAAGAAACTATTATACTGCTGCATCACTTGCCTGCAGTAATACAAGTTGCCACACATCAAAAAATAATTTTCAATCAAGTCGCCATCATACAATTTGGAGATTAAAACATTCAAAAACTCAAACAGTAAACGGTGAAGTTGTCGGCGAAAATTATGATAAAACTTGCAGCCGATGCCACACTACTTGTGCAACATGCCATTTTAAAACTACGAAAATTCAGAAATTGGAAGGTGATTTACTTTCAATTTGGTCAGGGATTCAATCACAAGGTGAAACCGCTTATCCTAATGCTTCTGCAATGTCTGAATGGTCGATGGACTGGACAGCAAATATCGAATCACATGAATTCACAACTTCTGATCAAATGAAACAAGACAATAATGTTTGCAGAAGCTGCCATATTGGTTTTTACCGCCCTGCCACAAAAGGATATTTAAGTGAAGAAGCACCTTATCCAACAGCAAACGGTACAAGCATAAAACGACACCCGCAATATTATGAATTGTTGCAAAGCTCAGCACACAAAGCTTTAGCATGCGCAACTTGTCATACTGATGTTCACAATTATCCCGACGGTGATTTTGACTGGCAAACTTTGGGTGATGCAAAATGTCAGAATTGTCATACAATGACAAATCACTATTCACAACACACAACCGTAGATTGTATTTCCTGTCATGCTACCGGTTTTGCAAAATCTGTCGGTCAGGACGGACATGATGTTTGGAGATGGCCTGTTAATGGGCGAGTTAGACCACTAGCAGTAAAATATAAAGAAGCACTCAGTTGGTATCCGCATAATATTGAAAAACCTGACCCGGTCACTTCATGCGCAGCAAAATGCCATTATGAAGGCAATTTAATCAGCGCTCCGGTAACTGGAATTAATGATAACGAACAAATTCCATTGACATTCAGTTTAGAACAAAACTATCCGAATCCATTTAATCCGAACACTCAAATAAAATATTCTGTCAGTAAACGTGCTGAAGTTTCATTGATTATTTATGATGCAATAGGGAATAAAGTTCAGACTTTATTCAGTGGAGAACTTCAGAAAGGCAACTACAATGCTGAATTCGAAGGGAAAAATCTTCCAAGTGGAATTTACTTTGCAAGACTCAAAATGAATGAAAGTTCAAGAACAATTAAAATGCTTTTATTAAAGTAAGAAACAATAATTGTTGAAATTAAAAGCCGCTTTTAAAGAGCGGCTTTTTTAATAATAGCACTGAAATATTTCTACTTACTCTCCTCTGCGGCGGCGGCTTCATTATACTTTGTGATTCTTGTGGGGTCAATGGTTTTGAGTGATTCAAATATTTTTTTATCAGGATAATCTTTTAAGTAAGTAATTAATTCCCCGCTCTTTGCTTCAAAAAATGTATTAAGTAAAACACTCCGGCGGTTAGTTTTTTTCTTCACAGTTTCAAGATTCTTAATCATCTTCGAAATTATTGAGTGAAACCTGTCTAATGATTTTGATGAAGCAAGCAAGTCGATTCCATTTGCATGATAATCATAGAAGTCCTGTCTGAACTGCTGAAAGTTTGCATCAAATATTTCTTCGCAGAGAAGTCTTTTATTAAATCCGCTGCTTTTTACTATCCATGAATCAGAGTAAGTGCTGCTGCCACCTAAAATTGTAATATTCAAAGCCTGATTGAATAAATCTGAACCTGAAAAAGGTTCATAAGATTCGTTGTCAAAACCAATAATTATGTACGCATAATAATCAAGAAAACTTGTAATCGGGTCGAAGGCAGTTTGATTAAAATAAAAAGCTTGATTCGGCTGATAATCAAATGACCATGAATTATCCATAACACTCAGCATCAACGAACTTTTATCATTCCCCTGAATTGCTCTGTAACTTGACACAACAACCTGCGCTGAATATTTTGTTTCGCTGTTTCCGGAAGTAAAAAAAATATTAAAATAACATTTTACTTTTGGGAACTGCCATGGTTGTCCTGTAAAAAGATTGCTATTTAAGTAATCCTCAACCTGCTGACCAAAGCTTACTAATTTATCTCTATATTGAGTTTGCAGCTTTTCGGTATTCACAATGACTCTTGCTTCCAATTCTTGAGCCTGAACAAAAATGGGAAGCAACAAAAACATTAAAATAAATTTTTTCATGATTTTCTCTAATTCAGTTAGACTTTGTATATAAAAATAAATAATTTAAGGTTAGATAAAAACAAAATAATTGATGAAAAATTTTATCATAATCTTTTTTGTTTTACTTACAACTTGGGCTGAAAGTTTCTCACAAATTCTGCCATCTTCCAGAGAGATTGGAATGTCTAACTCAACAATTGCAGACAGCAACAGTGCATTTGCATTGTTTTATAATCCTGCGTGTTTATCGCGAATCAATTATCGAGAAATTGGACTTTATTATTCACCTTCACCGTTTGGATTAAAAGAGTTAGCCAATGTTTATGCGGTTTATACTGAACCGTTGAGATTTATCTCCGCTGCAATCGGAATAAAGTCATACGGGTTTAATCTTTACAAAGAAAATGAAATCACTTTGGGCTTATCAAAAAGTTTCGAAGAAAGATATTTTGCAGGAGTTTCATTTGCAATGTCCAATATCTCAATTAATAAATACGGACAGAAAAATTTATTGTCTGCAGCCTTTGGTAATAATATACGAGTCGATGATAATTTGTCTTTTGCGGCTGTAGTACGAAATATTCAACTTGGCAATTATTCAAAATATTTGAGGAAATTATTGATTTTAGAAGTCGGAACCAGCTATCGTGTGAATTCATTTTTAATTACGGCTGCATTGCAAAAAGAAGAATATTTTGATTTGAGTTATGCGTTTGGAGTAGAAATAAGTTTGATAAAATATATCGACTTAAGAGCCGGATTCAGAAATTTACCAAACTCGTTTTCGTTCGGTATCGGAATTAATTATTCATTTGTAAAAATTGATTACTCTGCATTTAATAATTTTAATCTGGGGTTGACTCATCAATTCGGATTACTAATTCACATTGATAAATGACCACTTGATGATATGAAATTTAAGGCAGTTCATATTTTCCTACTCATTTTTACCTCTGCAATTTATTCACAGATTGACACAACCCACACAGAAGATGCTTACTTAAATTCACTAATTGATAATGAAGAATACGGTGAAGAAAATGATTTGATACTGTATAAAATTGAAGAACTGATGAAAAATCCGATACATTTGAATACATGTACAATCGATGATATTTTGAAAATCCCATTTGTGGATCGAGCGATAGCGCAGGAAATAATAAATTATAGAAATGCAAATGGAATTTTCTTTTCGGAAAAAGAAATACTTGGAATTGATGGAATCCCACACGAAATTGCTTTGGCGATTCTTCCTTACGTTATTCTTGATTCCGATAAGATAGAAACAAAGCCGGTAAGAATAAATGGGATTGTGAAGTTAAATCCCCTTGTAATCAAATTACGAAGCCGTGTATTTACCGAACCAAATGTCAGAAATGGTTTTGTAGAAAATAAATTTGCCGGTTCGAGGTATAAATTCTATAATCGTGCAGAAATAAATTTCGGCAAATTTGATTTAGGATTGCTCACCGAAAAAGATGCCGGAGAAAATTTCATAACTGATTTTTATTCATTTTATTTTCAGTCAGATGATTTATGGATTCTGGACAATATAATTCTTGGTGATTATTTAGTCGAGTTTGGTCACGGACTGGCATTATGGAGCCCATATTCAATAGCGAAAACAAGTTCAGTGCTAAATATTCCAGATAAAAACTCAAACTTTATTTTACCATACAGAAGTACGGATGAGAATAAATTCATGCGCGGAACTGCTTTTACAATTGGGGAAAACAACTTTTCAGTTTCAGGATTTTTTTCTCTTAATAAAATTGACGGATATTTTGATTCATTGGATACATCAATTAAACTAACAATTGACGGATTCCATCGCACCGTGAATGAATTATCAAAAAAAGATCAGATTGATATTATGACTTTTGGTGCAATAGCAAATTATATTTTTAATGATAATTTTGCACTGGGATTTTTATCACTGAATTACAAATTTGGAACGAATAAATCAATATATTTTCATGAGAATGAAATTAAATCAGTTTACTCACTGAATTATGAAACAAATTTCGAATCAATCCATTTCAGTGGCGAGACTGCTCTGATAGCAAATAGAATAAAGACAATCAATAATCTGCTGCTTAAAATAAATTCAAATCTCTCTACAATTTTTTCATTACGAAGCTATGCCTGCGGAACAGAAACGTATTATGGAAATGGTTTCGGAGAAAGTTATTTGCGTGAAAACGAGATTGGCTTTTATACGGGAGTTCGGATTCACAATCAATTTGGATTCTTCAATTTTTACTTCGACAAATTCAAATTAACAAACCATGATGAATATCCTTTCCCATTTTCAGGCAATGAATTTCTTTTCCATTATCAAAGACAATTCTCCAAAAATGTTTCTTTTTCAGCAAGATATTTTTTGGAGAATAAAGAAATAACCGAGATTTTGGATCAATTCGGGCAATCATCCAACAGAAGGACTAATCGATTCCGTATCGAAGCTGAATTTAAGCCGATGAAATATATTTCGGATAAAATCAGAGTTGAATATTCAAATGTTCAGCATGAAAAATCGAAACGAAAATTTAACGGTATGCTCATATTTAATGATATAAAATTCAGATTATTTGACAATAAATTATTTGCAGCAATTCGGCTTACTTTTTTTAGAACTGATGCATACGAATCAAGAATTTATTCATTTGAGAACGATTTGCCGGGAATTCTAAGCAATCCTTCATTTTTTGAAAACGGCTACAAATGGTACTTCTTAATAAAATATTCTGTGATTAGTAATTTGTCTTTTTCCTTCAAATTTTCGGAATTATACAAACCTGATGAAGAATCAATTGGTTCGGGATTTAACGAAATCCGAGGAAACAGCGAAAAGAGATTTAATTTACAACTTGATTACACTTTGTAAATTTCTTTTTATAAATTTGTTTAGCAGTTCACACAATTATAATTTTCATGTCAAATTTTATAAAAATTACAGGAATTTTATGAAGCGAAAAATAGTAGTAATGCCAGGTGACGGAATCGGAAAAACCGTTTTGCCGGAAGCAATAAGAGTTTTAGATGCAGTTGGATTTGAAGCCGATTATGTTCATGCAGATATTGGATGGGATTTTTGGTGTAAGGAAGGGAATGCACTACCTCAAAGAACTATTGACCTTTTGGAAAAACATAAAATCGGTTTGTTCGGAGCGATAACATCCAAACCAAAAGATGCTGCTGAAAAAGAATTAACTTCAGAATTAAAAGGCAAAGGCTACGTTTACTTTTCCCCTATTGTCGGACTCAGACAAAAATTTAATCTTGATATCTGTATCCGTCCTTGCAAATCTTTTAAGGGAAATCCGTTAAACTTTATCCGAAGAAATAATTCAGGCGGATTTGATGAACCAATGGTTGATACAGTAATTTTCAGACAAAATACTGAAGGACTTTATGCAGGAGTTGAATGGACAAATCCTCCAAAACAAGTTCGTGATGCACTTGAGACTCATATAAAAATGAAATTTTTTAAAAATGTTCCGAGTGAAGATTTGGCAGTCTCGACAAGAATAATCAGCCGAAACGCCACAAAGAGAATTATCAAAGCAGCTTTTGAATATGCACGAAAATTCGGATATAAGAATTTAACTTTATGTGAAAAACCAAACGTTCTTCGCGAGACATCCGGAATGATGTTTAAAGAAGCACGAATTGTAGCAAAAGATTATCCTGAAATTGCTTTATGGGATACAAACATTGATGCACAAATGATGTGGCTTACAAAAAATCCTGAAAATTACGGAGTGATTGTTGCTGAAAATATGTTCGGAGATATTATAAGTGATGGATTTGCCGGATTAATAGGAGGTTTGGGTTTTGCATGCAGTGCAAATATTGGTGAGGAAGTTGCAGTGTTTGAACCAACGCATGGAAGCGCTCCAAAGTATCAAGAACTAAATCCATCTATCGTCAATCCAATTGCTATGATTTTAAGTGCATGTATGATGTTGGATCATGTTGATGAAAAAGAAAAATCCGATAAAATCAGAAAAGCTATTGCTAAAGTTATTGAAGAAGAAAAAGTTAGAACTTATGACATGATGAAATTAAGAGGCGGAGCTGATGTTTTTAAATACGGTGCTTGTACAACACAGCAAATGACGGAGGTGATTATTTCTAAATTGTGAAACGTGAAAAGTCAAACGTCAAATGAATTCGGTTTGAATTAACTATCCTTCATAAAATCTAATGGAGAAGTAATGTTAAAATTAAATCACAAAAAACTTGATGTTTGGAAATTGGCTGTAAAACTTGTTTCAACTATTTAGCAAATAACTTCAAATTATCCAAAGGAAGAATTTTTTGGATTAACTAATCAGACACGAAGAGCGTCAACATGCATCTCTGCAAACATTGCAGAAGGTTCTTCGAGAAAAAGTTTAGTTGAAAGAAAAAGATTTTATGAAATATCGCGATCATCATTAGTTGAAGTTGATAATCATATTGAAGTTGCGATTGAATTAGGATTTTTAGATGAAAAAACTATTAATAAACTTGATGAATAATTAAATGAACTATTTTCAAAACTTTCAAACTTTATTGAAAAAGCTAAATAGATTTCTAACGTTTGACATTTCACTTTTGACTTCTAACATTTTAAGGAATAACAAATGAATGGAATAGGATTAGTCATATTTGCATTGATAGCATTCTTATTTGCGTACCGTTTTTACGGGAGTTTTCTTGCGAAAAAATTGGACGTAAATAACAAAAATGAAACTCCTGCTCATACAATGTCAGATGGAGTTGACTATTGTCCTGCAAAACCACCTGTACTGCTCGGTCATCATTTTGCATCAATTGCAGGCGCAGGACCAATTGTCGGTCCTGTAATTGCCGCCGGCTTCGGATGGCTTCCCGTTTATATCTGGGTTGTCTTTGGTTCAATTTTTCTTGGCGGAGTTCATGATTATGTAAGTATAGTTGCATCAATCCGTCATCAAAGTAAATCAATCGGCTTTATTATTCAACAATACATTGGAATAAGCGGTAAAAAATTATTTTTGATTTTTGCGTGGGCTACTTTAGTACTTGTTATCGCTGTCTTCACAATTATTGTTGCGGATACTTTCACACATATTCCAAGCGCAGGAACATCATCAATTTTATTTATGATCCTTGCAGTGTTATTTGGAATTGCCATTTACCGATTGAAAGTTCCTTTGTGGATTGCAACAATAGCAGGAGTGGTTCTACTTTTCTTATCAATACCAGCAGGCAATTTATTTCCTGTGCAGCTTGATGTATTAACATGGCAGCTAATTTTGTTCGGATACATTTTTATTGCCTCAACCGTACCTGTATGGATTTTATTGCAGCCAAGAGATTATTTGAACTCTTTCTTTCTTTACGCATTGATGTTTGGTGGATTAGTGGGAGTTTTCTTTGCAGCTCCGGATTTAAATATTCCTGCATTCAATTCTTTTTCATTAGATAAAGTCGGATACCTATTTCCTGCTTTATTTGTAACTGTTGCCTGCGGTGCAATCAGCGGATTTCACTCACTTGTTGGAAGTGGGACAACCTCCAAACAGCTTGATAAAGAAACTGACAGCAAGATTATTGGCTACGGCGGAATGCTGATTGAAGGATTATTAGCTGTACTTTCATTGACTGCCGTTGCTTCAATGATGAATAAAGAATTCATTGATATTTTAGTAAATAAAGGCCCTGTTCCAGCATTTGCAATTGGAGTTGCAAGATTTTTACATGCTATTCCTTATTTAAATCTCAGCATTGAATTGGGTCAAACTTTTACTGCACTTGCAGTTTCTGCTTTTGCTTTGACCTCTCTTGATACTGCAACACGATTGGCAAGATTTATGTTTCAGGAATATTTTGAAACGGGAAATACAGATGCAGGAAATACAACATCAATTTTTCAGAACAGGTTTGTCGCAACCAGTATAACAGTTGCTTTTGGTGCTGCATTAACTTTCAGTGGACAGACAATGTCAATCTGGCCTGTATTTGGAAGTGCTAATCAACTGCTTGCAGCAATAGCACTGCTTGCTTTGACAGCCTGGGTTTCAAGTATGAAGAAAAATTCTCTATTTGTTTTGCTGCCAATGTTATTTATGTTTTCGGTAACATTAACCGCATTGGGAATGTTGATATATCAAAATTTTGTTATTAATAATTTTGTGCTTTCAATCATTTCTACTCTTCTATTTATTCTTTCGGTTATTCTTGGAATAAAAGCATATGGGGTTTTAATAAATGGGGAATAATTAATTAAAGAAAATATCTGAAGAATTGTTTAACTGCTAAATTGTTCTTCAGACAATTAAACAATAGAGCCATTAAACAATTCTATATTCGTGTCATTAATGGTTAGAAATCAGGAATAGAAATGAAAGAAAAAGTCTTAAAAATTTGGCCGGAAATTAACTGGATTAAAAATTCTGAACTAAGAGAAAAAGTAATTAACTGTTGGATTTATGCAATTGAAAATTCAGTCTTGTCTGCTGATGATTTGGAAGAAATTCCTTTTTCATTGCTGATTAAAAACTGCAACGTTTCGTTTATGACGCACAAAAGAACGGCTGTACAACTTTCTGTCGATATTGCAAAAAAAATGAAAGAAAATTTTGGTGATGAAATTAAAATTGATTTTGATATTTTAATTGCCGGTGCAATCCTAATTGACGTTGGTAAACTTATTGAGTATGATAAAGTGGATGGCAAGCTAATAACAAGCAAAACAGGCAAACTTCTGCGTCATCCATTCAGTGGAGTTGCTATTGCCGACAGATTTAGTCTTCCGCCGGAAGTATTGCACATGATTGCTTATCATGCAAAAGAAGGCGACTCTGAAAAACGCAGCGTTGAAGCAATAATTGTTCATCATGCAGATTTTGTTTCGTTTGAACCGTTTCGAATTTAATTGTCAAATTGCTTAATTGTTAAATTGTTTTTAGGAAGGGAATTTTATGGTAGATAAAAAATATTTGAAATTGAATGATATTGAATCTTATAAAATTGCTTTTAAGTTAAGTAATTATGTTTGGGATATCATTGTCAAATGGGATTACTTTGCAAAGGATACTGTTGGAAAACAATTTGTCAGAGCTATTGATTCTATTTCAGCAAATATCGCTGAGGGTTTCGGAAGATATTCAAAAAAAGATAAAATAAAATTTTTTAGATATAGTTTTGGTTCTCTCTACGAATCACTTGATTGGAATGAAAAATCTCATTTAAGAAAATTATTAAACGAAGAGGATTATTCTTATATATTTTCAGAATTGATAAAACTGCCAAAATCTATTAATAGTCTAATTCTCTACACAAATAAAAAACTTCAAATATAATTTTCAACAATAGAACAATTGGACAATTAAACAATAGAACAATTAAACAATAAAGCTAAAATGTCTCAAACCTTAATAGAAAAAATAGCACAATCCGCCATGGCGGATGCAGTGGGATTAAGTCCCACTCACGAAGTTCACGCAGGTGATTATATTTCAATCAAACCAGCTTATGTTATGACGCACGATAACACTGGTGCTGTGATTCCGAAATTCAAATCAATCGGAGCGAAAAAGATTTTTAATCCGCGACAAGTTGTAAATACACTCGATCATAATGTTCAGGATAAGTCAGAAAAAAATCTTGAGAAATATAAAAAGATTGAAGAGTTTGCAAGATCAATGGGAATTGATTTTTATCCTGCGGGACGTGGAATCGGGCATCAGATTATGTGTGAAGAAGGATATGCATTTCCGCTTACAATGGTTGTTGCTTCAGACTCGCATTCAAATATGTATGGTGGACTGGGATGTTTGGGAACTCCAATTGTTCGTACTGATGCTGCTGCAATATGGGCAACCGGAAGAACTTGGTGGCAGGTTCCTCCGATTGCAAAAGTTGAATTGACCGGTAAACTACGGAATGGAGTGACAGGAAAAGATTTGATTATTGCGCTTTGCGGATATTTTAATCACGATGAAGTTTTAAATCATGCTATTGAGTTTGTTGGCGAAGGATTAAAATCCTTATCAATAGATGAAAGGCTTTCGGTTTCTAACATGACAACAGAATGGGGTGCATTAGCCGGAGTTTTTCCTGTTGATGAAGTTACATTGACATGGTTACGGAATCGTGCTGATTTTATAGACCATCGGGGACTTCAGGGTGTTCCTTCTGATAAAGACGGAAATGGAATTCATCCGAGAATTCATCATAAAAGAATTAATGAGTTAGAAAAAAATATTTTATTCTCTGATGATGATGCATATTATTCAAAAGAAATAAAAATTGACCTTTCAACAATTCAGCCATATGTATCAGGTCCAAACTCAGTCAAGGACTTTAATTCAGTAAAAGAACTTGAGAAAAAAAATATTAAGATTAATAAAGCTTATTTGGTTTCATGTGTAAATAGCAGATTAGATGATATAAAGGCAGCAGCCGAAATAGTTAAAGACAAAAAAGTTGCGGAAGGCGTTCAATTTTATATTGCCGCTGCATCAAGCGAAGTGCAAATGCTTGCAGAAGAAAAAATGTATTGGCATACTTTAATTGATTCCGGTGCAATTCCTCTCCCACCGGGCTGCGGACCGTGTATCGGATTAGGAACGGGTTTGCTTGAAGATGGTGAAGTTGGTATCTCTGCTACTAACAGAAATTTCAAAGGAAGAATGGGTTCACCGAATGCATTTGCCTATCTTGCTTCACCTGCTGTTGTTGCCTCTTCTGCTGTTTCGGGAAAAATTTCATTCAATGATTTTGATGAAGAAAAAATAAATATAGTTGCCAATATTAAATCAAATCCAAAAACGCCAATAGCAGAAAAAGAAGTGAATATTATTGATGGATTCCCTTCAGTAATTTCTGGTGAATTGATTTTCTGTCATCAAAACAACATGAACACTGATGGTATTTATCCCGGAAAATATACTTATAATGATGATATGACTCCGCAGCAACAGGCAGATGTTGTTATGGAGAATTACGACCCTGAATTCAGGGATATTGCAAAATCAGGTAATATACTTGTCGGTGGATTTAACTTCGGAACGGGCTCTTCCCGTGAACAGGCAGCTACTGCGCTGAAGTATAAAGGAATACAATTGGTAATTGCCGGTTCTTTCAATGAAACCTATAAACGCAATGCACTGAATAATGGATTTTTATTAATTGAATGTCCTGAACTCGTAAACGATTTAGTAAAAAAGTTTGGGACAGAAAAACTTACAATGAAATCAGCATCAAAAATAAATATTGATTTTCAGAAGTCTGTTGCAGAATTTGAAAATAAAACTTATAGCATTGATGCACTTGGTGAAGCTGCTCAGGAATTAATTGTAACCGGCGGATTAGAGAGTTGGGTGAAGAAAAGAATAAGTTGATACAACGAATCTTTTTTGTTTTACTATAAATTTTATTTGTCAGACATTTCAATAAAAGGCTGTCTAAATTAAAATTCAGACAGCCTTAAAAAAAAATTAAAACGCCGAAATAATTCCGAATGTAAACTGATTATACTTACGCTCGAAGTTATTTGTAATCTCTCCGATTAATCTAATATTTCTTCGAAGCAAATAGCCTAAACCAAAAGTCAGAGAATTAGTTTTTAAACTAACCTGATCAGAATCTATCCAATTATAAAGAGCAACTGCATACCAGTTGCTTTCATCTCCCTGAGGTGAATAAATCAATTCGCCGAAAGCACCTTTTGTTTTTACATCTTTTAATCCCAGGGATGCTTCGGAATCTTTTCTTTCTCCATATTGAAAATTCAATTCAAGTTTGTCCTGATAATTCAGAGTCAAATCCGGACCCCACATCAGAAATTCATTATCAAATTTCTTTGGTAATATTTCATCTTTCAAAGTTTCTTTTCCAAAATAACCAAATGCACCGATTCTGACTCCATCAACAATGTCCTGTGAAATTCTTCCGAAGAAGTTTTTATAATTATCATCCTCAAAGATTTTATATTCATTTGCAGCCCCAATTCCATTGCCGTTCAGCACTTCAAATATTATATCTGTTCCTGTAGGTAAACCATAAGTAAGCATTATTCCCCGATCATACGTGAGATTTGCTTTAGAATTATAAGGTCTTGCGCGGTATAACTGATAATCTTCAAAAGTTAATCGTAGCTCACGCTTGAATAAAGGGTCAGAAATTTGGAATTGTCCGACATAAAGGTCTAAATCCTGATTAAATAAATTATTGAACATTAAAAAAGCATCTTCTAATCCTGCTATCTCGCCTCTTTCACTGAAGAAAAAATAAAAATAATATGAAATATTTTCTGACAGCGTTCCGCCCGACAGCAATTTGATCAGATAAGGTGCAGAAAAATCATATTTTTTCGAATTGAGATTATTAAAAGTTGTATATCCTTCTATCCTCAGGGCAAGCGGGATTTCACGTAAAAGTGAAAGCTGATCGTCGCCAGTATTGATATAATATCTTGGCGTATCTTTATCTGCAAGTGCAAATCCATTTCCAGCAAACTCATCTCCGTATGCTTTTAGTTTCGGAAACGGAGCGTGACATGTCTGGCAGCTCATGTTATATTTTCTTGCAAAAGCAGGAATTGCAAAAGTCTGACTGCAGACAATTAAAACTAATACAAATGATAAAATAAAATTCAGATTTTTCATGTTTTCCTCACTCAAGAACAACTAATTCTGTCGAATGTTCATTTACTTTTATGATTTGCGATTCAGTTTCCGGAACACCAAGAAAATCGGCAACAGGTTTTACCAATAACTGATAATTTAGTACTGCGGTAATTTTTAATTTACCGGGAGTAATATCATTCGGAACATTGAATGTCAGAGTTTCAATTTTAGTTTCTCTTGGACCAATTCTATAATCCACTCCAAATGATTTTGTATTCCATTGCTGAATAGTCATTCTTCCCTGTGGATCAAAATATGGTTTTCTGAAAATCCTATCACCAACCGGGATTCCATCTCTTTGAACGCCCTTAAAATTCGGATCGTTAAGAGCAATTCCCATATCCTGATATGCAAGTTCATCAGAGCCAATCAGGTATTCTTCACCAGGAAAACCTTTTTTGTCAACCGGTAAGTGATAAACTTTCCCGTTTGCATCCACAGCTTCAACATGCATCCATAAAATTCGATCTTCAACTGAACCGGTTGGAAATTTATGCCCCGTTTTCTGATTAAACAATGCAACAGTAAATTTAACAGATTGTCCGGGCTCGACTTCCCTAATATCAGGATGAATACGCAACTCAATTACACCTCTGACTTTTCCCGGATCATGTGCCCCATGAAATAAATGCAATTTTGTGTCTTCATATTTATTTCCCATTGACGCAGTTTTCATTTCACCTTTGGTCATGTGGCAATCCTGACACTGAACGCCTTCTTTCGAATAAGGACCTTCTTTCCATTCTAAGTGTGTAGATTTTACCCACATTCCATAAGGATCCTTCTCATTATGACAAATTCCGCAAAAATCTCCCGTCTTCATAACAGGATTTACCTGAATTTCATGTGCGGGTGATTTAATTTCTGGCATTCTACCAGAAAATTTTGTTCTGCTCGGTTTTAGAATATAATTAAAATTAAATGGTGTATCACCTGAAAATCCTTCAATACTATGGCATACATCGCATGAAACGCCTTCATTAGCTCTTGAATTTTTAGCAGGAACCGGAGGTGGTACATCACCAGCGACATAAGACATTGGAGCGTGACATCCATTGCAACCTTCTTTAACTTCAACAACAACTTTGTCTTTCTCTGCATGCGGAACTGCAAGTTTGAAATATTCAATTTCATCCCACTCGTGTGTGTATGACTGCGACATCATTGCCTGTTTCCATTGCTGATAAAAATCTGTATGACAAGAAGCGCCGCAGAATTCAGGCTTCTTAAAATCATCATATTTTAATGAACCCAAACCTGATTGAGCATTTACGAACTGATTAAGAAATAAAAAAATAAAAACAAACTGAATGGCTGTTGTTTGAAAGTGATTCATATTTACCTCGATTTTTATTTGAGACTTTAGCAACGTAAAATTTTTTATAAAGATTGTCAAGTCTTTTTATCGATTTAAAATGAAAATTTTTATCCTAATTTTTTTATTAATCAAATAAATGAATCCATTTTCACTGTTTTACATCAAATCTAAAATAAAAAAAGGAAATAAAATATGTTAAGAACAAATTTACCACATCTTTTATCTGAAAAAGAACATTCAGAACTAATAAACAATAATGAAAACGTCATGGTCTGCTGTGGAAGAATGGGACCAATGTGCATCCCTGTCTATGAGATAATGGAAGAATTACAATCTGAATATCCAAATGTTAAGTTTGCAGACATGGAGTTTGATATTCCTGATGCAAGAGTAATCAGAAATCTTCCTGAAGTAAGAAATTTTTATGGCATTCCCTTTGTGATTTATTATAAGAATGGAAAAGTTGTAAAAGCTACAAGCAGTATCCAGACAAAGGAGCAAATCACAGAAATATTAGTTAATTATTTATTGAAAAACTGAGGACAATATGGAGCAGCATTTTGATGTAATTATTATTGGCGGCGGAGCAGCAGGATTAACTGCCGGCATTTATTTATCCCGTGCAAAAATGAAAACTCTCATTTTAAATGATGGGACTATTGGCGGACAAATGATTTTGACTCATCAAATAGCTAATTATCCGGGAATAGAAAATATTTCTGGATATGAATTAGCTAACAACATGAAAAAACAAGCACTTAGCTTCGGTTGCCAAATAAAGAACTCTATAAAAATCACTGATATGAATCTTACAGATTATATAAAATCAATTACGGTTAATGGAAAAGAAACATATACAGCAAATGCAGTAATTATTGCGGCTGGTGGAAGATCAAGAATGGTTGGTGCTCCGGGAGAAGAAAGACTTAAAGGGAAAGGGATTTCATATTGTGCTACATGTGACGGTGATTTTTTCCAGGATAAAGAAATTATTGTAGTCGGTGGCGGTAATTCAGCTTTGGAAGAAGCTGTTTCTCTTACAAAATATGCTTCAAAAGTTACAATTGTCCACCAGTTTGATCATTTTCAGGCTTTATCACATTACGTTGATGAAGCAAAAGCTAATTCTAAAATCGATTTTATAATGGAATCGAAAATAACAGAATTTATTGGAGAAGAAAAACTTGAAGCAGTAAAAATTCAAAATCAAAAAAGCTCTGAAACTGAAATACAAAAAATAGACGGAGTTTTTATATTTATCGGATACATTCCAAATACAGAAAGATTTTCCGGAATTTTAGAGCTAAATAAATTCAACGAAATTGTAGTTGATAATTTAATGGTTACAAATATCCCAGGAGTTTTTGCCGCAGGTGACTGTGTTTCTAAAAGATACAGACAAATAACCACTGCGGTGGCAGATGGCACAATTGCAGCATTATCGGCAAGTGAATATGTAAATAACATTAAAATTACGAATTCTGAACTTGCAACAGATTAAAACCAAAAATACCATACCTTGCTATAATCACAATTAAATATTTCTCGTAACTTATTAATATACAATTATTTATATATTTTCATCCAGAAGCAAAGTTTGATCATTATGTTCGATTGAAGAGTCAAATTTTGCTTTGGGATTCTTTTCCTGAGCCATGTGTAAAGAATATAATGAATCTGCAAGAAAGACTAAATTGTTATTTTTATCAAGATACAGAAAATGGGAACGAAGCCTGAGCAAATCTTCAATATCATCTTTTGACTTAAATTTAACCCAAAATGCTTTGTATGCATTTATTGGAGAAAAATCGACACTTGCTCCGAATTCATGTAAAAGACGATATTTAAGAACATCAAATTGCAATTCTCCAACAACCCCAATAATTTTTTTATTTCCCAAATTTTGTGTAAACAGTTGAGCAAGTCCCTCATCTGTTAAATACTGTATTCCTTTCTCCAATTGCTTTGACTTAAATGGATCAAGATTTCTGACTAAACGAAAAATTTCAGGTGAAAATCGCGGAACACCCTTAAACATAAATTTACCACCTTCAGTCAATGTATCTCCGATTTTGAAAGTTCCTGAATCGTAAAGTCCGATTACATCACCGGGGTAAGCGGCATCTACTAAGGTTTTAGCCTGTGCCATAAATGATGCAGGATTTGCAAATTTCATCTCTCTTTCTAGCCTGACATGATAATAGAATTTATTCCTTTCAAACCTACCAGAACATATTCTCAAAAATGCTATTCTGTCGCGATGCTTAGGATCAAGATTTGCATGAATTTTGAATATAAACCCAGACATAGTGTCATCGTGCGGTTTAACTACTCCAGCAGTAGTTTCTCTTTCGAGTGGAGGTGGAGCGATCTCCACAAAAGTATCTAATAATTCCTTAACTCCGAAATTATTCAAAGCACTGCCAAAAAACACAGGAGCAACTTCTCCTTTGATGTAATTTTCTTGATTGAATTGCTCGTAAATTCCGTCTATTAATTCAACGTTATAACGTAATTTTTCGGCAAGACCAAAAAACACTTTATCAAGTTCTGGGTCATCAAGTCCCCGAAATAACATAATATTTTCTTCAACTTTTACTTTATTAGATTGGTAGAATGCAAATGTATTCTTATAGATATTGTAAACTCCCTTAAAGTCACTTCCTTTTCCTAAAGGATAAGTCATTGGTCTAACTCGAATTGATAATTTCTGCTCAATCTCATCCAGTAAGTCAACCGGCTCTTTACCTTCTCTGTCCATTTTATTTATAAAAATAATAACAGGTGTATTTCGCATTCTGCAAACACCCATTAATTTTTCGGTCTGCTCCTCTACACCTTTTACTGAATCAATTACCAGGATCACACTATCTACAGCAGTTAATGTACGATATGTGTCCTCCGCAAAATCTTTGTGCCCCGGAGTATCAAGAAGGTTTATCATTTTATCACTATATTCGAATGAGAGGACTGAAGTGGAAACGGAAATTCCTCTCTGTTTCTCAATTTCCAAGAAATCGGATGCAGCAGTTTTCTTGATTTTATTAGATTTAACTGCTCCGGCTATTTGAATTGCTCCACTATACAATAATAGCTTTTCGGTTAATGTGGTTTTACCGGCATCGGGGTGACTGATTATTGCAAAAGTCCTGCGTTTTTCTATTTCGTTTTCAAAATTCATAAAATTTAAGGATTAATTAAGGAAAAGTTTACTAAGTAAGTTAGTAGAAAAGAGTTTCAGCTATTTGTAAAAAAATAATTTTCATATTTAAAAATATCAAATTTTACTTTAATTAAGAAATTTTAACTGAAAATTAATTAATTTGCCTGATTTTTGTTAAATTTGAATAACATCATCCAAAAAATTATGCAAAAAAGTTTATTTTTTAACGAAGCAGAATCTATCAAGGTAAAAGCTATTTATCTTGGCGAAAGAATTGAAACCAGGGCATTGGAAACGACAAGCCTTTTAGCTACTTCACCAATGATATTTGAGGTCAATAAATTCAGTTATGCAGCCGTCTTCAAGTATGGCGTGGTGGTCTTATTTGATGTCGCCCCGCTAGATGAAGTTAGTTTCCTAAGCAAACTGGGAAAATTAGTCTTTCAAAAATCATCGCTTCCGGAAATTGACAATGTTGAAGTGATTTTAAGCGAAGATGGGAATGAAGGAATTATGGGGAATTCTATTATCTTAAAAAAATTTGATTTACCCAAAATTCAATTGATTGCCGAGTTATTCGCAAAAAATGTAGTGCTTTCTTATTACGAAAGAAGTGTCTCATCCAGTTTTGATTCAATCGAACCATTGGCTGAAAATTTGCAAAAGAAAAGTACACTGTCTTACAATTCAAAAGAATTGATAAAGCATATTGGTGAAACTCTTTTGCAAATGCATAAAATGGTTGCCCGTGTCGAAGTGAGTGAAAAGCCTGATATCCTTTGGGAAAACCAGGATCTTGAACGGTTTTATGCAAAACTTGAAGATGAATATGAGATAAAGGAGCGTCATCAAGCTATCGAGAGAAAAGTTGAGTTAATTTCCCGAACGGCAGAAACCGCATTAAATCTTCTTCAGGCGCAAAGAAGCCTTCGAGTTGAATGGTATGTTGTTGCCCTGATTGTTGTTGAAATTCTTTTCAGTATTTATGATATTTTTATAAAATAATCATTTCCGAGACCCATGAATGAAGCCTCTGTATGGACGTGCATATTGAGTGGTGATGAAAGACTTTTTATCTATTTCCTCAACAATTTTGATCAACCCTTTTAAATCTCGTCTTCTGATAATTGCAACAAGTACAGCTAATCCACCAGATGCACCTTCGGCAGGCAAAATAGTTACTCCAAATTTTGCAGAACGTAATTTATCAGCAATCAGATCCGTAGCATGAAGTGACATAATGTTTACCTGGACAAATCCAATAGCCACTTTTTCTTCCAATGAAATGCCCAACAAATTGCCAAGCCCGAAACCAAGAGCATAACCAATTAAATTAAATGTATTATCCAAATGCTGAACAATATATCTCATTGCAAAAATCCATATCAGAACTTCAAAAAATCCCGTTAAAGCCGCCAAATATTTTTTTGACTGCACTACCAAAAGTGTCCTGAAAGTACCGATTGTTACATCAGCAATTCTCATAAACATGATTAAAACAGCACCAATTATTGTTTCTGCCACTTCTCCACCATTGATTAATTTTTGTAAAAATCAATTGTAAATTAAAAGTTTTTAAGATTAAATTAAACAAAAAAAATCCCCCGCTATTTTTGTTTAATCAAATAGCAAGGGAAATATTTAGATTTTAGAAATCTTATTCTGAAATCGGGTCACTTTTTTTAATTGATAATTTTGAAGTAATTTTTTTTACGAATGGCATAAACCCAACAACAACTTCTTCAACTTTAGTATAAACAAGTGGAACAACTATCAAAGTCAGGAATAAAGAAGATGTCAATCCGCCTATTAATGCCCATGCTAACCCACTTTTCCATTCTGCACCTTCACTTACAGATAATGCAATTGGCAGCATACCAAAAATCATTGTTAATGTTGTCATAAAAATTGGTCTGATTCTCATTCTTCCTGCATCAATTAATGCTTCAGTCAAAGATTCTCCTAATGCTCGTCTGGAATTTGTTCTGTCAACTAGTAAAATTGCATTTTTCCCGACCAACCCAACGAGCATAATGACGCCTAACATAGAGAAAATCGTCAATGATTTCATAGTTAAAGCAAGTGCAAACAAAGCACCAATCATAGCAAGCGGAATTGAAAAGAGAATAATAAATGGATAGACAAAAGAATCATATAGCATAACCATAATCATATATGTAAATAAGATCCCCGCAAATAGTGCAAGCAACATATCTGAAAAAGATTCTTTTTGATTCTTAACCATACCGATAAAAGAATACGTTACACCTTTTGGAAGTTTGAAATTCTTCATTTCATTTTCAAACTCCTGTGCGATACTTCCGCTGGGTCTGCCAATTGCCTGCGAATAAATAATTATTGAAGGACTTCGGGCTTGACGCGAAAGTTTTGTTGGTCCCGTTGATCTGGAAATATCAGCAAATTGTTTGAGATAAATTTGCTGCCCAATTCGATTTGTAAATGAAATATTGCCGAGTTCATCCGTTCTTGCTCGATCAAACTGATCTAAAAAAATTCGAATATCATATTCAGTATCACCTTCGCGTAATTTTGATTCATCATCACCGGTCAATGCGATACGAAGCGTTGCACCAACTTCAGCAAGTGTTAAACCAAAATTCAGAAGTTTATTTCTGTCAATCTGAATTTTAGTTTCCGGGTTTCCCGATTCGGATGATAGCCTGACATCTGCAGTGCCGGGAATCAATTTAACAATTTTAGAAACTTCTTTTGCAGTTTCAATCAGCTCATCATTATTAGTACCTGAAAGAAGAATTTGAACAGGAGTTTCGTTTGAAGTACCAAAAATACCAACATCATTCACCCGCACTTTTGTGCCCGGAATTTTTGCAAGCTGTGATTTTATATCATCTTTTATTTCCTGCGTTGATCTTTTTCGGATTCCTTTTCCAAGAAGCGTAACAGTAATTTCAGAATTGTTTGGAGTGGAAAAACCAACCAATCCTTCACTTGATGAACCGACATTTGTATAAATTTTTTCAACATCAGCTATTTTTGAAATAGTTCCCTCAACTTGCTGTGAGATTCTGTTTGTCTTCTCAATTGTTGTACCTGGTGCTAATTCAACATTCACGGTAAATTCACCTCTATCCACCGGTGACATAAATTCGAACCCGATTAATCCCAAAGGTGCTAAGGCAATAGAAGCCACAAACATAAATAAAGTAATAATCCATATTTTGCCTCGGTTATTAAAGCCCCATTTTAACAGCAGTATGTAATTTTCAGTAAAATCATGAAAAGCTTTTTCAAACCACAATGCAAATTTTCCGAGCAGTGTAGCATTTGTCAGCCTTTCCAATTTTCCAAACCGTGAAGCCAAAAGCGGAGTTAATGTGAATGAAATAAATAAGCTCATCAAAGTTGAAATTACAATAACCACAGAGAATTGGCGCAAAATATTTCCAACAATTCCTCCGACTAAAGCTAATGGCAAAAACACGGAAACATCGACAAACGTAATAGCAAGTGCAGCAAACCCAATCTCATTTCTTCCCTTCAATGCTGCTATTTTTCTATCCACGCCTTTTTCGAGATAATGATAAATATTCTCAAGTACGACGATTGAATCATCTACAAGAATTCCCACAACAAGTGAAAGTCCGAGAAGCGTCATCAAATTCAATGAAAAATCCAAAGCATAAATTGCAATAAAAGTAGAGATAAGCGAGGTTGGAATCGCAATCATGACTATGATTGAATTTCTAAAACTGTGCAAGAACATCAGCATAACTATTGCAACAAGAACTACGGCAATAGCTAAATCTTCCTTTACCGCA
>Ga0210044_10001365_pt1 | contig 37125 bp, 37 predicted proteins | sample CryGey13umfilter_2_FD_183959 | JGI IMG/M metagenome (GOLD analysis project Ga0210044, IMG submission 183959) | Groundwater microbial communities from aquifer in Utah, USA - Crystal Geyser 4/9/14 3 um filter (SPAdes) (version 2) | ecosystem: Environmental > Aquatic > Deep subsurface >...
TTTTTTATTATAACATTATCATAAATAGACATATTGTTTGAAGACCCAAAAGCTCTTGTTTTATTGTCCGCCTTTTTCACATCAAGGGTGTACTTTCCGTCATCACCGACATCCACAAAATCTTCGTATTGAATCTCGACAAAACTCTTTGGGTCCAATTTCTCAAGTATTTCTGTCTCTTCATCTTTTTCTGACTTTAATGAGAAAAACTCTTCAGAGATTGAGTTCAAAATGAAAACCCCCCAGATTCCTCCCCTCCCAATTATATAAGGTCCGCGGTTAATAAATCGGTTTTCCTTAAACTGCCATCTGCAAGATTTTTTCTCTGTTGTAAAGATAATATTTTTTTCATCAATTCCCATAAGAATATCATCCTTGATATTTTTTTCTAGACAGACGTCGGACCAGTTTAAGATATATTTTTTATTTTTTGAAGCCAACATTGCTTCTTTTATTGCAAAATAAGTTCCTGAAATTTTTTTCTGTAGGCAATAAACAATTTTCATATTGTTATTTTTATAGTATTTCTCCATATACTCTTTTATTATTAGTCCTGTTTTCTCATTAATTACAATAACAACTTCATCAACATATTTCGACCAGGATTCTATTATCTGAAAGATAATCGGCCTCTGATTCACTGCCAGAAGGCACTTCGGAAAATAAAATTCACTTGTCCTGTTTCCATTTCCAGCGGCAGGAATTATTAGTGTTCGCATAATTTATCTTGCTTCTTTTTCTTTTTAATACTTTCTAAAAACCTAAAGTAAGAAATAAGTCCCTTTAAAATAACAATACATTATTTCTCTTTTATAAGTATCCCATGATAATAGAAATAATAAATCCGATTACTCCTAAGATTAAAATACCAATTGCAGAAACTTTTGCAGTCATTTCAAATTCTTTTTTAGTTGGCTTTTTCAAAGTTTTCCAAACTCTGATGCATTTATAATAAAACATTTTTAGACTTTCCATAAAAGAAATAGTAGCGGGGAGTTTTTAAAACTTATTTAAGCTTCCTAAAAACTTTGATTTGAAATTCATCAGATAAAGAAATATTTGAGAACCCTTTAAAATGAAAAACATGTTCTGGATGAATATAATACGAAAGCAAATTAATTTTTTTGTAGCTATCGGGGTCATTAGAGTATAGCCTAACATTCAATATTCTTTTAAAATTTATATCGAGAGTAGTAGTAGCTAACTTATAAATATCCCCAAGTCCAAATCTATTTCCATCAATCTCAGCAGTTGCTTCTTGATCTTTTCTGAATACAAAATCAATAGTCCTTACCATTATTTCTATTCGAGAAATTCAATTCCAAGTTCTTCTTCCATTTCTCTATGTCTAATAGAATCAAAATCTTCTCCGTGTCCAAGAACCTGAGAGCTTTTTACACCAGTGATTATTAAAAGAACTCTGATTGACCTATCCATATCGGGAGAGATTTTTGCACCCCAGATCATTTTTGCATCGGGACTAAGTTTTTCTCCCACGGCGCTTATTATTTCTTTACACTCTTCAAGACTCATGTCTGGTCCTCCAATAATATTAACGAGAGCACCTTTGGCCCCAGAAATATCTACATCCAGAAGCGGATTTTGAATTGCTTTTGTAACTGCATCAAGAGCCCTTCTCTCAGTATCACTTTCACCCATTCCTATTAAAGAAACGCCCCCTTCGACCATTACAGCTTTTATGTCTGCAAAGTCTAAGTTTACAAGTCCAGAAGTAGTTACTAACTCCGTGACTCCTTTAACGGCATTTGTCAAAATCTCATCAGCAATTTTGAAAGCAGTATGAAGAGGTAAATCTGGTGCAAGTTCTAAAAGTTTATCATTAGGGATGACAATTAGAGTGTCTGTGATAGACTCCATCCTTTCTAACCCATAAACTGCATTTTCAATTCTTTTTGCACCCTCAATTGTAAATGGCATTGTTACAACTCCAATCGTTAAAGCTCCAAGTTTTTTTGCAATAGAAGAAACAACCGGAGCGGCTCCAGTTCCTGTTCCTCCACCCATCCCACAAGTAATAAAAATCATATCACTTCCACTTAATTTTTTCTTAATTTCAGATTCAGATTCTTTTGCTGCTTCTTCACCTATTTTAGGATTGCTTCCTGCACCAAGTCCTTGGGTTAATTCTTTTCCTAAAAGAATTTTTTGGTCAGCATTTGTATACAATAGATCTTGAGCGTCGGTATTCATAGCAATTAATTCTCCTCCTTTAATTCCAATTTCTCTCATACGGTTTAAGGAGTTTCCACCTCCACCTCCAATTCCAACTACTTTAATTCTTGTGGACTGTTTTTTTAAAATTTCTGCAAGTTCACGGTCAACTTCTTTAACTTCGGAAAGGTAAGGATCACCATCTCTTCTAGAATATTCTTGTACCATTAAATATTGTGACCAACTTTGTTTATAAAAATTGTTGTATTTGCAAGATCAATTTTCATCCCGCAAGAATGATTCCTAATTTTACTCTTTTTTTTCTTCAAGGTCTTTAGATTTTTTTTCAATCTCTTTAACTTCAAGTTCCAAATTAAGAATTTCTTTATATTTCTCTTTAAAAATTTTTACAAACTGTTCAGTATTTTTTGGAACATGAAGGGTTAATTTATTCTCCTCAGTAGTAAATTCAAAATCGGTTCTAAAAAAGAATTCATTAAGGGCTTTAATTTTTTCATTAAGATCATTTATACTTCTCAAGACTTTAATTTTATATTCCACATTTTTTCCGGAGATAGGATGATTAAAATCAACTATTACTCTTCCACTTGAGACCGTTAGAACTTTTGCAATTTTACCATCGAAATTAAATGTACTTCCTGGAATTGGGTTTAAATTATTTTTTGAAAATTCTTTTATTGGAACCATTCTTATTAATTTTGGATCTCTTTTTCCAAAAGCTTTCTCAGGAGGTAAACTGATTTTATAATTTCCAATGTCTTTTCCAATCAAAAATTCGTCAACTCCTTTCATGAACATATTTTCCCCAAGACAAAAAACAAATGGAGTCGATTCTATTTCATGATTATGTCCAGAATGAAGTTCTTTGAGATCTTCTTTGATATTGGAATCAAAAATTTCCCCATCTTTAACTTTTCCAGTAAATTCAATCTCAATAAAATCTTTTTTTTCTAAAGTCATTAAAAGAAAATAAGATGGTGGTTTATAAAATTAATTGAGTTAAAAATAAAATTCTAAAAATTTATAAAGGAAGTTTTTTTCTCTAATTGATGGTCTTAAAAATTATTAATGCAACTGAAGCAAGAGTTGGAACAAATTTAACTTTAGAAGGAGAGTTTTACACTGTAAAAAAAATGGATGTTTCCAAAACGGGGAAGCATGGACATGCAAAATGTAGAATTGAAGCTGAAAATATGGTTTCTGGTTCAAAGAAGGTTTTTGTAACTCCAGGACATGATAGGTTTGAAGTTCCTCTTGTGAATAAAAACAAAGGTCAAGTTTTATCTATAACAGAAAATCATGCAAGCATTATGGATTTAGAGTCTTTCGAAACAATAGAAGTTTCATTACCTCCAGAATTAAAAGGGCAAATTGAAATTAACGACAATGTTGAATATTGGAATGTTGAAGGAATTTTAATTCTTAAAAGAAAAATTTAAACTTTCTCAATCAAAAAGCTTTTTAAATCATTTATTTCTAAATCTAACATGGCAACTAAAATTCCAGAGGCAATGAACAGGCTTTTCAAGAATATGTTTGTTTGTGAAAGATGTAAATCGAAGATAAGAGCAGATCCCCAAAAAGTTTTAAAATCAAAAGTAAGATGCAGAAAATGTGGGCGAAGTCAACTTAGAGTCTTGAAAAAAAGTAAATAGTTATTTTCTCTTTAATAAAATTATATTCAAAATCAATCCAACAATTGCGGCTCCCATTATAATAAAATTATAAGTTAAAATTTTATTCTGCATAATATGAGTAAGATTCATAATCATATTAACTAAACTATAAATAAATGCTCCTGCCCAAAAACCTATTCCAAACTTATTCATTTTTCTCATAAATCGTTTAAGATAATTGTTGTTATAAATTCTTATATCTCAGTCTTTCTTTAAATTATAACCACCACTCTTATAAACTATTTTTACAGAGTATATTTAGGTGATAAAATGAGCATTATGTTTTGGGATTTAACTTTACTTGGAGTATTCCTAGTATTTGTTTCATCATTTTTAATTATAGAAAGAAAAAAAATAAAGCGAGAGGGTTTGCTTTTCCTTTATCATTCCAAATGGGGAATAAACTTAATAGATAAAATTGGGAAAAAACATGAAAGATTTCTAAAATTTTTAAGTTATCTTTCAGTTTTTGTAGGATATATTTTAATGATTGCAATGGTTTATCTTTTTGCAAAAATTTTAGTTGTTTATCTCTTTCAAGCAGATTTAGTAAGGGCAATAAAAATTCCTCCGATTACTCCTTTAATTCCATATCTTCCTCAGATATTTAAATTGGATTTTTTACCTCCTTTTTATTTTTCATACTGGATTATCATTCTTGCGATTGTAGCAATAACTCATGAGTTTTTCCATGGGATCTTTGCAAAAATTTCTAAAGTGAGAACTAAAACGACTGGGTTTGGATTTTTTCCTTTCTTCTTGCCAATTTTCCTTGCCGCTTTCGTAAATCTCGACGAAAAAACAATGGAAAAAAGAAGTAACTTTGAACAAATGGCTGTTCTTTCAGCAGGAACATTTGCAAATATTTTAACTGCAATACTTGGTGTTTTTTTAATGTGGGGATTTTTCTCTCTTGCCTTTTCTCCTGCAGGAGTTATGTACGATGATTATGCTTATGGGTTTGTAGATTCTGCCCACATCACTTCAATTAACGGAATCAATTTGACAAATCTTACTTATGAAACTCTTGTCAATTTAACCATCCCTGGAAATTTAAACAAGATCTTGGTTGGAGATGAAATTTTTCTCGGAATTAAAGGGATTTCTACTGATGGTGAAATAGCCCTTTATTATGATTCTCCGGCGATAAGAAATGGGTTAAGTGGAGCAATTACCAAAATTAATGGAGAAAATATTAGGAGCCTTGATGATTTATCAAGGGTAATCAGTTCTCACGAAGTAGGAGAAAATATCACAGTTCTTACATATAATGGAAGTGGTTATTCAGAAATAATTTTAACTGTTGGAAATTCTCCGGATGGAAAGCCTTGGCTAGGGGTGAATTTTTTAAACACCAAAGCTTCAGGAATCTTAGGAACAGTTTCAGCATTCACAACTTCCTATAAAAATAACCATATTTATTACTCTCCAAACTTCCCGGCGGCAAAGTTTCTCTATGATTTGTTTTGGTGGTTAGTTTTGATTAGTTTCAGTGTAGCTCTTGTGAATATGCTTCCAGTGGGAATCTTCGATGGAGGAAGATTTTTTTATCTAACAGTTCTTTCGGTAACCAAATCTAAGAAAATTGCCGAGAACTCTTTCAAAATAATGACTGCAATTTTCCTTGCATTGTTGGTCTTACTAATGTTTTTCTGGGCAAAGAGTTTTATCTAAAATCAATAGTCTTTTTATAAAACCCATTAATTTTAAAATAGTAACAAATCAAAAGATTTTTAAAGTTTAGAAGCCCTATAAAAATTACATGGAAAGCAAAGAAAGTTATTTACCGAAGGAAGTCGCAGAATATATAAAAATTACATGGGACTTAAAAAATAGCTGGTCCAACCTAGGAGATTCTAATGAATTCTCTAAGATTTTTAAAAATCATGCAATTGGATTGTATAATATAATTCAAGAATATAATACCAAAATTCCTGAAAATATCCGCAACGAAATTGGTTTAAACACTAGCGGAATTGAAAAAATATGCAAAGAGATTATCTCTTCAAAATAAATTAAATAATATTTAATAATTTTTCCAACTCAATAATTTTTTAAACACTTTTCTTTTTCTTTTCTTATGGATCCAAAAAGAAAAGAACAATTAAGTGAAATTCAAAAAAAGATTTTGATTCATCAAGGTTATCGTTTTGTCGGAAGTCATTCTGCCGTAAAAAATTGTGAGTGGACAAAGAAAAGTCTTCGTGGAGAAGGCAATTGTTATAAATGTACTTTTTATGGAATAAGAAGTCATCAATGTTTGCAAATGACAACAAGTATGTTCTGTGCATCACGTTGTAAATTTTGTTGGAGAGGTCAAAAAGCGCCTATTGGAAAAACTTGGTATGGACCAATCGACTCCCCTGAACATATAATTAATCATTCAATTGAAGAGCATTTAAAACTTCTTACAGGATTTGGAAGTAATCTCAAAACAAATGATCACAAAAAAGAAGAATTAAAAGATGTTCGGCATGTTGCACTTTCTTTAACAGGAGAACCTATTACCTATCCTTTGATTAATGAAATTCTTGATGGATTTCACAAACGAAGAATTTCGACTTTTCTTGTTACGAATGCCCAATTTCCGAATGAACTTGAAAAAATAAAACACGTGACGCAGTTGTACTTAAGTATCGACGCCCCTACAAAAGAAAAATTGAAAGAAATCGATCGACCGCTTTTTAAGGATTATTGGGAGCGAATGAATAAATGTTTAGATTTACTTTCAACTCGTAGATATAGAACATGTATTAGATTAAGTTTAATAAAATATGAAAATATGGAAAACTTTGAAGAGTATGCAAAACTGATAAGCAAAGGTTCTCCGGACTTTGTAGAATTAAAATCATATATGTGGGTTGGGGAAAGTCAAAAAAATTACAAAGTTGAAAATATGCCTTATATGGAAGATATGAAAATTTTCATGGAAAACATTTTAGAATTTTTACCTGGTTATGAATTTCTCTCAAGTCATGAATCTTCTAGAGCGATTCTTTTGGGAAAGAAGTCTTTAAATAAAAAACATTGGATAAATTTCTCCAAGTTTTTTGAATTGGTTAATTCAAAAAAAGATTATGTTGCTGAAGATTATTCTTCAGAAGTTATGCAACCTAATAAGTAATTAGAGAATTTTTTGATACTTCTCTGCTTTTCTTTTTAATCTTCCAAGTTCTTTCTCATAAATTTTTGTAAAAGTGTAATCTTTTGAAAGAGAGATGATTTTTCCATTTTTCACTTTTAATTCAATAACTTCTTGCTTGTTAATTTTACCCTTTCCCACAAGAACTTCGGAATTTTCTCTCCAAACAGAAATACAAAATCCTATTCCTCCAGCACTTCTTTTTCGTTCTATATGATAATAATTTTTATTCATATCTTTACAAATAAACAATCCCTTCTTTTGTTAAAGCACAGAATCTTATCCCAACAGGAATTGAAATCAAGGCAGAAACTAATGCCATGTGTTCTTTTCCGTCTCCGGAAGCAATTGAAAGGGCGACCTCTAATCCGTTAAATTTTTCTTTTAATTTTTTTGAAAGATCTTCTTTAAGGTCGACAAGTTTGTTATCCAAGTCTATTTTTACAAATTCAAACTTTTTTTCGTGTGTAAAATTCTTTGCAAATTCATTTCCGACTAAAACTATTTTATCCCATTCTCCAAATTTCATGAGTCCGGAAACTTGTGCCCAACTTCCTTCTCCTTTGCTTAATAAAGCTATCAATTCCATAAAACTAAAAAATAAAATTAGTTTTTAAGGATTATTGTAATCATTTTTTAAAATTACAACAGAATAAAAACATCAAAAGATAAGTAGTGGAGAAGTGTAATAAGGCACAAGAAAAAATACTAAAATAATGCTTCCGATCAAAAATGTAATTTTTGAACGCAGCAAAAATTTAGTAAAATACTAAATTGAAGCTTTTAGTAACTCTATGCTGAAATTCTCGGCGAACCTCGAATCTTACACAAGAGTTCTATCAACGTCATCTTCTATGACGGCCTTAGTTATCTCGTTTTGCGGATGGCTTCGAGCTTAGATGCATTCAGCTCTTATCCATACAATGCGTAGCTATGCGGCCTGCAAAATCACAACCGCTCACCAGAGGCATCCAAGTACCGTTCCTCTCGTACTAGATACTTGTTCCACTCAGATAACAACACACCTAGTAGATATCATACAAACTGTCTCGCGACGTTCTTAACCCAGCTAACGATCCCTTTTAATGCGTGAACTCCGACACCCTTGCACGTTTCTGCACGCGCAGGATAGGGAGAGCCGACAGCGAAATACCAAACCGCCCCGTCAATACGGACTATCGGGGGCGACCAGCTTATTATCCTTGGGGTAACTTTTCTATCAGACACGGCACCTATTAAAAGTGCACGTGGGTTCTCTAGGCCCTACTTTCGTACCTGCATTCTTTGCTTTTCGGAATACAGTCAGACAGACTTTTGTCCTCGCACTCAACCCTAGATTTCCAAGCTAGGTGAGTCTGTCTTTGGGTCCTACCGATATCTTTTCGGCAGGGCACCGCCCCAGTCAAACTGCCCGCCTGCTGCTGTCCTCATAAAGAGTAAAGCAACTTTGAAAAAAATGAGTAGTATTACAAGTTTGCTCCATTGCCACCGAAATGACAACTTCGACGCTCCTACTTATGCTATGCGTTTCTCTCAAAATCACAACAACAAGTTGCAGTAAAGTTCCACAAGGTCTTAGCTTCCCACTAGGCGTCTCCGGTCTGTGCACCGGACAAATATTTTCAGAGGACTCTAACCAGGGACAGTGACAACCTCGTTAAACCATTCATGCAAGTCGCCATTCAGACGACAAGGTATTACGCTACCTTAAGAGGGTCATAGTTACCCCCGCCGTTTGATGGACCTTAGCTCCCTTGAAAAGGAGTTTTAGACACCACCACTGGGCAGGTCTCACCAAGTATACATGTCCTTTCGGATTAGCACTTGGCTACGTTTTTGTTAAACAGTCGGGCCATCCTTGTTACTTAGATCTACTAATGCACTTACATTTCTGAAAAGTACAAAAATAGACATCCCTTAAGCCGAAGCTACAGGACTAATTTGCCGAATTCCCTTGATTAGTTTTATCCTACACGTCTTAGCCTTCTCAGCTAGAGCACCAGTGTCGGTTGTGGGTACAGTTAATTAATTCAAGAACATTGTCTTTTCACTGGCTCCTGGAGTCAGCGACGGAATCCAAAAATTCATTATGGTCTCAGGATTACCCTCGTACAATTTCTTTTTGAAATGCTCTTTCGAGCACTCGCTTATCCGGAAGCTAACAATATTATATAAGAATTAATTAGTACAGGAATATTAACCTGTCATCCATCGTCGTACTCAGTTAAGATACAACTTAGGTCCTGACTAACCCTTGGCTAACGTATATTGCCAAGGAAACCTTACTCTTTCGACGTTTTCTATTCTCAAGAAAATCACATCCTACTATTACCAGGATTCTCATTACTTCCCGCTCCAATCTTCCTCTCGGAAAATCTTCTGCGCAGAAAGTACGCCTACTTACCAGAACACTTTATCTAAAGTGCCTCCGAAGTATCGGTATCATGCTTAGCCCCGTCCATTTTCAGGGCTCTGAACCTCAATGGGTGAGCTGTTACGCTTTCTTTAAATGATAGCTGCTTCTGAGCTTACATCCCCGGTGTCTCAGGTTCAAAACACCTTTTGATACACTTAGCATGAATTTTGGGACCTTAACTTCGGTCTCCCTTGTTCGGGTCTCGTGACAGTATCTTACATACTGACACTGTTTCTTGTTTTACGCAATTAACAGATTCTGAGTTGGAAAAATCTTCGTAAGCATTAGCTCCTGCAAGATTTATCCGTACTATACGCCGTTAACGAACTTTAACAAGACTATACGGAGGCATATTTCAGTAGGAACCAGCCATTGCCAGATTAGATAGGCTTTTCACCCCTATGCACAAATCTTTCGAGTACATGTATATAACACCGGTTCGGTCCTCCATCCGGCTTTCGCCAGACTTCAACCTGCTCATGCATAGATCATCTGGCTTCAGGTCTTATCTCAGTGACTTAATCGCATTTTCGTACTTGCTTTCGCTTCGGTTACATAACAAAGTTATTTAGCCTTGCCACAAAAATAAACTCCCTGGCCCGTTTTTCAAAACGTACGTTACAACCCTTTCCACCGAAGTGGGTAAGAGCAGTAACCAACTGTAACTGTTAGATTTCAAGTCTTTTAACCCTCTGTTAAGAGTACTTTTCAGCTTTCCCTCGCGGTACTAGTGCGCTATCGGACTTTGGTTATATTTAGGGTTAGCACTTAATCGTGCCATATTCAGACCCCTAATTCAAGGAGCCCTACTCGTTAGAGAACTTCATATTATCTTCTTCTACGGGACTGTCACCCTCTAAGGTCTTGCATTCCAGCAATGTTTGAATCGACAACTTAGAAATTTATCTCAACCACATCTCTATCCATCTTTCAACGGAAGATTCAGTTTGCCCTCTACCCTTTTCGCTCTCTGCTAATAAGGGTATCACTATTGTTTTCTTTTCCTACCGGTACTAAGATGTTTCAATTCCCGGTGTTTTCTTTCCTCTCGGAATAATTCGGAGATCTTGGGATCAAAACCTGCATGCGGTTCCCCCAAGCTTTTCGCAGCTTGCCACGTCCTTCATCAAAACCAAAACCAAGCTATCCATCTAACAGCATAATTTTTAGTAGATATAATTTTCTTATGCCTAATGTGTTGCTTCTCCACTACTTATCTCATTGAACATAAAGTTTGGATCAAACTTTCGTTTGACTCCATGTTCTAGATACTGATCCAGTATTTATTTTACTGAACCACTTCCAACGTGAGTTGAATATGATTCTTCTTTTTTGTCAAATTCCATTAGTGCCTTTTGCACTTCTTCAGATAATTTTTTTTCTTTGACTAATATTCTTGTTTGGGAATTTTTGTTAAGTATTTCTTGTGAAATGGAAATATAATTTTCAATTCCCATTGTTGAATAGTCTTCTCCTTCATTTAGCAATTTCATGTTTGCTAATTCTTCATGGTAAGGATATCTTATCACTGCATTTTGAAATTGGGTTCCAGTTGGACCGTTGAACTTGATATGTCCAAGGACACTTCCATTTGGAGATTTATCCAATACTTTTATTTCTAACACTCTGATTGTCATTTTTATTTTGTTTTTTAATTATTAACGAACTTGTTTTATGGACCTGCCGTGAATCGAACACGGATCCCATGCGTGCAAGGCAAGTGTCATACCATTAAACTACAGGCCCTTTTCATAACAAGATGAGTATGTAGAAGCGGTTTATGATTATTAAGTAAAAAAAGGAGGTGATCCATCTGCAGGTTCCCCTACAGATACCTTGTGACGACTTAACCTACCTTGTCATATCAAAATTCTCCCCCGAAGGGTTTCATCTCAACATAACTCGGTTGATTTGACGGGCAGTGTGTGCAAGAGACCGTGACATATTCACCGTTCGTTGATAACAAACGATTACTACGAATTCCAGTGTCACGAGGCTGAGTTACAAACCTCGATCTAGACTAAGATGGACTTTAAGAGATTAGCTTCTCCTTTCGGAGTTGCATCTCGTTGTATCCACCATTGACGCGCGCGTGTTGCCCAGGGGATTCGGGCTGTACTCACCTAACGTAGCCCGCACTTTCATCCTCGTTTCCAAGGCAATCTCTTTATTGTACACGTAGTAAATAAAGATGCGGGTCTTGCCTGTTACCTGATTTAACAGGTCACCTCACGGCACAGGCTGACGTCGGCCATGCAGCTCCTCTCAGCGTGTCAGGTAAGCCCTTCAGACTGACCTTCATTCTGCTGTCGCTCCTGGTGAGGTTCACGGTGTAGAATCTAATTGAACCGCACGCGTCACTCGTTGTAGTGTCTCCCCGCCAATTCCTTTAAGTTTCGGCCTTGCGACTATACTTCCCAGGTAGTACACTCTTCGCCTTCGCTTCAGCACCAATACCTCTCGAGGAGGTACTAATGTTTAGTGTACAGTGTTTACTGCCAGGACTACACGGGTATCTAATCCGTTTTGCGCCCCTGGCCTTCATCCCTTACTGTCAGAACTGTCCTCGTAAGATGCCTTCGCTGTTGTGAGTCCGCTCGAGATTAACACATTTAACCGCTACTTCGAACGTACTTCTTACGTCTTCCAGTCTCTAGCTTAATAGTACTCCCTGCGCGCCCTATACTTTAGATATAGGATTTCACAAGGAACTTAGAAAGCAAGCTACGGATGTTTTAGACCCAATAAAAATGGCTGCGACTTGGACCGCGGGTATTACCGCGGCGGCTGGCACCCGTCTTACCCAGTCCTTATTCGCCGAACGTTTTAGATTCGGCAAAAGCATTCCAAATTGGAACGCACTCTGACTCAAACTATCACGCTTGCGCGTATTGTAGATTATTCCTAACTGCTGCACCCCGTAGGGCTGGGAATAGTGTCTCAGATTCCCTCTCAGGGCCTCTCCGCTAAGAGCCCTTACAGATCAAAGGCTTGGTGGGCTTTTACCCCGCCAACAACCTAATCCGCCGCAGCCCCATCCTTAGGCTCAAGTTTCAGGGATAAATCTTTCCAGGGTATATCCCCTATTAAGTATTAACCTCAGTTTCCCGAGGATATTCTTAACCTAAGGGTAGGTTAGCTACGTGTTACTGAGCAGTTTGCTTTTCAACTTCTGTGAAGAAACTAAAAAAACTTGCATGTCTAAGTGCAAGTCAGAGAGCCGCAGCCGCCAGCAGGATCAACTGGAATTAACAATTTTATATTTTACCGACGACGATAAAACTAATTGCGCAGTTTGTTTTATAAGATAACAAACCACTTCACACAAACTCCTACTATTGGCTTAAAAGATCACAAACTTTGTGACTTCATTTCAAAAAATCATTTTAAAAGATAAATCTTGTATAATTTTTTCCGAAGAAAAAATTAAAAGAAAATTTTTAATTAATTATAAAATGAGCACTGCTTCTACATACATCATACCTTATATGTAAAACATTTTTGTTAAGGCACTCATCTTCGTTAATGTTAAACTCAGAAAATTTGTGTTTATAAATCTTTCGTGGTTAAAATTTTTAGAAATGGTTTTTCCAAAAGGTATTTAATTTTTAATTTTTTTAATCAAGAATGGTAAAAGAAAATATTTATGTAATTCAAAAGCACTCAGCGTCGCATTTACACTATGATTTAAGATTAGAATTCGAAGGGGTTTTAAAATCATGGGCAATTCCAAAAACTCCCCCAAAAATAAAAGGGATAAAACGTTTAGCTGTTCAAGTTCCAGATCATGAAAAAAGTTATGCAACCTTCGAAGGAGAAATTAAAGAAGGTTATGGAAAAGGTAAAGTTGAAATTTGGGATAAAGGGAATTATAATTTAATCGAAAAAGATAATAAAAAAATTGTTTTAAAAATAAACGGAAAAAAATTGTCAGGGGAATATGTTTTGTTAAATTCAAAGCTTAGTGGAAAAAAAGAAAATTGGTTATTCTTTAAAAAATAGGTCTTCCCAATTTCTTTTCTAATTCTCCAACTTTTATGTTAGATTTTTCTACAAGAAAATTTAATCTTTTTGCTTCTCTTGCAATAGAATCATCTTTTGCAGCTTCGAGAATCAAAGATCTTGCCTTAATTAAAATTCCGGCTTTGTAATCCCATCCTGAAATTTCATCAACAGTAGGATTAAGGAAATATCTTGCCGATAAAAGTAATTCATTGTTCTTACCATAACCTGCAACCATATGCCCATTTACAGAAGCTGCCTTTCCAATCATCTTAGCATATGGAATTGTTGTTTGTTTTCCTACATCTAAAACTCCCATTTTCCCTCCCTGTGCCATTGCTCCGGGTTGATGTCTATCCGCGGCAAAATAATATTTTGCGCTACTTCTAGTTCTTATTGCTTGATGTGCCATTTGATCAATTTCAGTTTTTCCATGCCACATTTTATGAGCGAATACAGAATCAATTCCTTTTCCGTCCAAACTTGGAAGTTTAAAATAATCATAATTAAAGCTTTGACCTGATGCACCCTGACCTCTCAATAAAAGTCCTTGCTCTTGATATTTTCCACTCCCGTCTAAAATAGAAGCAATTACACTTGCTTCATCTTCGGCATCCTTCATTCCCATCCAATGATTTCCGGTTCCAATCAAAAGTGGAACTCCATTTTCCATTAATTCCACATTAATAGGATATAAAATTTCTCTGAAAATATTTTTTTGATCTTCTGGTTTAAATGAAGGAACTCCATTTACAAATTCTTCTGTGAAATGTTTTATATATTCCAATACTTCTTTATCACTTGCACCTTGAGACTTCATTTTCAATTCTAATTTTTTCAAATTTTTCATAAATGAAATTGGGTCAGAGGTATGAGTTGTATCACTATTTGTGGCAGATTCTCTTTTAGAATCATAGCTTCGGTATGCTAAAGCTCCATGCAAGGCTTCACTCATCAAGCTCATTTCAAATCCATTAACTCCATAGGTTTGAACTGCAGCTAATTGAGATGAGGTGATTATATCAGTATTTGAGGGTCTTCCAGGAGTTGAATAAGCTCCACAATGCAAATCATTTTGTAAAAAGATTCTTCCAATAACTGGTTTAATCTTTTCTAATAATTCAAATCTTTCTTTTTCTAGTCTTTCTAATTCTTTGTTATCTGTTGATTTGAAGATCTTTTTCTCAAGAGAGTTGTATTTTTCTCCAATAGTTATCTTTTTACCATCCTCTTCAATTTCAGTTAAGGCAACATTTTTAAAATATCGATCATCAAAAAATATTTCTTCAGGACTTCCATCTGCATGTTCAATTAATAAAACGCTTCCAGCAATAGTTCCTCCTTTTGCAAGTCTTTTTCCATTCCAAGTTCCTTTATTTCCTTTAATCATCAACTCAGCAAGTTTGGATAAATCTTGTCTTGTTGGAACTTTAATGTAAGCAGTAATATGTGCATTTTTAGCATATTCTCCTTGAATTGTTGTAGGATCAATAGTGAATTTTCTTTGTGAAAGATATCCATCTGCTCCATGGCTAGAAATATATATATCAGTATGAGCAAAATCTCTTTTATCCAGCTCTCCTTTTGTTTTTGGTCTTTGCTTTCCAGATGCAACTGCATTTGAAATTTCTCCCTCGTGGAAAGATTGAACTTGAGAAAAACTAGTGGCCAAAGGTTCATTAGAACTTTGAGAGTTTACTCTAGGTAAAGAAGTAAAAATTGTTCCAACTGGTCTGTTTTTAAAATCTTTTTTTCCTTCAATTGTGTGTTGAGGATCAGCAACTTCAACACTAATTATATCATCAGTATGCAAATAAATTTTCAAGTCTGGTCTATTAGAATGCTTTTTTATTGATGGAATTAAAATATCTTCATATAATCCTTTGTAAACTTCCTTTTTAATTGTTTCAAGACCTTTTGCTTCAGTAGGAGTGATTGCAATTTTTTTTGTAAACCAAGCGTGCCCTTCCATATCTTCAACTCTCTGACTGCTTTCAAAAGATTTTGCTTCATCAAATTCGTGTTGGGTGTTTTGTATTTCTTTTTCAAGTTTGTCTAATTTTTTGTTTATTCCTTCTCTATGGTTACTAACTTGTTTCATACTTGTCTCTAAATTATAAAATCTATTCCATTCGTCCTCAAAAAAAGAATCAAATGCTTCAAAGTCTCTTCCCAAAATTTTCTTCGCTTTTTCTTTAAGTTCTCTTCTTAATTTTTTATCTAATGAGTATTTTCTTTTTCCATCTTTAGTTTCAAAAAATTCACTTGTATAAGCTTTGAATTCTTTTCCACTTTCTTTAAAATCTCCGTTTTTTGAAGCATTTTTCTTCTTCATAAGAAAATTATAATACTTATTTGCCAATCCAGAGTTTATTTCTGATTTTACCATCTCTTCTTTTTGTTCATCTAATTCTTTTTTTAGTTCAGGAAGTTTTTCTTCGGCGTCTCTCATTCTTTTATGAATGTCTCTTAGAATTGCAATATTCTTATCTTCTAGTTCACTTTGATTATAATCATCATTATAACTCCAATAAAGATGAAGCTCAGCAAAAGATTCCAAGTTTTTTACTTGATCTGCAAGTTCAAATCCCACGCTTTCAGCGGCTTCTTCCATAGAGTTAACGGTATTTACAACATATTTTTCTAAGTTCTTTATTGATTTTTTAGACAAAGTTGGTCTTCCCAATTCAGCATTTAATAAATTTAATCTTTGGACAATTGAAGCTAATTCTCTATCATCTATATCTTGGCTAGATTTATTTAATCCAGTCATAATTGCTCTCTTGTTTTTTGCTTTTCCAAAAAGAGTTACAATATCGGGCATTATTCCCCCTTGCATATGATAACTTACTAAAGAACTATCAACATTCATTGCTTGTCTAACAATTTTTTCTCCCAAAAATGCAACATTATTTGTGAACAGAGTTCCAGTTCCCATTTCTCCACTTATCCAATGCATTTTAGTAACACTATAATCATTAAGATTAGGATTCCATCTAAGTTTATGTTGATTAACCAAGGCATTTGTCAATGCTTCTTCATCAGAATAATATCCATTATTCTTTGGGAGAGATTCAGAAGGAATATTCCAAACTTTTGATATTCTTTCAAAACTTTCTTTTACTTCTTCAGTAGTTTTTCCAGTCTTTTCAGCAATTTTTGAAATACTCGGAACATAATTATCTAATATGGAAGAAGTTATCAAAAGTTTACCATTATCATGGGGAGAAAGTTCAGAAGCAACCTTCAAAAGAATTCTATCCTCGGGAGTTATCAAAAGTCGTTCTTCCAAAATTTTTGGAATGATTCCACTCTCTTTTTCACTCATCTATGTTCAAAATTTTTTTTGTTTTTAAATTAATATGTTTTCTAAGGTATATTTAACAAAAAAAGAAGATTTTCTGAGCTCGTCTATCCAAAAAATAAATTTTTTAATGGCAATTTAAAAAGATTCTCTCTCGTCGGAAAAATTTATTCAGAACCATCCTCTTCAATCCACCATTCCATGTCTGGAATGGCTGAAGTGTCTTTTCCTTTTGCTTTCAAATAGCCTCTTGCAAGAAGATAAAATATTAGTCCTAAACTTTTTCCACTTTTATTATTTCCAATAATTAATTGATCTGATCCCTTTGAAAAATTATTTGTTCCACAGATCATCAAAACTTTTTTATGAACATCAAGCGTATCTTTCAAGGCATTTTTATCAAGCCATTGATCAGAGATTATTGCTAATTCTGTTTCAAAAAAATCTTTTAGATTAGTGTTAGTCATTACTCCTGCCGGATATTTTTTTGTAAAAACTTTTATTCCGGTCAATTCACCAAATTTCATTGCAGCTCTCCATCCAGATTGCCTTCTGCAAACTAAAATTACATTTTCAGGTTCAAATTTTGAAAGATATTCAATTCCTTCTTTTAATTTTTCATCAATTAAGTCTGTGTTAAAAATTGCAAGGCCGTCAGCTCTTCTTCTGTAGATATATTTTCTCATTTCGGGAGTCACAATTCTTGTTCCTAGATATATTCCAGTTTTAACATAATCTTCAAGATCAATAAGCATGTCTGATTTTTTCTTTACCTTAACTTCTTCTTTAAGAAGTTCACTATCAGTCTTTTCGACTTTCTCGTGAAGGATTTTTTCAGCCTTCTCTTTTAATGCTTTTAATTTTTCTTCTTTTGTTTTTTCAACTTTTTTAGGTTTTTTGCCCTCGGTGTCAATGTTTGAGGGTACACCTTCAGGTGCCGTTTCCAAACTTTCAGCTTCAGTAGCTTTTTCAAGATCTTTTCCTTCTAAAGTCTCTTCATGAAGTTCTGATACAACTTCATCTTTTTTAGTCTTAGCCATAGAAGTTTACAAGAAATTTAGTTTATAAAGTTTCTGTTAAGAATTAAATAGTAAATTCCATTCTTAGGAGGTCTTGCCAACTTTTTAATTCGGATTGGTTCATAGGTCTTTGATAATAATTTTCGCATCTTTCACAATATGCAAAAATTCCATGGTTAGAAGAAGATAATACTTTTTCTTTGTGTCCTTTTTTTTCGCAGATTAAGAAAGCTTTTTTTTGGTTTAAAAAGTACAATTGGAAAATTAGATTTTTAATTAAATAATCTCTTTCATTTTTATAGGGATTAAACTCCGTCTTTTTATTAACCCAAAATTCATAATCATTTTTTTGTTTCAAAGTTAATTCCACATTTTCAGATTTTTGTATCTTAGAAAGTTCCTCGGTAAGTTTGGAAATCTTTTTGTCAACCTCTTCTCCAATAGAGTTATCTAAACTTTTCATATGTTTTTTTGGAATTTGGGGTTTAATAAATTTCTCCAAATAATCTTTTTACATCTTCTTGGACAAATCTCAAAAGTCCTTCATGGTTTCGTGTTTCTATAAAATTTTCTAAAGAATAAGGTTCGCCAAAGTTTATTTTTACAATTGGTTTTTTTTCTGTGGGTGAAATATAATTTTTGCCAAAAGCATAAACATCAGTAAATAAATATGCAAGCTCAATTTTATTTTTAAAAAAAGAAACAATATGCAAACAAGGGAATTCAATTGTATGGGGATCATACTTTATCGCAATATTACAAGCATAAGGAGCCTTTTTTTGTTTTTTTGCAAACTTTAAATATCTACTTAAAATTCCAGAATCTCCTCGTTCCATTACTTTTCCACTGTAATTTCTCCCGGATTCTACAAAGTTTACTAAACTTTGATCACGAGTAATTAGCTCTTCGAGAGCCGAATTCAATTTTGTTATCTCTTTTCGTTTTTCTTTATTAATCCCTTCCATTTTCATAATCTTTCTGTCAATAAAAACTGCACCTGTTTGTTCACAAATTATTTTATTAATTGGCCAAATATCCAAATTTGCCCCAGCGATTGTTGCGGGATGATCTAGTTTAATATCATTAAGAATTTTTGGAATTAATATGTAATCAAAATGGCTCAGATGATTTGGCAAATATAAAATCTGCTTATCTTTTAATTTTTTTAAATTTTGAAGACCAAATATTTGAACTTCTTTAACAAAATGCTTCAGGTGCTTTTGACTAAGAGATTTCATAAGAGAATTAATTCTTTCTTGATTAATATTCATCCCAAATTCAAGAATCTACTTTTTAAAAAAATGATTATTCTAGAAAATTTATTTTAATCTCTTTTCAATTTCAATTAATCTTTTGATTTTTATCTCTCTTTCTAGGCCAGTTACTCCACATTTGATGAAATCTGCTTCAAATCCAAAAGCAAGGTCAGCAAGAATGCTTTCATTTGTTTCTCCGCTTCTATGAGAAAAAATAGTTTTTATTCCTTTTTTCTTTGCAAGTTCAACAACATTTGCCAAATCGATTAGAGAACCATTTTGATTTGGTTTTATAATTAATGCATTAATTGATTTCATCTCGATTGCTTTTTCAAGTCTTTTGTAATTTGTAACCGTTAAGTCATCCCCCACAATTAAAGAATTAGGAAAAAACTTCAAAAGTTTAGAAAAGCTTTCAAAATCTTCTTCATCAAATGGATCTTCAATATAAAATAAGTTGTAATTCTTTATTAAATTTTTGAGGTACATTAATTGTTCCTCTTTTGTTCTATCAAGTGGGGGATTTTTATAGTGATATTTTTTCCGACTATAAAAAGAAGAAGATGCAATGTCTACCCCAAAAGGAATGTTCAATTGACCTATCAAGTCTAAAACTTCTTTTTCATTTAATGAAGTAACCCATGCGTTCTCATCGTTCTTTTTTTCATTAAATTTTGGGTCTTTTTTCTTAAGAAGGTACTTTAGTCTTTCTTTTGCTTCTAGGTTGTTCTTTTGATTTTTTTCTGGAGAGTTAAAATCGGAGATTACCAAAAATTCTTGAAAGTCTGGTTTTTTGGAGGTACTAGAATGGAGTCCTCCCCCTACTGAGTTTCCAACGAATCTTGGAAATTTTTTAGCATTTGTATTAACAATTTCCCATATTTCCTTTTTTTGTTCCTTGGAGATTGCTTTCAAAACAGCCGTTTCAAATGCAAAAAGAGTATTCGCTCCAATATGGCCTTTCACTACATCTTCAATTCTCCTAAGATCTTCAAATTTTTCCAAATATTCTTCTGAGAAATAATCAGATAAACTTTCCAAAGAGTCAATATCTTTTGATAAAGATTTCACGTAAGATTTAGATTCGTATTTTCCTTTTGATTTTCCATTTGGAGCTGAAGCACTAAATTTTCCAACATTAGTATCAATAGTAACCTCAATAGTAGGCTCTTTTCTAGAATCTTTAATAGACTTTGCTTTAACCCCTTTTATTATCATAAAACTATAAACTAAATTTTGTTAATAAATGTTAGGATTTAAAAAAAATTATTCTTCATCAGAACCACTATCTCCAGAATCTTCCATTTCATCTTCTGGTTGAGCAAGTTCCATAATTTCCCCTTCTTCAATAATTTCTTTTTCTAATTTTTCTTCACTTTCTTCTTTTTTCTTATCGCTAGAAAGAGGTGTCTTTAATCTTTTTAAAGGACCTTCTCTTTTTTTAGGCATAGGTTTGTTTATTGAAATTGGTAAAACATCAGATTCCAACTCAACTTCAGCAATTTTCAAAGCATCAAAATTTATTTTTTCAAGATCATCTTTAGAAATTTTAACAAGTAAAGGAGCATTCATTGCAATTTGAAGTGCCCTCGCACCCAAAATTCTTGCTCGTTCATATTTTGTAAAAATTTGTACCATCTTAATAATTAAATTTCCTGTTTTTTAAAGGTTCCTATTTAATCTTTTTTTCAATCTGTTTTAGAACATCTTCGGAAGCCTTTTCCGCAATTTCAAAGATCTTTTTCATTTCATCAATTTCAAGAGCTGCACTTTCGCTTTTCTGAAGTGAAGAGATTATTCCTTTGTTAAATGAAATTGTAACCCTACATTCACTTAGATCTTCTTCTTCTCTTGTCGGATCAATTAAAAGTGAAGGACCAATTTTGTGAACACTTATTGCTACAGGAACCTTTTCTGTTAATGGAATTCTCTCTTCTGTTAATTCGTCAAAGAGCACTTTCTTTTCTTTTCTATCATATTTTGGAAGTCTTGCTAATTTTAAAGCTGCAATAGATCCTATTGTCGCTGCATCCATTAAGTTTCCATCGTCGTTAATAGAATAAACATCAACAAATACTGTCCAAACTTTTTCTCCTTCAATAATGCAAAGTTTTTCAAGATCGATAAAGCCAGATTCTCTTAGTCCTCTATCAGTTACTCTTCCAAGTTCTATTGCTTCAAATTTTGGAGGTCCAATTTCAAATCTTGGAGAACTCAAAGGAAGCATTTCAGCGGTAACCATAAGGTTTCCTTTAGTAGGTGAATCTGAATAAGGTTCAGAAACTCCCATCTTAACTCCAACAATGACTTCAGTTTTTCCGATTCTTACTCTAACTGATCCTTCTGCTTTTTTTGAAACATTTTTTTCAATAGTAATATCTCTAAATTCAAAAGGAGTTCTTCCGTCAAATCTTTTTCCTTCTTCCAAATATCTTCGTATTCTTTCTCCTGTAACTTCAAATGTTGTTCTTACTTTATCCATTTTAATTTTTTATTTTATTCCAATTTAATTGATAAATTCCTCTTTCAAGAATATTCAAATGAAATTTATATTTTTCTTCTAATCTTTTCTTAAGGTTTTCAAGGATATCATAAGGTTTATTTTCTAATCTTAATGTTGTTAATCCCGCTTCACTCGAGAGAACTTGGTTGTAATATTGATTTTCTCCAATTCCATAATCTCTTTTTTTTGGAATAAAATTGTGTGATTTCCCAATTAAAGTAACTTTTCCAGTTGATATACAACGCATACCTTCCTTATTTTCTAAAGTTTTTCCCATTATTCTTTTCCTCCGTTTTCCATATCAATTGCATCTTTAAGTGCTTTTTTCTGAATTTCATAAACTTTTTCACATGCAATTTTCCCAAGGTCAATTGCTTCTTTAAGTTGTTTAACTCCTATTTTTCCATCTAATTGCATATGTGTAATTCTACCACTATGAATCATTGAAATTGGAATATCAGTTGGTCCTTCTCCTTCGTGGAAGTCCTCTTCTTCTTTTGTTAAATCGACAACCAAAGTTTTGTCAAGTTTTCCAACTGAGACGCTTGAGACCATATCTTTCATTGGGATTCCTGCATGAGCAAGTGCCATTGCAGCGGCGTTTATTCCAGCACATCGTGTTCCCGCATCTGCTTGAATTATATCAATGAAAACATCAATTACTTGATTTTGATATTTATCCAAAAGTAAAACTGGTTCAAGAGCCCATTTAGTAATTTCACTTATTTCCATAGATCTTCTATTTTTTCCAGGTCTTATTCTATCAGAAACTGAAAAACTTATCATATTATAATCACATCTCAATGTTCCTTTCAAAGGATTTTGTTGATGTTGAGGATGCATTTTCTTTGGACCATAAACAGCTGCAATCGCAATAGTGTCCCCGGATTTGTACATTGCACTTCCATCTGCATTAGGAACAACTCCCACTTTTGCTTCTATTGGTCTTAGCTCATCAATTGCTCTTCCGTCAGGTCTTTTAAATTTTGTTGTCATTTTATTTTTTATTCTCATCAAACCATTTAGTTACTTCATCGGTTAAACCATGAATAAAAGATTTTTCAGTTACAAAGTTTATTGCTTTTTTTGCGTAAAGTTCGTCGTCAATCGATGGGCCTGTTATCCAAACATATCCATTCTGTGCAACATCAATTTCACATCCAGTTTTTTCTTTTATTATATTAATCATACTTCCTTCTTTTCCGATAATTCTTGGAACCTTATTTGAATTTACACTAAAAACCATCCCTTCTTCAATTTTTCCATAACCTCTAGATTTTATAGAAAGATCAATTCCTCTTTTTCCTATTGACCATATTTTTGCAATTAAAAGTTCATCAATTTTGAAAACTTCTTCCATGGCGTCTTTGTTCACATATCTTGGGACTTCCATAAGAGATAAAAAAGCAGAATCAGCTGAGCCAATATCAACAACCCATCCATTATTTGTAAGATTTTCAATTTTTCCTATAACTACATTTCCTCTTCTTGGAGAATAAACTCCAGATAAAGGAATTACTTTTACCAAACTATTTTGTTCTTCAGCAAGACCATATCTAAGTGAAATTACTTTACCGTCAATTTTTTCTGTGTGTTCTCCAGGCAAAAGATCTTCACCTTCAGCGATGATTTCTCCGGGAATTACTACTTTTCTGTCCATTTTTTGATTAATAACATAAATATCTTATTTTTCGTTCTGTTTAATTTAAATTGGTGTTTATAATCCTTTAAAAATATTTGGGTACAATTTTAGGAATCAGAAGAAAAATCAAACAGATTTCTCTTTCTTTTTAAAAATCCAAGTTTATCATAAAATTATTGTTTTATTTCTTCAGTCAAAGCTGAACCATGAGTTAAAGAATTAAGTTTATCATAGAAATCGAGGGTGATTCCTGCTGGAATGCTAACAATCACTTCTAAACTTCCGTCATTTAGCCAGTTTTCCTTTTCTTTATATTGAGCCACTAACCCATAAGCCTTTCCAGTTTGAATTGCAGGAACAGTAATTTTTATTCTCTTTGTTTCAATTTTTATGGGCATCACAGTGCTCAATCTATCAAGAATTTCTTTTATCTGAGAATCTATTGGGGCATTTTTAATTTGAACATGTGCCTGCTCTATTGCAGATTTTATTCTGTCTGGGGTAACTGGATTTCCAGTTTGAGGATCAACGGCATTTTTGCTCAAAAAGTCAACGACTTGTTTAATCTTTTTTTCTCTTTCTTCATCTCTGTGATCTTGGTCTGTTAAAACTTCGCCGCTTTTTACAATCATTTTTCCAATTTCATCGGCATTAGTTGTTTTGAATGCAATCTCTAAATCATTTTTAGAAGCGACATCGCCCCGTTTTATATTTGTAAAAACTCTTCCTCCTTCGACGGTTAGATAATCTGATTGACCCTTTCTGAATTTAAGTGCATTTTCCATCTCAACTAAAACCTCAAAATTCATTCCGTTTTTCTTAATTCTTGCTGTTGTTTGAGTCATTTTAATTTTTCTAAAGAGTATCCTTTTGAGTTTATTTTATCAAGAAGAGATTTAGTATTTGAACCAGGTTCCGCAATCAAACTAAAATTTCCTATAGGAAGCTTGTTAGTTTCATTATAAAAAGGGAGAAAATAAAATGTAATTTCATCATCCATATCAAATCTAATCCTTTTGCTTTCTTTAAGACTACCAGAAGTATAATTTTCTGAAAAATCTTTTAAAAATTCTTTATAGACTTCTTTAAAATCAAGGCCTTTCTTTGATAAGATATATTTTTCAAAGATTAATGGAGTCATTTTAATTTCTTTACTCCTATACAATCAGTTTCACTTTTAAATTTATATCCCCTTTTAATTAATTTTTCCCTTGCATTTTCCTGCTCAATTTCAATATCCATTTTTTTAAAATTTAATTCTCTAGCAATTTTTTCATCCAAATCAAAAAGTTTTTCAAGATCTCCTTCTGCTAGATCTTCATTAATTATTGGATGGCCAAAAAAAATTCCACTTAAATCCTTTTTAAAAATTATTTCGTACAATCCGCATAAATCTTTTTTTTGTAAGATTACCACTCCTTTTAAGGTGCCATCCATTTCAACTTTAGAAGTTTTGTAATTTAATTGATTAAAACTAGTTTCAAAACCGTCCATAATTTTTTTAATTTCAAATTCATAATCAGTCATTTTATTTCAACTCTAAAATTTTTTCCCCTTCAAGTCTTTTTATTTCATCTCTATTATTCTCTAAATATCCAAGTTCTAATCTCTCAATTTTAAATTTGTCTCCTTTGGCCTTTTTCATTGCTTCTATAGCCATTTCAATTCCTTTTTTTAGGGTCAAATCTTTCTTGTATTTTTCTCTTAGGATTTCTTTTATTTTAGAATCATCTTCTCCTATTGCATTAGAAAAATATTCGTAATAATTTCCAGTTATATCACTTGTGTAAAGTCTTCCTCTGTTGTCTTGTAGTCCTGCAATCATAACTGAAACTCCAAAAGGTCTTGCTCCTCCATACTGTGTGAATTGCTGTTTCGTATTTGAAATTTCTTTAATAACAATTTCTGGTTCGATGGGAGAGTCATAAGTAACTCTGTGTTGTTGAGCTAAAACTTGAACTTTATCAATTAAAACTCTTGCATCCGAAATTATTCCCGCAACACTTCCAATAATGTGAGTATCTATTTCATAAACTTTTTGAGCTGAGCTCGGAACAACTAATGTATCCTCATTTCTTTTATCTGCAAGTATGAAGACTCCATCAGAACATACCATTCCAATACTTGAACTTCCAAGTCTAACTGTTTTTTCTGCATATTCAACTTGTAAAAGATGACCTTCCGGGCTGAACATTGTCGCAGTTCTATCATAACCCATTTGCTGATGTTGCATATCTATTGGCATATCCATTTTAGAATTTCCTATACAATTTTTATGTCCATTCCATTTAAAAGGTTTTTGGACTAATGGGCTTTGTGTATAAAGTCTTAATTTCAGCCTACTTTTTTAACAGAATTTGTTTACATTTCTGGATAAACAAGATCATAAGTCTGTTTTATTAAATCTAAAGCATAAGGAACATCTTCAATCTTATCAATTACAAAATAAGTATTTCCATTTGTCCAATGACCCATCTTTGAACAATCATAGAGGTGTAGGTGAGGACTTCTAAGCTCATCTTTCATGGGTCTTAAATATACTTTAAGTCCCTGCTTTTGAGCCACAATTTCAAAAAAACTCCTGTTTGATTCTTCTTTACTATAAGCCAAATAAAATTTCGTTATTTTTTCATTAATTATATCTATTGAATCCGTTTCTTCTTTTAGTTTGTCAAAAATTCTTTTACTTAATTTCCAATCTTCTTTAAAATGGTCTTCAAGAGTATACTCTTTAATTTCCCTTAAAGTATCTTCAACATCTTTAGTCTGCTTTATGCTTTTGAGTGTTGCAACTCTCTTTAAATTACTTTTTAGAGAGTTATAAAAAATTAGGGAGTCCTCATATAATTTTGCTTCATAAAGTTCAATGGGTAAATCCTTAAAACCAATAGCATTTTCTTGATAATTAGTAAATGAATCCGCAATCAAAATAATCCTTGATTGAGACCAATCCACTTCCTCACGTTTTAAATTAATTCCAGTTTTTTCTTGATACAAAAGTATAAACTCTGCCTTATTATTTAACATAACGGATAAGTAAGCAAGGGCTTGGTCTACGACACTTATATTTTTCTCTTTTTTATATTCAATTATTACAAAAGATTTAGTTTCATCATCAAAAGCAACTGTGTCTAATCTAAAATTTTGTATTGGAAATTCCGTATGAATAAATTTTAATCCGAATATTTCATTAAGATTATCTTCTGTAACTTTTTGGATGTCCTTTTCAAGGTCTATTGGTTTATCTCTTATTTTGAGAAGTTTTTTACCTTGTAATTTAAATAAAGTCATTTTTCTATTCAATTTATAGAATATTTAGAATTTAATAGTTTTGTTATCTTCTTGGCTTTGTGTATAAAGTCTAAATAATGGTTTACTTTTTATACAGAATTTTATTTAATTCCTCAAATCCTTTTTTATCAAGGTAGGGTGTTAAATCATATTGTTCATCTCTCCAATCAAAAGCTATTTTTTTCTTAGGATTAACCCAAAAATAAAAACTATATCTGTCAGGATGAGGTTTCTTATATTTTAAACAAAATTCTTTTAATTTATTTGTAGGAATAGTAATTGTATGGGGTTCTATATATCTTCTTCCATTTTTACTATTTTCAGAAATAACATAAACGAGAAAGATAAAATAATCTGCGTTTGACCTATGAATTATATCCTTTTTCAAAAAAAACCATCCAGTAGAACCTTCGCCATATTTTTTAACCTCATTCTTTTTTGGTTCATATGCTTTACTCCCTTTAACTTGTATTGTAATTATTTTTTTATTTTTAAAATTCATCAAAATTAAATCAATATCTTTCATTTGAGCATTAATTGGCATAAGAACATCAGTCTCCTTTGAAGTATTTTCTCGGAGTATTCCTGTAACAACTGCTTCATCCGTATTCAAACTCCAAAAATTTTTATAAGCCACCATTTTATTTTAAATTAATTCAACTTTTTATAATTTCCCTTAATCCATTTACAATTTCAACTTCTGCTAAAGTATCTAAACCACAATAAGTTTCTAGAGCATCACGAACTTTTTTTCTATCTTCGTCGGAAACATCTCCATAAGTGACTCTTTCAAATTCAAAACTTGCAACGTCTCCTTTTTTTATCTCTAATTCATCATATTTCAAATCTGAAAATAAAGGTAAAACTTTCTTAATACTAACTGAACCTTTTTGTTTTGGATTGTAATAATGAAAATCAAAAAATACTTTCATTAAATCTTTAATTCTTGGTAAAAAATTATTCTTAACTAAATCAGAATACTCTGGAAATAACTCTCCGCCTTGTTTTAAGACCATTTTTTCAAAAGATTGATTATATACTAAAATGTCTCCTTTGTTTCCTAAATTGTCTTTAAGTGATTTAAATAAAGCGATTCTTGGGTCATCTGTACCCTCAGCTAAAAAAGAAATGTGTTTAAGTTCTCCATTTGGTTCTTCTTGAATATGTAAAGAATACTGAAAAGGAATCTGTTGATAAGGTTTAGACTTGTCAAACTTGGGAATTGCCGAATTAATTGTTTCAAAGTCAAAATAATAAACTGGATATTGTAAATTATCTAAAAAATATTTTATTTGTTTTTTGTCTTTATGAATTCCACCTTTTTCAGATAACAACCTTTGAATCTTTTGCTTATCGTTTAGTTTAAAATCATCTGGAACATCTTTCATTTTAACAACTCCTTCTTTGTAAAGGGGGACAGCTTTCTTTTTTAAAATTCTAACAAATTGAAATATATTTTCATAAGGTAAATAATCCATAAATTCATCTTGAAGAAAATTTGAATATTCAATTGTCAATAAATCATCAACCGAAAACTCTGGACATTCGCTGTTTATTATTTCAAACATTTTATTTATTCTTTCTTCAATGCCTTTCATAACTTTTTCAACTTTTTCTGTTGCATCAGTTTGCATCAAAATTTCACTTGGTTCAATATTTCCGTCTCTTACATATTCTTTATTGACGTGCATTACAATACAATTTCTTATTTTTAGTTCAGCTTTTTCATAAACATATTTTTGAAAAGCCAAATCCTCTAAATGAATATCTTTAATTTCTGTTGAACTTTTAATTTCTATAATATCCCATTTATTTCCAACTGGAATAAGAAAGTCTGCTCTTGAGTATAAACTATCAACTGAAAAAGTTGCTTGGAATATTGGAACTTTTTTGTTTAATGCTTTTTTTGTTTCTTCTATTTGTTTGTTAAAGGAAACTTTTGAAATGTCAATTAAATTAGGAAATAAAGTTTTAGCAAGTTCTTCAATTAAATAACCTTCCCTGATTTTATTTTTATCTATTTCAGAAAGTTCTGGAATTTTCTCTTTGCCATCCTTTTCAATCCATAATAATTTTGGACATTGAAGTCCTGAGAGATAGTTTGATTTTGTGAGATTCATTTTAATCAAGATATTTTATCAATTAAATAATTTTCTAAATGAGAGTAAACACAAAAACGAATAAATTACGTTAATTTTTTATACTTTAAAGAATTATCCCCAAAATGAATAAGAATTATAATACTTGGATGCCAGTTAAATCAAATATTAACAATAGCGAATCTTACCCAATCGGATTTAAAGAAAGGGACGTTTGGATCTGCAATATCGGGGAGAATATTGGTTTTGAAGAAGATGGTAAAGGTAAGGATTTTACAAGACCGGTTTTGATTTTAAAAGTCTTTAATAGAAAATTTTGTCATATTATCCCTCTTTCAACAACGGAAAATCGTGGAAAACATTATTATCCTTTCGATGGAAATACTGGGAAAACTAGTGTTGCAATTTTAAGTCAAATCCGTTCAATCGATGCAACAAGATTACATGAAAAAATCGGGAAAGTTTCAAAAGAAGATTTTGAAAAAATAAAGAAACAAATTAAAGAACTAATCTTCTAATTTTTCGTCTTGCAAAAAGCAAGACCGCATCCCGAAGGAATTTGTATTCCTACAAGTTGGACACAGTTTATATAATTTTCGTACGCACTAATTTAAGGAATTTAAAAAAAGAATATTTCTTCATATAACAAATAAATTTTTACTTCAAACTTTCCTCGACAATTTTAATTTCTTTTTCATTAAGTCCGTAAAGAGTATAAACCATTTTGTCAATTTCAGAATCGGTTTTATCTATTTTTTCTTTCAAATCGGAAAGTTCTTTTTTATAGTTTTCAAAGTAATCTTCCCATTCGTCTTTTTGTTTAAGATTTAAATTAATTTTTTGTTTAAGTAATTCTTTAACAAATTCGTCAAAACTTAATTTGAAAAATTTGTCCATTTTTTTAGATATTTTCTCAATACCGAGTTCATGAACACGATTCAAAAATTTGCTTTTCTTTTCGTAAAATTCCTTATTCAAATTTAACATCTCGTCAGCTTTCTCAACGAACGGACGTTGTTCGTCTGGGGAGATTTTTGGAATTGGAATTTTCTTTGCAACATCTCCTGAAAATTGAAAACTTCTTATTGCTTTTGCAAAAACAAATCTGTAAACAAACCAATTCATAAATTTAGAATTTATTACTGCTAAAACATACTTATTTGAAAGCTCTTCATTTAAAGTTAATTGATGAATTGTATTTACAATTTTATAATCTGCATCTTCAAAAATAGTTCCTGCAATTTTAAGATGGTCTGTTGGATTTTCAATATGGGAAATTATTCTTTGTAACAAAATAGAATTAGGTTTTATTAAAGATTGGTTAGTCTTAATGAATTTATTCTCAATGTACCCTTTAATTCCCCTTTGATAATACTTTTGAATTTCATTCCCTCCCAAAACCTTAAATCCTTCTTTAGTTTGATTAATTTCCTGATAAAATACATCTCCCCATTTATTCACTCCAAAATTTCCTAAATTAGTTTTAATATCTTTAATCTTTGAACCAATTTTAATTTCTTGATTTGTCAAAGAATTTAATAAAATTCCATCAAATTTTTTAACAAGAGATTTATCCACTTTAGCAAGTATTTTAATATTCTTATTTTCCAAAATTCCAGAATCATACTCTTTAAACTCTTTACCTTTATTTAAAACATAAATTATTTGTTCAAGTTTTACTTCCTTCCAAACTTTTTTACAATCTATCAAAGTTTTTAATTCCCCTAAAAAATTGCTTCTTATTTTATCCCAAGTAGAAACAAAAGTAAATGCCTTAGGAATTATAAAACTATTATAACCCCCAACTTTAAGAAATTTCTTTGATTTTTCCATCATCAGTTGTGCTGTTTCTGAAGTCCCAAAAGAATAATTCTTTTTAACAAATTTAACTTCATTTTCAGCTAACTTCGCACCATAAGGAGGATTTCCAATCACAACGTCGAATCCGCCATTCTCAAAAATTTCTTTGAACTCTTCTTTCCATTTGAAAGCCTTTTTTCCTGCGACGTTTTCGTCGTCGATTAAGCTGTTTCCACATTTTATATGTTCGGAAAGGTCGGGAAGTTTCTTTCCTTTTTTTGCTATTCGTAAAAACAACGACAGCTTCGTCGTTTCAATCGATTCTTCGTTCAAGTCAACGCCGTAAATATTGTTTTCAATAATTTCTCTAATTTTATCTTTTTCTTCAAATTTTTTAAAAGTTAATTGTCCCTTAATCTTGCTCTTTGTTTTCAACCCTCTTTGGACTTCGTATTCCCCCCAACTTTGTTTCAAATTTTGAATCTTTTCAAAAATCTCAAACAAAACATCCACAGCTTTAATCAAAAACGCACCAGAACCGCAAGCAGGATCCAAGATTTTGATTTTCTTAAATTTTTCTTCCAAATTTTCCAAATCTTTTGAATATTCTTCAATTAGTTCATCCGTTGAATTCGTTCCAGACTTTGACAAATAAGGAACAATGGTATTTCGACAAATGTAATCCGTAATATATTCAGGGGTATAAAAAATTCCGTCCTTCTTTCGTTTAGAAACGTTTTCATCATTTAATTCTTCCAAATCAGAAAGTGACTGCTCGAAAATATGTCCCAAAATATTAACTTTCAAATCACTTTTAAAATCAAATGACGCCATCAAAAGCATATTTTCAATAATTGGACTAAGTCCATTTAAACGAACCCGATTAAAAATCTTAAATTCTTCTTCACTTAAAGACAAGTCAGTAATCAAATTCTTTTTCTCCGAATAAATCTCTTTGAAAAAATCTTTTTTTCTCAAATCCTGAAAATATGCATCCCTTGACAAACGTTCATGAAAAAGTCCACCATTAAACTGCTGAATTTCTTTCTCAGAATCTCCTTTATCTAAATCTTCAAATAAAACAGAAATCTCGTCTGAAAAATGACTAGAATTTTCTGAACAGTTTTCTAAGGATTTAATTAAATTTTTTTCAAAAATCCTTTGAGGAATTAAATTTATGTCTTCGGCAAAAAACACAAACATCAATCGATTAAGGAATAATTGTGCATAGTGTAACGCTTCTTCCCGAGTTCGACCGTTTTCCATAAATTCTCGTAACAACATAAGTCGCGTCTCATGAAAAAGTTTGTAAAATTTATCAGTCAGTCGTTTTTCTTCAACGTCCGATTCAACCCGTATTTTTTCAACAAAACCATTATCCAAACTTTCTTTTGAAAAAATCTTCACAAATTCTTTTAATTTTTCAGGATTTTCTTTTATTAAGAGAAAATCAAATTTGTAAAAATCATTATAACTTTTTTCTCTGTCAAACAAAACAAATTCCTTGTAATTTGTTAGAACTCCATAAGGGATAACATATCTTCCCATATAGTCCCAAATTTGGTTAACAGGAGTCTCTCGAACTTTTGAGTTTCTATTCTGATAAGCCCATAAATCTTTCGTTTTTGTACCTTTAGCTTCAAAACACACAAGATAATTTCCAGAACTTTTTTTAAATGAAAACTCCATATTCCCTTCTTCATGTTTCAGACTTTCAATTCCAATATCATAGCCCAAAATGTTTTTTAAAACCAAATTTGCAAAGTCTAAATAACCTTCTTTCTCTTTTTCAAGTTTTCCAGTTTCCAGAAATTCAATCCACTTTTTAGCAGAATCTTTTTGAATTTTCGAAATATTTAAATCTGATATTTCAACTATTCGCTTAATTGTTTTTTCGTTAAAAAGGTCAGTCATGAAAATAAGTTGGGAAGAACTGTATAAAAAATTATCTTTATTTCTTTAAACGAACATCCATCTGAGGGAATGGGATTTCTATTCCGGCTTTATTTAAAGCGTTGTATATTCGAGTGTTCGCTTCATCTGTGGCATCGAGTTTCACATCAAAAGAACTAACAAAGAAATATGTCTTGAATTTTAATGAAGAATCTCCCATCTCTATAAATCTAACAAAAGGAGCAAGATCTCCAACAAACCATTCGATCTTTTTGATTTCATTCATTACAATTTTTTTAACTTGCTCAATATCACTTCCATAAGCAACTGAAAATGGAACGATTACCCTTGATTTTGGTTCAGGCATTGCAACATTATGGATTATACTTTCAGACAATTTAGAATTCGGAACAATTAAAGATTCATTATCTCGAGTTAAAATCTTTGTGCTTCTAAGTCCAACTTGAGTTACTTTTCCAGACGTTCCATTTTCTAATGTCAAAAAATCTCCAACTCTTATACTTTTATCTAGAATGATTGAAATTCCTCCAAAGATATTTCCTAAACTATTTTGTAAAGCAAATGCAATTGCAATTCCTCCAATTCCTACTCCCGCAAGTAAAGGTGCAACTTCAACTCCCCAGAGATTCAAAATATAAATTAATCCTAAAATTACTAGGACTATCTTTAAGCTAATATTTGTCAGTTGAATTAAGGCATCATTAGGTTTTCTTTTGGTTTTTTTTGCAAGTCGTATCCATGCTCTAGAAAAACTCAAATCAAATATTACATAAAGAAAGTAGATTACTCCGATAACTATAAATGAACTTACAATTCCAAAAAGAGTGTCAAGTGATCCTTCAATTGAAATTCTTTCAAGAGAAAATCTTAATCCAGTTAAAAAAAGTAAAACCAAAATAGGTTTATTCAATTTTTGGACAAGCAGATCATCAAGATCAGTTTTAGTTTTAAGCGTAATTTTCAAAAATATTTTTTTTAAGACAAAAGCCAAAATGCCAATCACCACCAAATAAATTCCAAAAGATATCAATGCACCAAGATAAACATTTTCTGTGATTGTTCCTATAAATTCAAGCATAATTTTACATTACCTCCAAAACTTCTATTCCTAAAAGGTTAAGGGAATTTTTTAATGTTTCTTTAAATGCATTGACAAGATTAATTCTAAAATCTTTCTCTTTGCTGTCTAAGACAGGAAGAGCGTGATAAAATTCATTAAATACTTTTGCAATTTCATAAGAATAATTTGCAATAATTGAAGGATTAAGTTGTTTATAACTTTCAAAACAAGCTTTTTCAAATTCATTCATCTTTAGAACAAGGTCTATCTCTTTTTGATTGAGCTCTTTTGGAACTTTAAAATTAGGAATTTTTTTCATTCTAGATTTTCTAATTATAGAATTTGCTCTCGCATAAGAATAAAGAAGATAAGGGCCGGTGTTTCCATCAAATGAAATGGATTCCTTAGGATTAAATAACATGTCTTTTTTTGAATCAACTTTTAATAAAAAATATTTTATTGCTGCAAGTGAAATTAGGTGGCTTCTTTTTTCAAGCTCTTTTTTTGAAATTTTTCCTCTTTTTATAATTTCTTTTTCTGCTAATTTTTTCATCTTCTGAAGAAGGTCATCTGCATCTACAACTATTCCTTCACGGGATTTCATTTTACCTTCAGGGAGATTTACCATTCCATAAGACACATGTTTCAATCCGTTTAATGTAATTTCAAGTTTTTTCAAAACGTTAAACAAAACATCAAAATGATAATTTTGTTCATTTCCGACAACATAATAGCTTTTTGTTAAATGAAATTCTTTTTGTTTAAGATAAGCAAGATAAATGTCTTGAGTGATATAAAGTGAAGTTCCGTCCGCTCGTAGAAGATATTTCTCACCAAGTCCTTCTTTCTTTAAATCTAACTTAACGGATCCATCTTCAATTTTTTCGAAGATTCCTTTTTCTACGCCTTTCAAAATGATTTCCCTCCCTTTAGTATAAATATTGCTCTCAAAGTATTCTTTATCGTGTTTTATTCCAAAATTTTTGTAAGTTTCTTTAAACCCATCAAGTGCCCATTTGTTCATTTTTTTCCAAAGAAGAATGGTCTCTTTATCCCCACTTTCCCATTTTCCAAGCATATCATGTGCTTCTTTTTCTATTTTAGGATCAACTTTTTCCTTTTTTGAATACTTAACATAAAAATCTCCAACAAGATGATCCGATTTAATCTTTTTAGAAGGTTTTTTTCCTTTGCCCCATTTTTTGTATGCTAACATAGATTTGCATATGTGAATTCCTCTATCATTGTTTAAATTAGTTCTAATAATTTTTTCGCCATTGAATTCAGAAATTCTTGAAATGCTTTCTCCAATAGACATATTTCTTAGATGCCCCAAATGAAGAGGTTTGTTTGTATTTGGAGAAGGAAACTCAACCATCACTTTTTCCTTTTTTCCAAAATCACTTTTTCCAAAATTTGATCCTAATCTTTTTATTTTACTAATAATTCTTAATGCGAGGATTTTTCTATTCGAAAAAAAGTTTATGTAAGCACCTTCGGTTTCTATGGATTCAAAATCTAAAGGAGGATTTCCAATAGCTTCTCTAATCTGGATGGCAATTTCATGAGGAGGCATTTTCATTGTACTAGCAAGAACAAAACATGGAAAAGCAAAATCTCCTTTAGAATAATCTTTTGGTACTTCAATAGAAGATTTTATTTTATCTTCTTCAAATTTTACCTCTATTTTTTTCAATGCTTCCTTTAGAATTCCAAATACCATCTCTTTCATGGCAGAATTAAGAAAGAGTGATTAATAAAGTTTTCAGATTATTCCCAAAAAACTATTTTAGCCCAAGAATTTTTAATAATTCTTTATGAACTTCTTTGATGCTTTTTGAACCATCAAGTTCATAAAATTCAAAATTTTTTCTCAAATAGTCCAAAACTGGTTCAGTTTTTTCTCTGTACTCTAAAAATCGTTTTTTTATTGAAGAAGGATTGTCATCTGCCCGACCTTCGTTTCGGCTTAAGATTCTTTTTATTGCAGTTTTTTCATCGACAGAAAAATAGAATACCAAGTTCACCAAATCTTTCCTTTTGGCATATTCTGCCTGAGGAAGAGTTCTAATGAAACCATCCAAGATATATTTTGAAGACTTTTTTGGAATGTTTTTTTCTACAAGATTAAAAAGGAGACCATCGGAGAGTAATTTTCCCTTGGAATATTCAATATCACGATATTTTACAATTATTGGATCATTAGAATTTCTTATTAAATCTCCGCTACTTAAATGAGAAAATTTATATTTTTTTAAAAGTTCTGCCTGAGTTCCTTTTCCAGATCCAGGGGGGCCTATGAACAAAATTTTAGTCATATTCTTAATTGTAAAAGCGAGTTTTTATATTTTTATTGTTTTAAAAAAATTAATAGTAAACTGCAAAAATTCCACAGTATTTTTCAATTCTAACAAACTTATTTAAACAAATCTTTCTTAAATGAACAATGGAGAAATTAATCATTATTGGGGGAGGAGTTTCAGGTTGGACTGCTGCAATTTATGCAGCAAGAGCAAATTTAGAACCCCTTATATTCACTGGCCTTGAAATTGGTGGGCAATTAATGTTAACAACGGAAGTTGAAAATTTTCCAGGTTTTCCCGAAGGAATTAAAGGTCCAGAACTGATGCAGAATTTAAAAAAGCAAGCTGAGAAATTTGGAGCAAGGGTTGTTCCAAAAAGTGTAACAGGATTTAAAAAAATAAAAGAAGGATATGAAGTCCTTGTTGGAAAAGAAAAATTTTCTTCTAAGATTGTAATTATTTCAACAGGAGCATCTGCAAGATGGCTTGGAATTCCTGGAGAAAAAAAGTACCAAGGAAGAGGCCTTCACACTTGTGCAACTTGTGATGGATTTTTTTATAAAAATAAGGAAATTCTCGTGGTAGGCGGAGGAGATAGCGCATGTGAAGAAGCAAATTTTTTAACTAAGTTTGCAAAAAAAGTTACAATTGTGCACAGAAAAGATAATCTAAGGGCAAGTAAGATAATGCGTGAAAGAGTTGAAAAAAATCCAAAAATAGAATTTATGTGGGATTCAGAAATTGTTGAATTTAAGGGAGAAAAATCAGTTGAAAAAGTTTTAATAAAAAATTTAAAGACGGGAGAGAAAAAGGAACTAAAAATAGATGGAATTTTTTTAGCAATAGGTCACATTCCAAACACCAAAATTTTTGAAGGGTTAGTAAATTTAGACGAGCACGGTTTCATTATTACAAATGAAAGAAGAAAAACAAATCTACCAGGAGTTTTTGCGGCAGGGGATGTGCAAGATACAATCTACAAACAAGCCATAACCGCCGCTGGAACAGGATGCCAAGCCGCTTTGGAAGCCGAAAAATATTACGAAGAAATTAAAGGAAAATAGTTCCTAAATTTTTAAAAACCCAAATTTAGTTTTATTTCAATGATTAGTTTCCAAAAACTTTTAATTTTTTATTTAATTTTTGCGGATTCTAGCGATTTTAGATTTCTATTAAATTTTCCAGTTATTGGAAATTCTAAAAATCCATTATATAAAAAAAATTTTAGTCTCCAAAAATACTCTATTGATTATAAAGGAGAAAATTGTTCTAAAAAAACTTTTTTTCCATATTATGCAAAAACCTCTAAATTAATTAACAGAAATAGGCATGGAAAACATTCCAAATTAGAGAGAAACTTAAATAAATGTTAAATTAATTTTAATTTCGTCTATAGAAGTATTTAAATAATTCGTTTTTTTTCCTTTAAAATGAAGAGGGAGAAAAATAAAACATTAATTTTTGTAGTTGTTTTTGTTTTTGTCCTCTTATCTTTTAGTTTTGTT
>Ga0210044_10001366_pt1 | contig 37066 bp, 32 predicted proteins | sample CryGey13umfilter_2_FD_183959 | JGI IMG/M metagenome (GOLD analysis project Ga0210044, IMG submission 183959) | Groundwater microbial communities from aquifer in Utah, USA - Crystal Geyser 4/9/14 3 um filter (SPAdes) (version 2) | ecosystem: Environmental > Aquatic > Deep subsurface >...
GAAGACAAATACACAAGATTTTCACCTCAAGTAACTATCCGTTATAACGATAAATTGGATCTTCAAGCTGCTTATGTTATAGCAAAAGATGATAACTGGTATTTAGTTGCTTCACCTACATCAGATTTCAACTATGAAGGTATTGGTATTGCAGCCAGATATATGATTGATGATAAATGGTCTTGTGGTATTCAGTATGATAAATATGATTCAGATAACGAAATTGCTGGCATAAAAGTATTAGATTACAATAGATTGACTCCAGTATTAACTTATATTATGAATGGTAATATGTCTATTACAGCTTACTATGAAGCAAATTTATTAGATCTTCCTACAGATACAAAGGTTAATAAATTTTATATTAACTTAAGAGCAATGTTTTAATAATTAAGAAAAAAAAAGGACATAAAGTGAAAAAAATCATTAGTTATTTATTGGCATTATCATTTATTGTTATAACTTATGGGTTCCAATCAAACATTAAAAATGACGATGAACCTGCCGGTAAAAAAATATTTATTAAAAATAAATGTTCATCTTGTCACGCTTTAAAAGTTGCAAATATTACGACCAAAAAGGATAAATATCCTGACTTATCAGATGTAGGTACAAAATATGACGCAGAGTTTTTAACAAAATGGATTTTAAAAGAAGTTACCATAAATGATGCAACACATATGAAATCATATAAAGGTTCTGATGAAGATTTAAAAGTATTGGTAGGCTGGTTGATGAGTTTAAGTAAAGACGCTGTTACTGATACTACTAAAGTTATGAATGATAAGGTAGACGATAAATAGATAAAACAATAGATAAAGGCAATATAATTATATTATCCCAAAAAGTGCGATAGAAATATCGCACTTTTTTTATTTTAAATGGAATGTGGAGGTGGCGGGGATCGAACCCGCGTCCGAAGTTAAGACCCAATAAACTTCTACACATTTATTCTATTTTTATTTTGACTAAAAGCTACCAAATAGACAAGGATCACTTTAAGCCTGCTCTTAAAAGTTTCACTTTTTAAGCAAGAGCATCATAAAAAGCTATCGCATTTAAACGACGCTTATCTAACTTCCAATGCGAAAAAAAATTAGTAAGCGGCTGTTAAATTAAATTAAGCAGCTAAGGCGTAATTATATTCGCCAGTTATAGTTTTTTACCGGTTGTTTAGCGTGTACTCCGGAGTAACACGATGTGCGGTTCATTGCCTCTTCAACCCCGTCGAATCCAAAGTCACCCCCAAGATTAATTTTGAATTTTGAATGCTGAATTTAGAACTCATAAATCATAATTTAAAATTAGGGAGCCCATTTTATGTCGGGTTTACCGGCAATTTTGTTTTCATAACGAGAAAGAACAAAAAACAGATCTGATAATCTGTTTATATATACAATAATATTTCCATTTATTTTCTCTGTCTTATCTAATTCTACTATTTCCCTTTCTGCTCTTCTGCAAACTGCTCTGCAAATATGCAATAAAGAAGAACTCTTTGTCCCACCAGGTAAAATAAATGATTTTAATTCATCCAGATCTTTTTGAAATTTATCAATATATTCTTCAATGTGGCTGATAAAATTTTTATCAACTCTAAAAATATTTAACTTTTTAGTTTTTTCATTTTCTGGAGTAGCTAAATCAGCACCTAGACTAAATAAATCATTCTGAATTTTTTGAAGTAATTCATTTACACTTTTATCGTCTGTTTCAACTACCGTCAATCCTATAAACGAATTCAATTCATCTATAGTTCCATAAGCCTTTAATCTTTGTGCTGATTTCTTTACTCTCTCTCCACCAAATAAAGATGTTTCCCCTTTATCGCCTGTCTTAGTATAAATTTTCATTTTTTAATGGGTAAATTAAAAATTGATGCTTCTATTTTTTCGCCTGTCTTTAGAGCAGTAGTTAATACTTTATTTTCTAAAAAAGATTTTCTAATAAAAGCTAAGCCAAAAGATTTTTTATCGTGTTCACAATAACTTAAGGAAGTTATTTCACCTGCTTCAGCACCGGTATTATCAAAAAGAGTTATTGGTAATTTCACATTAATATTAGAATTAATTGAAACACACTTTAATTGTCTTTGTACTTTTTGATATGTATCAAGTCTGGCAATTACTTCCTGCCCTATGTAACATCCTTTTTTAAAATCTACAAAATCTAGTAAACCCAGTTCATGTGGATTATAATTATCATTTATTTCTTGAGGTGCTGAGGGAAATCCTTTTTCTATTCTATATAAATTATATGAATCTTCTCCAACAAGGTTAAAATTAAACGGTCCTTTACTATCAATTAAATATTCTATTAATTTTTTCCCTGTATATTGATCTGAAATTAGCCAATATTTTAATTCTCTGTTTTGCTCATAAAGTTTTAAAATAAAGAACATCATTCCATCTGTGTTTATTACTTTTAATTGGTTACCCTCCATTTCGCTAATTTCATTTCCAGAAATTAATGTGATAAATGAATGCGCCTGAGGACCCAATAATTCAATCAGAGAATATTTTTGATTTGTGTCTGTAATAGTTACATCATCAGCAATAATATAACGAGATATCCAACTATAGATTTTATCTTTATTTTCTCTATTGCAGATCAATAAATTGTAATCTTCAAAATTTACAACTGTAGTAAGGTCAATAATTCTTCCTTTTTCGGTAGTAAAAAAAGTTTTTTGCAACTGACCTTTTTGTAAATCATTTAGTGAATTTGTAGCAATACGATTAAGAAAATCTAAAGTGTCTTTTCCCTTTAATTCAAATATATGTTTACCAGATAAATAATGAAGGGCAACACCATTTAATAATGAATTTAATTCCTCATCTTTTGATTTAAAATTATTTACTAAATGTCTTTCTTTATCAAAATTTTCTGATAAATCTTTTAAAAAATCTAAAACTTTGAAATCAATATTTTCTGTATTTCCGGACATTAGTTAACCTGTACTCTTTTTTAATTTGAAAATTATAGCACAAATTTAATAAAATGAAAGTTATGATGTAGGAATAAAAAAAGGAAGATAAATTCTTATAATTTATCTTCCCTGTAAATTTTAGAAAATATTATCTGTTAATAGGGTCTGCTTAATCTTTTATTTCTTGTGCTAATATATGCTGAATCTTTACCGCTCCAATAAAAGGGAATTGAATCAACAACTGCAATCCTAGTGCCTGTGTTTACATAAAGATATTCAAAATAATCAGGATAATTATCGTTATTAACATTAGCTAAAGTTCTTTGAAAATCTATTCCTTTATATGTCATCAACAAGTGTGGTCTTTCTCTTATACCATTAATAAAGAAATAATTGTAGTCAATATGTCCGCTACCTCTTGCATAATAAAAATCAATTCGCATGTATTGAGTTCCTTTATAAGACCATTTATCAAGTCGCATATCTCTCAAACCACCGTGAGATGGAATTGGTGTTTCCCAAATAACCTGGAATGAGCTTCCTGTAAATTCAAAAAGTGTTAAATAAAAGAAAGCAACGCCAAGGTCAGTACTGTCGAGATCAATATAACTTTGGTTATAGCCAACTATATTATCCGGTTTAATTAATCTTTCCCCGGGTTTTGATTTAGCAACTACACCAAAAACAAAATTACCACCTTTATTATAATAAACAACAGCAGATTTTGATAAATTGTAAGTGAAAGTATTATCAAAGTCTACCAGGTATGTACCCTGCTCGTAGTGATTAACAACAAATTCTTTCAAAGCTAAAGTATCACTAGGTGATCTGGAGCCGATTATAGCTCTTTGTTGTTTTAAATTATAAGCTTGTATGTCTTGATCTTTAGGAGGTGTATAAGCAACTCTTTCACCCGGCTCAAATTCTACAGTATTACTTTCAATATTATCAGTAGTTTCAGGTTTTTGTTCATCATCCCCACAAGATTGTAGTATAACAATAAAACCAATTAACAAAATACAAATTAATATTTTTTTCATTTTAAAAGTCCTATATCTAATAAACACACTACTTTAACTATTTATAAATACAAATTTTATGCTGAAGAAATATTATAATTGAATTAGATTTGTATAAATATATAAATAAAAATCTTAATTAAATATAATTATGATATTTAAATGTTTAAGAATAAGAACTATATAAATAATTTATTTAGCATATTCTTCAAAAAAATATGCTGAACTTTTAATCCCTAATTGAAAATGATTCAAATTAAAATGTTCGTTTGGTGAATGAAGATTTTCAGTATTCAGACCTAAGCCCATTAGCACAACAGGTGCTTTAAGCTGTTTTGCAAATACTGGTACAATAGGAACTGATCCACCTTCACGCATAAAAACAATTTTTTTACCGAATACTTTTTCCATTGCCTTACTGGCAGCAATTGTTGATTTATCATCTATTGGAGTAACTACAGGATAAGCTCCGTGTAAATGTTTAACATTAACTTTAACTGTATTTGGTGTTAGGGTTTTAATATGTTTTTTAAAAAGTTTTGCAATTTTTAGCGGATCTTGATTAGGTACTAATCTCATACTAATTTTTGCCTTAACTTTTGAAGGTAAAACAGTTTTAGCTCCATCTCCTGTAAAACCGCCTATAATTCCATTGCAATCCATAGTTGGCCTAGCCCAAATTCTTTCAAGTGTAGAAAATCCTTTTTCACCGGAAAGATGAGAAACACCAATTTCCTCAGCAAATTTTTTATCAGAAAATTTTAATTTCTTAAAATTATTTTTTTCTTTGTATGTAATTTTTTTAACATCATCATAAAAAGAAGGAATTGTTATTCTACCATTCTTATCAACTAACTTAAAAATTATTTCTGATAATTCATTTATGGGATTGGCAACAACACCACCAAAACTACCTGAATGCAAATCTTTTTTAGGACCGATAACTTCAACTTCCATATAGCAAAGACCTCTTAAACCATAAGTTAAAGTCGGTGTGCCAACATCATAAAGAGCAGTATCAGATATTAATACTGAATCACATTTTAATAATGTTTTATTCTTGTTAATAAATTTTTCTAAATTTGAGCTTCCTATTTCTTCTTCACCTTCAATAATAAATTTAACATTGACCGGTATACTGCCAACAGTTTTTAAATAAGCCTCAACACTTTTGATGTGCATAAAAGCTTGTCCTTTATCATCTGTTGCACCACGAGCAAAAATTTTATTATTTTTTATAGTAGGTTCAAATGGAGGTGTGTCCCATAATTCTATGGGGTCAACGGGTTGTACATCATAATGACCATAAATTAGAACTGTTGGCTTGCCTTTTGCTTTTAACCATTCTCCATAAACAAGTGGATGTCCTTTTGTCTTAATTACTTTTACATTATTAAGTCCGGCATCTTTTAATTTATTTTTTACAAATTCAGCACATCTGCTAATATCTTTATTATATTCCGGATCAGTACTGATACTTGGAATTTTTAAAAAATCTTTAAGCTCATTAATGTAGTTATTCTTATTTTTATCAATATATTCAGAAATTATTTTCAAAGCTAGGTCTCCAATTGGTGTGTAGAATTATCTTATATTCAAAAAAATATTATATAACAACATATTATTTTTATATATAAAACATAATAAAATAAAAGCAAAATTATACACAATACATAAAATTATTTAATATTCTTATTATTCATTCTTAGTATATTATTTACATGATTTTAGATAAATACATACTTAAAAATCATTTTGTCCCATTTGTTTACGCCTCATTGTCTCTAATGGGTATTTTCCTCCTTCAATTTTTAATGAAATTTGCTGACAGACTAGTTGGTAAAGGATTGGGGATTTGGGTTATAATTAAACTGATAGTTTATAATTTAGCATGGATGGTAGTTTTAGTGATACCAATGGCTACACTTGTTGCTACTTTAATGGCTTACGGTAATATGTCACAAAATGACGAAATAACTATAATTAAATCATCCGGAGTAAGTTTATATAGAATGTTGGTTGCGCCTATTTTAGCCAGTGTTGTATTAGCTTATTTACTATTTTTATTTAATGATGATGTTTTACCGGATGCAAATCATAAAGCTAAAGTTTTAATGCAGGATATCTCCAGACAAAAACCAACATTATCATTAACACCAGGTGTATTTTCTCAGGAAGTAACTAATTATTCTATACTTGCCAGAGATGTAAACTCCAAAACCAATTTGTTAAATGATTTAACAATTTATAATTATTCAAATCCCACTAAAATTGATATAGTTACTGCCAGAGAAGGAAAATTATTTTTTTCTAAAGATCAGACCAAATTGATAATGGATTTAAAGAAAGGGGAAATACACCAGTCTGACATAACTGACAAAAATATTTACAGAAAAATATTATTTAATAAGCACAGAATAATAATGAGCGCTGATCAATTTTCATTTCAACAATCTGCGCCCGGAGGACCGAGGGGTGATAGAGAACTAAGTACTATAGCTATGTCTATTATTATTGATAGCTTGGAGAATATAAAACAAAACACAATTTTATCACTTAAGAATCAAGTTAAGAAATATTTTTATACTAATCCCTCTCCTGTAAAAAATAATTTGCAAAACAATAACAATAAACGAGCTGTTTATTTGAATGCAATTAATAATGTTACTACTACTAAAAATATTATTTTAAGTAGTTATAACAGAATCACATTTCTACAAGATAGCATTAACAGTTATTGGGTAGAGATATATAAAAAATATGCTCTCCCATTTGCATGTATTGTTTTTGTTATTATTGGCGCACCATTAGGTGTAAAAGTAAAAAAAGGTGGCTTTGGTGTAGCTGCAAGTATTAGTCTGTTTTTCTTTCTTATTTATTGGGCATTCTTAATCGGAGGAGAAAAACTTGGTAACAGAGATATGCTTTCACCATTTATGGGAATGTGGGGGGCTAATATATTATTATCAATAATTGGGATAATATTGATTATTAAAACAGTAAAAGAAACTAAGGTAATTCAATTAGAATTTTTCAAAAAATTTATTGCTAAAAAATTAAAATTTCTTACTTCGGATTTATATGAAAATACTTGATAAATATTTAACAAAAAGTTTTCTTTTAACTATTGTTTTTGCCTTAGTTGCTTTCACTCTGGTATTTGTAATAATAGATATAATGGAAAATCTTGATGATTTTATTGATCAAAATGTTCCCGCTTATATTATCTCATACTATTATATTGTATTTACTCCTGAAATTATAAAATTGATGATACCGGTTTCAGTATTATTTTCGGCACTCTTTACTGTTGGCAAAGCATCTAATTTAAGTGAGTTAACTGCTATCAAAGCATGTGGCGTAAGTCTATATAGGTTTATGTCCCCTTTTATTTTTTCAACTATATTTATTTGTTTTATAACAGTCTTTTTTTCAGGTTATTTAGTACCTATCGCAAATAAAACAAAAATAAATATTGAAAGAGAATATCTAGCTAGGGGACTGACAAATGCTGCCAGTAATATTTTCTTTCAAGATTCTAATACTAGATTAGTAAGCATATCTTTTTATGATGAGAAATCAGAAATTGCACATAGGGTTAGCATTCAAAATTTTGACACAAATGACCCAACCAAAATAATTTCCAGGATAGATACTCCAACTATGGCTTATGATTCAGTAAATAATTATTGGAAAGCATTGAATGGTAGTATTAGAACATTTAACGACTCTTCAGAAAATGTTTCTTCATTTAATACTAAAATTTTAAGCAGCTTAAATTTTAAACCAAATGAGTTGATAGAGAAACAACAAAAACCTGAAGAAATGAATTTGGGCGAACTTAAAGCTTTGATAAACACTCAAGAAAAAGTTGGTACAGACCCAACAAGAACACAAATAGAATATTATTCCAGATTTTCATTTTCTATGGCAAGTTTAATCGTAGTGTTTTTCGGATTGACAATTTCAGCAAACAAAAGAGGTGGAAGCCTTGGCTCACAAATTGGTCTAAATATTTTAGTTACTTTTATTTATTTGGTTTTTATGAAAGTAAGTAATGCCTTCGGAAAAAATGGTGCTCTTAATCCTCTGCTTACAGCATGGTTTGCAAATTTCATTTTCCTAATTGCAGCTTTTATCAATATTCCAAGATTGAAACAATAAAATTTTTAAATGATTTCAAATAAAAGGGACAGCATAAATAAATTTTCAGAAAAATTTTTAGAAAGTCTGATTAAGCTGTTTATTGAATATGTTGATTCATCTTTAATTGATGATTTTATATATTCACTCGAAAAAAACCTTATCAGATTTCCCAACAATAACGAAACAGAATCAAATCTCTACAGGATTTTATCTTCAAGGTATGATAAGGGGTCTTTTGTTTACAACTCTATTAACTACCCAATATATTCCCATTTATTAATAGCCATAGCTTCAAGTAGTAATTATTTAACTGATATACTTATAAAAGATCCCGAATATTTTTATAGCCTGACAAACACCTCTGTACTTCAAAGAAAAATAGACGGAGTAACTTTTACAATTGAAACAAAAAAAATGTTATCTGTATTTAGTTCATTTGAAGCAAAATTAAATTCATTAAAGTCATTAAAAAGAAAAGAAACTTTACGGATTGGAGTAAATGATATACTTGGTTATTCTGATATTAAAACAACTATTTATCAGCTTTCGATACTTTCAAAAGCCATTACCGCTAAACTTTTTACCATTTGTTATTTAACTACACTTGAAAAATATAAGATTAAAAAAATTAAGTGCAAATATGTATTAATTGCTTTAGGTAAACTTGGCGGCGATGAGCTAAACTATAGTTCAGATATAGATCTGATTTTACTATTCGATAAAAATATTTCAGTTAACAAAAAAGAATATTTTGAAATTTTAAGTGAAGCTATTCAATTATTTACTAAAAGTTCAAATACAATTACAGAAGATGGATTTTTATACAGGATTGATTTCCGGTTAAGACCAGATGGTAAAACCTCTCCTCTTTGCAGAACTTTAACTGATACTCTTCACTATTATGAGACTAGGGGTGAAGACTGGGAAAGACAAATGCTTATAAAAGCATCTTATGTAACTGGCGATAGCAAATTATATAATGAGTTTATTAATTATTTAACTCCTTTTATCTATCCAAAGAATTTTAAAAGATCACCTGCCGAACAAATAAAAAAAATGAAGTCTGAAATTGAAGGTAAACTTTCTGATGATAAAAATATAAAACTAATAAAGGGCGGGATAAGGGATATAGAATTTTCTATTCAAGCTCTTCAATTATTAAATGGTGGCAAGGTAAAAGATATCAGAACTGGAAACACTCTTGAAGCTATAAGAAAATTAAAGATCAATAATCTAATCAGTGAAAAAGAGGCTAACACACTTCATTCTGCTTATTATTTTTATCGAAAAATAGAACACTATCAACAACTTAGAAATGACAGACAAACTCATGATATACCTGAAGATAGGACAAAGCTGTACACATTGAGCTTATATTTAGGTTTTAGAAACACAATTGAGTTTGAGACAATTTTAAATAATACAAGAAATGATATAAGAAATATTTATGATTCGATTGTTTTATCCAAACAAAATGAAAATGCAGATAATAACAAATTAGGTCAAATTAAGTTTACAGACACTAAAAACGCACATCATAATTTAGAATATTTAGAAAATGGAATAGGTATCTCTAATCAAAAACAATTTGATATAACCACATCTAGAGCTTATTTAGAGATAGAAGAATTAATTTTAGAAAATCTGCAAATATCAAATTCACCTGATAAATTATTAAACAATTTTGTTAAAATTATAAGACAAGTAAAATTTCCATCTATTTGGTTTAAAGAATTAAAAGATAAAAATTTTGCTAAAGGTGTTTTCTTAATATGTGAGTATTCAAATAAAACAATTGATTTGATACTTGATAATCCTAAATTTATTGATATTATCTTGTCTAAAAAAGTTTTTCAGACTATTTCAAATAAAGATTTTAACAAATTAAATCTAAATGAATTATTGCTAATTATTACTTTCCAATTTACAATTGGTAAAATCTCACATACTAAATTTTCTTATTTGTTAAGTAGCTATCTAAAAAATAAAATAGATGACCTAGCGAATAATTATTTAGGAACTAATGTTGAAAAAGATAATTGTTTAGTTGCCGGAATGGGTAGTTTTAGTATTAATGAAATGTCCTTTATTTCCGACATAGACTTAATATTTATTGCAAGTAATTCTGATCAATCAAATTATACAGAAAAAATATTTCAAAATTTTCTGACTGATTTAAATAAACTATTTAAGCCTTTTAAAGTTGATTGCAGATTAAGACCTGAAGGAAAAAGCAGCCAGTTAGTATGGAATATTGAAGGGTATCAAAATTATATAAATAGCAGAGTTCAAATCTGGGAACTTCAATCATTATGTAAGATAAACTATATAAGTGGAAGTAAAAAAATATTTAATAAATTAATAAAATCTATTGACCAAAAAATAGCGAATACTAATCCCAATAAGATAAAAGAAGAGATGAGATTAATGAGAAAAAGATTATATCCCATTTCTTATACTGCCGGTAATTCTATTTTTGATACGAAATTAAACCCTGGTGGATTATTAGATATTGATTTTATTGTTCAATATTTAATTCTGAGTAGAAAATTATCTTACAAGAAATGTCATGGATATTCAATAACTAAAATATTAGATCAGTTAATAAAAATTAAGCAGAATAAGAAACAATTGATTGAACTAAAGAATAATTATAATTTTTTGAAAAATATTGTTTTGGTCAGTCAGAATATATTCAATGATCGTACTTATAAATTATCAGACAATAAAAATGAAAGAAATACCATTAATAAATTTATTAGATACGATAACATTAATTTTGAAGATAAAATATCAGAGCTAATAAAATTCAATAAACTAATGCTTAATAAAATCTTTAGTTAATCTTCAATTGAATCCAATAAATCTTCCAGTCTATCTTTATCCAATTCATCCTTTGTTAAAAATGATTGAATGGTTACATCCATTTGCTGAATTAAGTTTCTCTTAAAATATTTTGGAGCAAAAACAGAGCCGTCAACCATATACAATCTTTTACTTTTTTCATCATAAAAAGAATAATTTACAAACGGTCCTCCCATTCCTTTTATATTTAATTCCCAAAGTCCTTGTGTAAGTATTGTATATCTTCCATTAAAATTTATTTCACTGGAAGTAAAATAATCTTTTGCAATAACAACAAAACCTTTATCATCAGTTGTGCGATAATATTTTTTAGTCATTTCATCTCTAATCGCTTTAATAGAATCTACATTTAAATAATCAAAAGTTGCATTATCTATCCAATGTACAAATATCCATCTTTCCATATCACTGTTAGGAGATCTTCTAATCCAAACAAAATTATTTGCTGAATCATTTTTAGCTACTTGAAAATCTGCCTGAACATAAATTATCCACCCGTATTTTTTTAAGAATTTAGCTTCAATATTTTTTTGCTCATAATGTGAGTTATATAAATTTTGATAAAGTCTTTTATCAGAAATTTTTTGATATGCATAAATAAGATTTTCTTGCTGATCTTTTATTTTATTTATTAGTTCATCCATGGTTTGCGCCGTTAAAACTGTAACAAGTTGGTCTCTTGCCCATAAATTATATTTAGTAATAATAACAGAACTATCTTTAATAATTTTTGCTTTAAGGCTGGTATCTATTACGGCTTTAATAAATTTAGAAGTTTCATTATTTGAATTTAAAGGTGCAGCAAAAATTAAACTCTTTTTGGTTTTATATTTTTCCAAATCACTAATATTTACTCTGCTTATAATAAAGAGTTTCTCTGGTTGAGGAGTATAAATTATTTTTTCTAATGCCGAAGAAAGTTCAGGTTTTATTTGTTCAAATTCTAAAGAATCAGCAAAAACATAAACCTGATCTTCCGGGCCTGTTGCTGGTTTTTGTGGGAACTCACAAGAAGTAAGAGTTAAAATTATTATAAATAAAGTAAAATAAGTAAAAAAATTTTTCATTATTATCTCGGTACATTTGGTAAAATTAGTGCAACATTTGGTAAAAATAATATATAAAGCAGCCACATTACCACTCCTATTGTAAGAGGAATTGACAGATTATCATCAAGCCATCCATAGGATATATTTTCAACAATTGCCGCTATAAATGCTGCAGCAAATCCTATAAAATATTCATAAATATTTCCTGTTATCTTAGGAGTTACAATAACTACAACAATTGCACTCAAAAAGAATGCTAAAGTTCCTTCCAAACTTTTTCTTATCAATTTGTGCCTGCCAAATTTTCTTCCGATTAGAGCAGCCATAGTATCACTTATTATCAAAATTCCGAATGCTGTAACTACCAAAATTTTGGGAAAAATAATAACACATAAAGTAGCTGAAATTAATACATAAGAAGCTCCATTTAGAGCTTTTTTATTATTGTCTTTTTCGTGTTTTCTTAATAAGATTCCAAAAATTGAATAAAATAATTTTGCAGTAGCAGGCGAAAAATATCTTAATAAATCTACTGAGATAACAATAAAAGTTATAATCGATAATATTAAAAGACCATTAAATTTTGGAATGAAGTAGTAAACAATAGGGATGGAAATGGAACAGAGATGAATTAGTTTCCTTACTACTTCATCTCTGTAATTAATAGTACCGTTATCAATTGTTGTCATCTTTTACGGTGGGTTCTTTAGTTTTTCTAGTCTCCATTAGTTTTTTTACATGATCAGGAACTTCTTTATCTGTTTTCTCTTCTTTTACTTTTACAATGGGTGGTAGCTCTTCGCCATTTATAATAGCATCTATTTCGTGTGCATCTAAAATTTCCCTTTCTAATAATTCTAAAGAAAGTTTGTGAAGTATATCAACATTATCTTTAAGTATGTTCTCAGCTTTTTTCATAGCTGTATTAACAATTAATTTAACCTCTTCGTCAATATCTACAGCAGTTTTTTCACTGTAGTCTTTATGCTGTTGTATTTCCCTTCCTAAAAATATTTCTTCATCCTTTTTACCATAATTTAAAGGTCCTAATTTTTCACTCATACCCCATTCACACACCATTTTTCTGGCAATATCAGTTGCTTTTTCAATATCATTACCCGCACCAGTTGTGTAGTGATTAAAAATTAGTTTTTCTGCAGCTCTACCGCCTAATGCATAAGTAATAACTGATTCGAGATATGATTTAGAATAAGTATGCTTTTCATCTATTGGTAAATAACTTGTAACTCCCAGGGCTCTTCCTCTTGGAATAATAGTAACTTTATGAACCGGATCAGATTCAGGCAACATTCTTGCAACAAGAACATGACCGCATTCGTGATAAGAAGTAGTTTTTTTCTCTTCTTCTGAAATGATCATACTCTTTCTTTCCAATCCCATCATTACTTTATCTTTTGAGTCTTCAAAATCAATCATTTCTACTTTTTTCTTGTCTTTTCTAGCAGCTAGTAAAGCAGCTTCGTTCACTAAGTTTGCTAAATCAGCCCCAGCTAAACCTGGTGTGCCTTTGGCTAAAACTTCCAAATCAACTTTAGGAGAAAGCGGAACATTACGAGTATGTACTTTTAAAATACCTTCTCTGCCTTTAACATCAGGTCTGTCCACAACTATTTGTCTGTCAAATCTTCCGGGTCTTAATAAAGCAGGATCTAAAACATCAGGTCTGTTTGTTGCAGCAATAATTATAACACCACTGTTTTGTTCAAAGCCATCCATTTCAACAAGAAGTTGATTTAAAGTTTGTTCCCTCTCGTCGTGACCGCCGCCAAGGCCAGCACCTCTATGTCTACCGACAGCATCAATTTCATCAATAAAAATTATACAAGGTGCATTTTTCTTCCCTTGATCAAAAAGATCTCTTACTCTACTTGCACCAACGCCTACAAACATTTCGACAAAATCAGCACCACTTATAGAAAAGAAAGGAACACCTGCCTCACCAGCTACGGCGCGAGCAAGTAATGTTTTACCAGTTCCCGGAGGGCCTAGTAATAAAGCACCTCTTGGAATTTTACCGCCCAATCTTTGAAACTTTTTAGGCTCTTTTAAAAATTCTATAATTTCTTGAAGTTCAACTTTTGCTTCATCAGTTCCGGCAACATCTTGAAATGTTACCTTTGTTCCAGTTTGTGATATCATTTTAGCTTTACTTTTACCGAATGAAAAGATACCTTTTGATCCTCCACCCTGTCCCTGCATTCTGCGCATAATAATTATCCACACTGCAATAAATAATATCCAAGGTAAAAAGCCCAATAAAACATTTAACCATTCATTTGAATCTTTTTCAAATGAGTATTTTATATTTTTACTTTTCCAAATAGCTTCCTGATCTTTTAGTATTGGTTCAGGAATATAAACAGAAATATTTTTTACCTTTAAAGATTTAGCCCCAATATTTATTGATTCTTCTGAGCCAAGCGTAGCTTTAAAATTATAATCATTAATATCTGATTTAGTAATTTTTGCTTCAACTATCTTATCAGAATTAAGTAAAATTTCATATTGATTGTAGGGCACTTCTACAAAATTTGCAGTATTAGCTTTAAAAAGCTGCATAACTATTACAGCTGCAATTACAACTGAGCCCCAACCAAACATCATTTTAATTATTTTTGACCAGTCGAAGTTATCATTGGGCTTGTTGGACTTATTCCCTTTAGGCAATTTTAAAGGATTTTTCTTGTTGTTGTTTGAATTATTCTTTTGTTCCATATATACTTATTAATTTTTTACTTTTTCGTTAATTAAATCACTCATTTAGAGCATATATTGTTCTTAGATTTCTATACTTTTGTGCATAATCTAAACCATAGCCAATTACAAATTTACTTGGAATATTAAAGCCAATATAATGAATTTTTAAATTATATCTAAGGCTATCAGGTTTGACCAAAAGGGATGCAACCTTCATGCTGGCAGGTTTGTGCTCTTGCATTAATTCTTCAATAAATTTTATAGATAACCCTGAATCAACAATATCTTCCACAATTATTATATCTCTTCCTGTAACATCACAATTAAGTTCCTTTAGCATTGTTACTTTTCCTGAAGATATTTTAGCATCGCCATAGCTTGATAATTTAAAGAAATCAATTTCACAATCAATAGTAATATTTTTTATAAGATCAGTTAGAAAAATAAATGCACCATTTAAAACACCTATAAATACAGGAGTTTTACCTTGATAGTCTTTTGAAATTTCTTCACCCAATTCCTTTACCCTATTTTGAATTTTATCTTCGAATAAGTAGGGGGTAAAAACATCTTTCCCAATTATTATTTGCTTACTTTCACTTCTTTCTATTTTAGGCATAAAGAATAAACCTTTTTTGTGGATGATGTAATTTTAAATCGTTCGTCTAATCTTAATCCTAACACCCAGACTATTTTATTATTATTTGTCAATACTAACTGCTCTCTTCTTTTATAATTTGGTGTTTTTTGTTCTGTAAGATAGTCTGAAACCTTCTTACTTCCTTTTAAGCCAAGTGGAAAAAATTTATCTCCATCCACCCAGTTTCTTATTTTAAAATTACCTTTTATTTCATCTCCTGAGATAAATTCTAAATTTCTGTCTTTGGATAATTCATAATTCTTTTGATTACCAACTTCTTCAATATATATTTTTTTTGAATTTAACTTTACTTCATTATTTGGTTTTACAGTTAAAGAAATATTTCCATTTTTTAATATTTTTTTATTTATGATAATCATTCCCCTTTCTTTTTTGGCTACCAATTTTCCGGGAAGGTCAACATACTGCCCTACTCTTTTACCACTCAGAGATAAAATATCATTTATATTATTAAAATTTAACTTTATAGAAAAATTATTGAAGACAGCCTGTTTAATCATAAAACTTAGATTTTCGTTCTGATTTGATAACTCAGATTTTAATAAAATTTTTATCTTACCTTTTTCAGTTTTGATAAGGTCTTTCGCATAATCAAAATGCCCGTTTTTGATCAATTTTTTAATATCTTTAAAAATTTCAGATGACCTAAAAATACTATCTTCAATATTAGGATTTATATTTTTTTTGATAAGAGGCAAAATTTTATTACGAATAAAATTCCTTTCATATTCATTACTTAAATTAGATTTATCAACTCTGTATTCAATTTTATTTTTATCTAAATAATTTATGATATCATTTTTTTTGATGCTCAAAATTGGTCTAATTATATTTTCTCGTGCACTTGGAATACCAGAGATTCCATAAATACCGGTTCCTTTAAATAGGTTGAGTAAAATTGTTTCTGTATTATCTCCGCTGTTGTGTGCTGTTGCAATTTTGTTGTAATTATATTTTTTTGCTGTCAGTTTGAGTTCTTTATATCTTATTTCCCTTCCAGCCTCTTCTATTGACATTTTATTCTTAAGAGCAAATGATTTTACATTTTTAATTTTTGAATAAAATTCTACATTTTGTTTTTTGCAAATTGTTTTACAGAATTCTTGATCTCTATTAGAATCTGCCCCTCTTAATTTATGGTTAATATGCAAAGCACCAATATCTATTTTAAATCTTTTTTTATACTTTACTAAAAAATGTAAAAGAAAAACAGAATCAGAACCACCGCTTAATGCAATAAGAACTTTATCTCCAGGCCTTATAAGTTTCTTTTTGACTATAAAATTTAGAGCTGTTTGTTCTGTTTTTTTCAAAATTTTTAATTATTTATTATTTAGTAAAAATTTATGAATACAAAAGGTAATTTAACATTTCTTTGATAAGGATTTTATGAGAATTAAACAGAGGTGAGAAATAAACTATAATCCCTTATAATTTTATTATTCCTTATATGGTTAATTATTCATTCTCGATTGAAAGTATTTCAAATTCTAATAAACCTGCAGGTGCCTGAACTTTTATTTTTTCTCCTAACTTACTACCAATCAATCCTTTACCTACAGGTGAAGTTACAGATATTTTGCCCGCTTGGAAATCTGCTTCTTCTGCAGATACTAAAATATAATTGAATATTTTATTTGTCTTTAAGTTTTTAATTGAAACTTTGGATAAAATATGTATTTCATCCTGGGGAAATTCCTTTGGATTAATAATTCTTACCCTAGACAGAACATCTTCAAGTTTACTTATTTTAAGTTCAAATAGCCCCTGTTCTTCTTTTGCAGCATCGTATTCAGCATTTTCTGATAGATCACCATGGGCTCTTGCCTCAGCAATTTTTGCAGCAATTTTTTTCCTTCCATCAATTTTATATCCTTTCAACTCATTTTCAAGTTCAACTAATCTTTCTTTAGTCAAATAAACAAAATTTGCGTCAGACATCTTTATGCTCTTTATTTATGATTTTTTTAAAAAAAATTACCACCGCCAATTAGCAGTGGTTATTAATCCAAAAAATAGAAAAAATCGTTTGGGATGTCAAGAATTATGCAATAATTTTAAAAATTAAAAATTGATATAAATCCTTAAACATTCTCCAAAGCTTGCTTAAGATCATCAATTAAATCATCCACATTTTCAATTCCAACAGACAATCTGACTAATCCATCCGTAATACCAGACTCTTCTCTTAATTTTTTGTCCATACAAGCATGAGTCATAGAAACTGGATGTTGTATTAGTGTTTCAACACCACCCAAACTTACAGCTAAAGCACAAAGATTAACAGAGTTCATTAATTTTTCACCTGCATTGTAACCACCTTTCAATTCGAAGGCAATCATACCGCCGGGAGCTTTGTGCTGCTTTTGTCCCAATTCATAATTTGGAAAAGATTTTAAACCCGGAAATCTTACCCAACTTACTTTAGAGTGGTTTTCCAAATACTCAGCAATTTTTATAGCACTTTTAGAATGTCTTTCCATTCTAATTGCTAATGTTTTTAATCCTCTGTGGACTAAAAATGAATTAAAAGGATCAATTACACCACCAAGTTGATTTAATGTTTTACGAAATAATAAATAATTTTCCTCATCTTTTACGATAACTATTCCTGCAACAACATCCGCATGTCCGTTTAAATATTTGGTCATACTGTGTAAAATAACATCTGCACCAAGCTCAAAGGGTTTTTGCAAAGCCGGACTCATAAAAGTATTATCAACTACCAAAAATGCATTATGTTTATGAGCTATTTGGGCTGCACCGGAAAGATCAGTTAAATCTAAGGTTGGGTTACCTGGGCTTTCAATATACACTATCTTTGTATTTTCTTGCATTGATTTTTTTATTTCTTCTAAATTTGAGGAGTTAACAAAAGTAGAAGTGACACCAAATTTTTTAAATATTGTAGAAAGAATAGTTGTTGTTGGACCATAAACTGATTTTGAACAAACAACATGGTGCCCGGATTTTAATAAAGAAGTAAATACAGTTGTAACAGCAGCCATACCACTTGCACAACCAAGAGCTTTATGTCCTCCTTCCAATTGAGCTATTGCATTTTCCATAGCTTCAATAGTTGGGTTCGACAATCGGGTATAAATATAACCTTTCCCTTCTCCATTAAATAAAGCGGCTCCTTGCCTAACCGATTCAAACTTAAATGTTGAAGTTTGATAAATGGGTGGAACTACAGGACCAAATTCATAATCTCCAATACCGGAGTGAACGCATTGTGAATCAAAATCTAAATTTTTACTTTTTGACATTAGAGCCCCTTTCAATAAATTATAAAAATATTAAGATTAAATTTAATGAATTTAGTTTCAAGTTGAGAGGTTTTAAAAACAAAAATATCTAGAGAAAATAATCCTATTATAAATTTATTTTAATAAAATCATTTTTTTAGTTTGAAAAAATTTTCCGGATGAGAGTGTATAAAAATAAATACCGCTTGAAAGTTTAGCAGCATCGAATGAAACTGTATAATTACCATGTGGTTTTTCTTCGTTTACTAATTCAGCTACTTGCCTGCCCAATATGTCTGTCACTTTTAATGATACAAAACTTTTTTCCGGAACAGTATAGCTGATTGTTGTATTTGGATTAAAAGGATTTGGATAATTTTGTTCCAGTTTATATTCAGTTGGAATAATGTTTTTATCTTTTACACCAGTAACTATGCTGTTAAGATCTTTTATTATTAAATTATTGGGATCAAAATGTAAATCAAAAGGTTGTCCTTTAACTGTAAAATTAAATTTTTGATTACCACTGTTGTTAAATAATGTAACTAATGTATCTGTTGAAATAAATGCTACTCTTAATTGAATTGGCATTGTAAAAAATTCTGGATTAGTATTTGTGTCTTGTTTAATATTAACATTAACAGAATATAATCCTCCACCCAAATTAGAAAATCCCCAGACTACATTATATTTTGGATAATTTTCTCCAAATATCCATTCATTGAAAAAATAATCTAAACTATAACCATAAACTGATTCAGCAACTCTTTGGAAATCTGCTGTTTCAGCAACACCGTATGCTAAAGATGCATCAGCTGCATAAGCTTTCATTATATTAAAAAAGTTTCCATCACCGACAATTCCTCTTAACATATGTAATACGATACTTCCTTTTGCGTATGATCTGTTGCCATCAAAAATTGAATTTATAGACCCTATATTTTGGACATAAATTGAACCTTGAGCATTCTTAGCATAATCCATCCTATTTTTTACATAATCATCATAATTTGATCTTCCATACTTAAATTCATAATAGAGACCTTCAGAAAAAGTAGCAAATCCCTCGTTAAGCCAGATACTTTGCCAATTTTTACAAGTTACTTTATCACCATACCATTGATGTGCAAGTTCGTGTGCAAGTAATCCCTCATTATTTACTGTGCCAATTGAAGTAATTGTTTGGTGTTCCATTCCTCCAGTCCATCCAAATTGTGCATGTCCGTATTTTTCATTTAAGAAAGGATATGGACCATATTTATCCGTAAATATTGCAAGCATATCTAAAGTTTTGTCAAGTGTGTATTGTGCAGAAATATCCATAGATTCAGGATAAATATAATTTGAAACGAGCATTGAATCAGTTGCATTATAATGGAAATAAATGTTGTACTCTGAATAAGGTGCGATTGCCATAGAAATTAAATATTGAGCAATGGGATATGTTGTTTTCCATTTATAAGTATGTGTACCGTTTCCGTTATTTACAATCTCGATTAAATTACCATTAGATATTGCTTTTAGATCAGTGGTACAGGTAATCCAAATATCTGCTGAATCGGCTTTGTCTGCAGGAGTATCCTTGCAAGGCCACCAATCACTTGCACCGTAGGGTTCACTTAAAGTGTAAATTGAAGGAAGCCCCTGCCCTGTTGTTGCAAATGTAAAACTTCCAAATCCACTTGAACCCGGTGTACCGTGATAGTAAACGATCAAACTTATTTTTTCACCTGAATTATAAGCCCTATCTAAAGTAATATTTAATTTAGCAGTACCGGATGGTTGTGAAAAATTTAATTTTATGTTATTTGATACAACAGAATCTACAACCAAAATATTTTGCAGATCTAAAAAAAAAGAAGTTAAATTATTTACTGTACTTTTAGCTTCAACGGTTACTTCACCAACTATATTTGAAGCGGAATAATTAATATTTAGATTCAATTTGTAGTATGTAACATCAATAGTGTTATCACCGGGATAATTAACTTTATTGAATCCATTGGGTATGGCAATTGGACCAGATGATTTTAATATGCTCTCGATATCAACCTGGGCTTTTATTGTTACAATAAAAAATAAAAATAATAAAAGCAGTCTGATAAGTTTCATGTTTTATCTATTTTATTGAGAATTATTCTATAATTATATAACAATTTTAAGAATAAATTAGTTCTGAAAAAATAGATTAAGTTATATCCTGTATTCTGCATACAGATTTGAAACCGCAATACAAACAGATTACACTTTCTCTGTTGCTGAGTGTAGACAGGTTAAATTTTCCTTCTGTTATTTGCTGAACATATTTTTCAACATTTATCACACAGTCAGCAATTAACTTTTTATTTTCATCAACTAATTGATCTTCATCTAACTTTTTATTAATGGGTTTTACAATGTCCTTACCAAATTTTTTATCTCTATACTTTAGAGAATATATTTCTCCGCTTATTGGTTTGCTGTCTTTTTTTAATTGTGCTTTTATTAATTCTTTAGCAGCATATAAATAAAGCGGTATTTGTAAAGCAATACCTTTTTGGAGATTGGTACTAGTTGGTTTGTTACCACTTAATTTATAATCTACTACCTTAAATTTTTCATCATTTTCATTTAAATCAATTCTATCAATTTTACCTCTAATTCTAATCTCACCAATTTTTAATTCATTAAGTATTGGTTCCTTGTTATTACCGTTCCCAAAATTTCCAAAACCGGTTTCAAAAAAAGCCGGAGTAAAACCATCATCGTTATCTCTTTCAGTCAATAAAAATTTAAATAATATTGAATTTTCTTTTTTCCCCTCAATTCCAAGTATTCTTTCTTTCTCAAAGAATGTAAGTGGAGAATTAAAATGTGCTTCAAATATTTTATCTTCAGCAATTTTAAATATCATTTTTTTGGCTATATTAAATTCTTCATTAGTGCATCCGCTTAAGACAATTTTTTCCTTTAAAAGTTTTGTGTAAAATTCATATAAAATTAAATGCAAAAGTGTTCCAAGTTCATGAAATTCCAATTCATCTGTTGGTTCATCGTTTGGCTCTATTTTTAAGACTCTTTCTGCAAAATATTTATATGGACATTTAGCATAAGTTTCTAATTGTGAATATGAAAATTGTCTCTCATTAAATTTTGAAAGTTTTATTTTAGCCTCTTTATTTATCTCACTTCCAATAAATCCATTATTTGCTGAGAAACTAAAAGGATATTCTTTCCTCATCTTATCAATTTTAATAGAATTCTCAATTGAATCTACATCAAGATCGGTCAAGTTATATCTTAAATATTTTTTACCTTTTAGTTCACTATACTTAACCAACAGTTCTTCTTTTGAATAAATTTTATTTTTATAGTCCTCGGTGTTTAATTTAGTTAATTCCAATATGGACTCAAGTTCAGTAATAAATGTAGATTTAACAAATTCTCTTTTGTCATCAGTTAAAGGATATGTTAAATATAATTTTTTATTCCATCTGCAAAGAGCCTGATAAAATTGATATCTCTCTTTTTCCTGATGCTGGTTTTCTTTTTTGAAATAGGAACCCGAGAAAAATATTTCGGGCTGATATCTTGTGGGAAAATCACCGTCACACAATCCCGATAAGAACAAAAAATCAAATTTTAATCCTCTAATCTCATTAATTGATGTGACCAAAACTCCATAATTAGGTTTTTCTTTAATATTGTATCTTGTTGTTTTTACAGCTGTTCTAATAAAATTTAGATAAAATTTTAATGAAAATTTATCTTTCACTCGATATTGTTTCAAAAACAAATCAGTAAGTTCTTCCAATAATTCAATAAAGATAGTAACACTTTTTATGTTTTTTTCGGCAGTAAAATTATTATCTGTAGTAAGCAGGACAGGTATTTTTAATTTATAAATAAACTCAATTAATTTTTGCTTAAACTCATCTAGTGTCATATCATTAAAAAATGGATTTAAGATATCCCCCAACTTTTTTATAGCTAACAATGTATCTGAAATTGTTTCAATGCTTAGTAAATCTTCAAATTCATTTTCATCATTATTTTTTCTTAAATAGATTTCATCTTCTAAAGTGCTAATCCAATTTGAGAGGCCAGAGATTATTTTAAGATGAGTTGCTGTTTTTAATATGCTTGTAGAATTTATATCAAGTTCTGCTAGATATCCGCTATTCAAACCCCTAAGAATATCTTTGTAATAAAAATCATTTTCTAAAATTTCAAGGATGTTTATAATCGATATAACAGGTGAAGAAGAGCTTAATGAGAACCTATCAGTTAAATTATATGGAATTCCATATACAGAAAATATATCTCTGATTATTGGTGAATACTTTTGGATTAAATTAAATGCAACACAAATACTTGAAGGCTGAACACCTTTGTTAGTAATTAAATCTTTTATTTCTTTAGAAATTATTTCAACCTCTTCTTCCACATTAAGTGCGGAAAGCAAAGAAATACTATTTTTGAATTTTTGATTTTTTGTTACGCTTTTAGATAAGAAGAGTTTTTGCTGTATAAACGATTCAAATTCATTAGAACTATTATCAGTTTTTTCTTTAATAATTTCGAATCTACTTTCAATTAACTTTGAGTATGTATTGTTCAAATGAGAAAAAATTGAATTGTTTTTTGATTTATAATCAAAATGAATATATAGATCTGTATTACTAATTTTAGAGCACTTATCCCAGATTTTTATTTCGGGTAATGTAAATTCATCAAATCCAATTGCAGCAATCAAATTTACTTCGGGAAACAGGTCACTAAATCTTTTTTTTATTTCTTCTAAAGACAGCTCTACAAATTTTGTATAAATATCTCCAATCTCTTTTATCTGTAGTTGCTCTAATTTCTTCTGATATATTTCATAAATATCAGCAATATTTTTTGCTTTTAATTTTTCAGAACCAGTCAGTTCATAAATCTCATTTCTTAATATTTCAGGAGTAATACCATGCTTTTTATATTCGGAAATTACATTTTTAATTTGCTGAAGAGTTCCTGTTGGAATATTATTTTTATAAGTGGAAAAATATTCCGGATCTATTTCATTAATTGCTTGTTCTAATAAAATATATGTAGCCGGTTCGCTTAATTCTGAATTATTAAATTTATCATTCCTTTCAACAATTTTTGTCGAAAATGTACTTATAGTTTCTATGTAAATATTTTGCGTGGAGTTGCCAAGTGAGTTAGTAATTATTTCTTTTTTTAGATGTCTTGCTTTACGATTGGTCGGTACAATTGATAGAAGTTTTGATATTTCACCACAACTAATTCTTCTTTCAATTTCATTATTGATATTTAATTTTTTGTTTTTTGATTTAGTAAGTATCATTATTTCTATTTTTGCAACATTAAATCTCTGTATGAGCAATTAAATTGTTTGTTAACATCAAGATTTAATAAATCGATTACTTTATTAAATCTTTCTATTGCATCTTCTTTATCAAAAGTTACAATAGTTTCCAATTCCAAAAAATTCCCTAAAGATTCAACGATATCAATATGAATTCTAGTATTTAACAACCAATATAATTTTCTTTTTTTTACAATTATAGTTTCAATAGGAAATAATTCAGATAAAAATTTCTCTGCATTTCCATTTGTTAGTTGTATCAAATCATAATTAGACCATCTTTCTTTACCGGATTCATTTCTTAAATATTTAATTAAAGTATTTTTATCGCCTTCTACTCTTAATTTTAACAACCCTTTTCCTATTGAATAGTAAATATCTTTCTGATTCAAGATTTCACTTACCTCAATATTTTTTTTCTTTAAGATTGATTCAACACTTTCGTGAGAGTCTGCTTTTATTTTTAACTCTAAATTTAAAGGCATTTTATTTCTTTATGTATATCTGCAATACTTCTTTTCCTGCTCTTGGTTTAATTGAATTTATGTTAAATGTGGAGAATTTCAATGTAAATTTCTCAGAAAATAATTTATAGGATTCTAATATATCAATATTAAAAGGAGGTCCACTTTCTCTGTCATCAATCGGAAATAATAATGCAATCAATGTTCCGCCTGTTTTTAATACATCTGCTAAAATATTTACATATTCTTTTCTTCTTACAGGATTAATTGCACAAAAAGTGGTGTACTCATAAACAGCATCAAATCCATTTTTATGGGATTTGTTAAGATCAAATAAATCCATTTCCAAGAATTCAATTTTGTCAGCTAAATTTCCAGCTGATACTTTTGCTATTTTGTTTGCTTCAGGTGAAAAATCTACAGCAGTTACCTCATAATTTAGTTTAGCAGCTTCAATTGCATCATATCCTTTCCCTGAACCTGTAATAAGTAATTTGCAAGGTTTAATAAATTTACCTTTATTTAATAACTCAACAAAAACGGGATTGGAACTTTTCATATCCCAGCCTGTGTTATTTGAGGTATATTTTTCGTTCCAATATTTTGGATTGTCTAATTTTTTAATTTGAAGGTTGAGACCCATTTTACTCTTGATATTTATTAAATGTTATTTATTTTTATAAATAAAAATAAGAAAGAATATGAAAAAGTTAATTATTGTTCTAATATTAGTAATTCCATTACTTAATACAAATGCACAAGGAATTGGTAAATTAGCACCTGATACACCGCCAGTAGAATTCCCAGATAACTCATTCGGTTTAGATATTATCTTTAGCGAAGGTGGAATTGGTTTTGGTGGATTTTACAGACATAGTTTATCAAATAAAATAACATTTTTTACTGATTTATCAATGTCGGAATCCAAAGATGATCAGGAAATTGTAAGAATTGATCCGTTTACATTACAGCCTTTTACTTTATTTAAATTAAATAGAATCTTTATTCTTCCTTTAAACTTTGGCATACAGTACAGATTATTTACCGATGAGATTTATGATAACCTAAGACCTTATATAAATTTTGGTGTTGGGCCTACTTTAGTTTTAACAACCCCAAACAACCAAGAATTTTTCAAAGCTTTTGGTGATGCTCGTTCTAAATATGCCGTCGGAGGTTATATTGGATTTGGTGCAAACTTTGGAATTGATAAATCTAATTTAGTGGGCATAAATGTAAGGTATCATTTTATCCATTTATTTGATAAAGGTGTTGAAGGTCTTGTAGGTAATTTTAGAAAAAATCTTGGTGGAATATTTCTAGCAATTAATATCGGTTTTATGTATTAAAATTTACTAGTTACTTTTCCATTTAATTGTACAACCTATTGAAAAAGTTTCAGGAACAGATATTTCATTTCCAACAAGCAATGAATCTATAGCATCACAAAGGTATTTTTCTACAACTTTCTCTTCCTCCTTCCAATTATCATCAATTTTGCCATGGTATCTTAATTTTCTTTTATCATCAAAAACAAAAACCTCCGGTGTATGTGTTGCACCAAAATCTATTGCAGTAAGCTGGGTTTCATCTCTCAAATAAATAAAATTAAATTTTTTTTTATTAACTCTCTTTCGCATATTTTCAAATGAATCTTCGGGATAATTATCGGCATCGTTAGAATTGACGGCAATTACTTTTACACCTTTTTCAGAGTAATCAGATACTATGGATTTTATTCTTTCTTCATATGCATGAACATACGGACAATGGTTACAACTGAAAATTACTACTAAAATTTTATAATCGATAAAATAATCGTTTGAATAGAGTTTGTTATCAACACCTATTAACTTAAATTCAGGTAATGAAGAACCTATTTTTAATTTTTCAGTTGCCATAAAAACCTATGATATTTTAATTATTAGAAATATTTAATGTATAACATTATATTTAATTGTTCTTATAACTTAATTTATAAAAAAAAGATGAATAAAATTTATACAATTGCTGAAAATATACACAACGAGTATGATCTTTTTAAAGAAAAAAGTATTACTCATAGAAGATTCAAACATTCAGATTTACAGAGAATTCTAAGAAAATTTAGAAAAAATAAAAACTTTAAATTTGAAAAAGTTGGCAAATCAGCTCAAGGCAAAGAGCTTAACCTAATAACATTGGGTAAAGGAAAGACCAATGTTTTTCTTTGGTCGCAAATGCACGGTAATGAATCAACTGCAACTATGGCATTACTTGATATATTTAATTTTTTTGATGATTTAAATACACTAAAAGATATTAAAGAATTCTTACTAGATAATTTAAAACTTTATTTGCTTCCTGTTGTCAATCCTGATGGCTTGGATATATTCCAAAGAGAAAATATTTTTAATGTTGATATTAACAGAGACGCAAATGCTTTGCAAACACCTGAAAGTAAGATTTTAATGGATACTTTCAAAAGAATCAAACCTGTGTTCTCTTTCAATCTACACGATCAGGATATTTGGTATACTGCAGGACACACAAAAAATCCGGCAACAATTTCTTTTTTAGCACCTGCTTTTAATGAGGATAAATCTCTTAACCAAGTGAGAGAAAATTCTATGAAAGTTATTGGAGGTATGTATAAAGTACTTTCAAATTATATCCCAGACTGTGTTGCAAGATATTCAGATGAATTTGAACCAAGAGCTTACGGAGATATGTTTCAAAGTATGGGTAGCAGTACAATTCTTATAGAATCAGGTGGACGAAAAGATGACATTGAAAAACAATACATAAGGAAGATGAACTATATTAGCATTTTATCCGGTCTTTATTTAATAGCTGATAAAAGTTATAAAGAGGTTAGTCTAAAGTTTTATAATGAGATTCCATATAACCAAGAAAGATTATTTGATACTGTTTTAAGAAATTTAAGATTTAATGTAAATGGTAAATCATTTAATGGAGACATTGGTATAAAAATGGAAGAATATAATACTGAAGATGCAGCATCGTTTTATTTGAAATCTGAAATTGAAGACATAGGAGATCTTTCAACTTTTTATGGTTACTCTGAATTTGATATGAAAGGCTTTGATGTTTTACAAGCCAAGACTTATAAAAAAATATTCAAAAAGATCAGTGATATTAAAAAAAATGATATTGATAGCTTTATTACAAAAGGAATTACAAATGTAATTGTTGAAAATTGTAACAAAATCAATTTTATCACTATTCCATTGAATATACTTTCTACCAGGAATAAAGATAAGAGCTTTAACATCAGAATAAAGAATTCAGCAGATTTTCTGATTTGTAAAAATGACAAAATTCATTATGTAATTATCAATGGATTTTTAATTGACCTTAAAAATATCAACTATAAAAATATTAATGGTTTAGTGTACCATTAAAAATATGTGGGATAATAAAATATGTTTCCTATTTTACTTTCTGTAATAAACCAAGACGATCAGTTGTATGCTTCCTTCAAATCTGAAGCAGAACCCCACATGAATGCTCTCTATAATTTTGCTTTAAGTTTAACAAACCAAAGTGATGCTGCATATGATCTAGTACAGGAAACATACATTAAAGCATTTAGGTTTTTTGATAAATTTGAGAGGGGAACTAATTGTAAGGCTTGGTTGTTTCGAATAATGAAGAATACTTTTATAAATGATTATAGAAAGATAACCAAACAACCAAAGAAAATAGATTTTGATGATATTAACAATTTTTATGAAGAAATTAAGGCATCTTTTGTAAAGAATAACGACTTAGAAGAAGAAATATTTAATAACCTTTTGGGTGATGAAATTATAGACGCAATAGAAACTTTATCAGAAGAATTTAAGACTGTAATAGTACTTTGTGATATTGAAGGTTTTTCATACGAAGAAATTGCAGAAATAACTGAATCACCAATTGGAACTATTAGATCACGATTGCACAGAGCTAGAAAAATTTTATTTACGAAGCTATATAAATATGCTTCCGAACAAGGATATATAAATAATAATAAGATCAAGGAAAATTAATGGAAAATAAAACAAATTTTGAGGATGTTTCTTTATATGTAGATGGTGAAATTAAAGACTCAAAAAAGATTAATGAAATAAAAAACAAGATTAAAAACAATAAAGCACTAAAATTTGAATTTTCAACTCATTCATTATTAAAAAAAACTTTAAAAGAAAAAGTAGTACCATCTGAATTATCTGTTTCACAAAAAGATGAACTATTTAGTAAGATTTTATTAAAGGATAATAAATCTAATTTTTTAAGCAGATTTTCTATTCTACAAAAGAAACAATTTTTAGCATTTAATACATTTGCAGTTATCTTTATTGCCTTTGCACTATTGTTAATAAATGGTCCACTTCTTAACAACAAACAAAAAATAGTATTAGAAGGAAGCCAATCTCAAAATATGTTTACTCAGGCAGTAGACAATTATCAAAGTATATTATCAGGCAAAATGCCAATTCAAATTTTATCTAGTAACCCACAAGAAGTTCAAAGATTTTTTAAGGTTAATGGTGTAAACTATCCAACAAATGTTTCTCTTGTTGATAATTGTACTTTAGTTGGCGGAATAGTTACTAATTTTAACGGGGTTAATTTTGCAAATCATATTTACAAAGATAATGAGGGGCATTACTTATATATTTTACAAGTAGATGAAAACTACTTTAAAACTAGCCCTAAGTTATTTATTAGCAATGATCTATATCAATTTTTGCAAAATGGGAATCAATACAGACTATATTTGGGCAATTTGTTAACTATTATGACAAAAGTTAACAATAACATCTTCGCTTTAATTTCAAATTTACCGGAAGAGCAATTACCGGAAAAATACCAATTGAAAGTAACCAATACATTCTACAAACAACCCTCAATTTATTAAGCTAAAATTTATTGATTTAAGTCATTTTCTTTTATATATTTAAAATCCGATAATTTTAAGGAAAGAAAAGCTATGGCTAGATTAAAAAATGTTGAAGCATTTTGTTCTGTCTGTAATGTACTTACAAAAATGGAACTTGCCGGAGATGTTGTTAATACTGAAGCAGAGAATAAAAGATGGGCAAAATGTAAAAAATGTAAACAAACGATGATAATTGACTTATTGGAAGATGTCAAAGCAAGCAAAATTTCGCTAGAAGGTATTGAACAAGAGGAATGCGCAAGTTATTCTCCTAAAAAAACTTTTTCAATTGGCGATACAATTTTTCACGAAGGTTGGAATGATTTTGGAAAAGTATTATCTAAAGATATTATGTCTAACGGACATAATTCAATATCTGTAGATTTTCAAAAATCGGGTTTAAAAAAATTAATAGAATCCATAAATATTTAAATTACCACAAAAGAGAGGTGAATTAGTTTGGTAGGAATTACTGTCGGCGAAACAGAATCTATAGACAAAGCATTACGCAGATTTAAGAAAAAATATGAAAGATCAGGTGTGTTGAAAGAATTCAAGAAAAGAGCTTTTTTTGTAAAACCTTCTATAGAAAAAAGACAAGAAAAAATTAAAGCTGAAAGGCGTGCAAAACGCACAAGAAACAGATACTAATTATTAAGCCCCTTTTTAGGGGCTTTTTTCATGTTAAATGAAGTTCCGGTTCTACTTCATCTTTCCAACTTGAGACTAAATGATTTGATTCTAAATACTTTGTAATTACATTAAAAGTATCTTCAACATTATTGCAAAATGTAAAATGGTCTAAATCCTTTGCACTAACTACACCGTTATTTACCAATCCTTCAAAATTAATAATTGATCTCCAATATTTTTCATCATAAACAATCAACAGCATTTTCTTCTTAATCTTTCCTGTCTGTACTAAGGTAAGAATTTCAAAAAATTCGTCCATTGTACCAAATCCCCCGGGAAAAACAACTAAAGTTTTTGATAAATATGAAAACCAAAACTTTCTCATAAAAAAGTAATGAAATTCAAAACTCAATGATTTTGGTACAAATCTATTTATAAATTGCTCAAAGGGTATGCTTATATTAAGTCCAATGCTTTTACCTCCAGCCAATTTTGCTCCTTTATTTGCTGCTTCCATTATTCCGGGACCACCACCTGTACAAATTGTAAATCTATTAGCTTTAGTTTTTAAATTAAGCGACCACTCAGTTAATTTTTTTGAAAGTTGGACAGCTTCTTCATAATATTTTGACATTTTCAAATGGTGCTGAGCTACTCTTAATTTGTCAGCAAATTCAGGGTCACCATTAGCATCCATAGTGTTAAATTTATTTAATTCTATAGTTGCATCTTTTTTAGATTTTAATCTGGCTGAACCAAAGAATACGATTGTATCAACAATTTTTTCTTTTCTAAATCTGTTTTGGGGTTCAAGAAATTCAGAAAGCATTCTTACAATTCTCCCGTCGGAAGAATTTAAAAAATTATCGTTCTGGTATGCTTTAAGAGTTCCGGTATTTTTTGTCATATAAAACCTAATATTAAATTGTATTTAATTAAAATAAAGAAGCCTTGAATTCTACAATCCAAGGCTTAATAAAATAAAAAAACTTTTACTTATTTACAGGTGGTTTATCTGTTGTAGTAGTTGGTACAGGATTCTGCTGTTGAGGTAATGCCGGTTTTTGTGGAATTACATTACCTGAATTCTGAATTATACTGTCTCTTTGTGATTGAGTAGATTGACCGGGTAGAAAAAATAAATTTACAACAATAGCAATAACTATTAAGCTTCCGCTCAACCACCAAGTTGCTCTACTTAAAAAATCAGCAGTTCTTCTTGTACCAAACATAGAACCCATATTACCGGCTCCGCCAAAAGTTCCGGCTAAACCGCCGCCTTTGCTGGACTGTAATAAAATTACTATCATCAATATTACTGCGATAATTGATGCTAATACTATTAAAAATGTATACATAAATTTACTCCTTAAATTTGTAGCGGGGGAGGGATTCGAACCCCCGACACATGGATTATGATTCCACTGCTCTAACCTACTGAGCTACCCCGCCCGTTCAATTTTAGCTTGTAAATATACCTACAAATAACTCATATTTCAAAATAATTAAATAAATTTAAACTATTATTTACCACTATTTTTATAATAAATTTCAAGCTTTTTCTTCACATTAGAATAATAGAGGTCATTATATATTCCTGTGCCATTAGATTTATAATTCATAATCGGTAAACCGGCTAATTTTAATCTTTCGTCTGTACTTGCTATCCTATCAATTGGATCAGGGTGAGTTGAAAGAAATTTTTCTATCTCACCGGGATTATTTTTTACAAGACTATCTGCTTTCATATGCTCAAAAAAGAATTTAACACCACCTGGATAATACCTTGTATCTCTCAAAAAATTAAAAGAAAACTCATCAGCTTCATTTTCATCTGAACGACTGTTTGCCAAAAATGCCAACCCAACAAATAAGTTGCCTGCAATCTGAGAAACTTGTGATGGATTGTTACCAAGTACAAGACTTAATAAAAATCCGACCCCATAGCTGGTTGTCATTCGTTTAGTTCCGTGTCTTCTTTCAGCATGAGCTATTTCGTGACCAATTACTCCTGCCAAAGCTGCTTCAGAATTTAGATATTTCAATAAACCTGTATATACATAAATATATCCTCCTGGTAGAGCAAATGCATTAAACACTTTTGGATCATCTATAATTTCTAATTCATATTTATAAATATTTCTACTTGTAATTTGATTAGAAGAAAGTATGTGATTAAAAATCCTGTCATTAATATATTTTTTAATTAAAGGATCGCCTTTAAATATTGGATATTCTTTGGGGTTTTTTGAAATTTCTCCGCTTACTTCCCGCCCAAGTTTTACATCATCCGATTGAGAAAATAAATTTATTCCAGTTCCACATCCGTTTGAAACGACTAAAACAGAAAATAAAAAATACAAAATAATTTGTTTATAATTTTTCATTTTATATTCCTAATTATTTATTGTTTTCCATAATTCATCTAATAATTCATGCACACCTTTTCCACTTACAGAAGAAAAGATAAATGGTTTTATTTTTTTATTGTTTACTGATATTGCAGTAATTTTTTTTGGATTGTCATTAGCAATTAAATCTGCTTTTGAAAGACCAATTACTATTTGTTTCTCAGAAAGCACCTTGCTGTAATTTTTTAGTTCATTAAATAAAACCTTAAAATCTTTTGAATAACTTTCTGAAGTTATTTCAATCATAAATAGTAATATTTTAGTTCTTTCAATGTGGCGTAAAAATTTTATACCCAACCCTTTCCCTATGTGAGCGCCTTCAATAATACCGGGTATATCTGCAACTATAAAACTTTTAAATTCTTTATAATTAACAATACCAAGATTTGGTTCAACTGTTGTGAAGGGATAATCCGCTATCTTTGGTTTAGCATCTGATATTGAAGAAATAAAAGTAGATTTGCCGGCATTTGGAAATCCGACAAGTCCAACATCAGCTATTAGTTTTAATTCCAAAATAATTTTTTTACTTTCGCCTACTTTCCCTGGTAAAGCTTTTCTTGGTGCTTGGTTTGTTGATGTTGCAAAATTACTATTGCCTTTCCCCCCTTTTCCTCCCTTGGCTATAACAAATTCAGATTGATCAGACTTCAAATCATAAATAATTTTTTTAGTTTCCTGATCTTTTATTATTGTTCCAACCGGTACATTTATAATTAAGTCACTTCCATATTTCCCATCTTTAAGAGAACTTCCACCGGGATCACCATTTTCTGCTTTAAATTTTTTTTTGTGCTTAAAATCTATGAGCGTTGTAAGATTGTGATGCGCTTTTATAATCACACTTCCCCCAAATCCTCCGTTCCCACCGGATGGGCCACCTTTTGGAACATATTTTTCTCTTCTAAAAGCTACCACTCCGTTACCGCCATTGCCTGCAGTAACTTCTATTTCAGCATAGTCTATAAACATAATGGTTATTGGTTAAAATAATTTGTTATTGCAGTAGTAAGTGTTGATGCATCTTTTGTGTACATATTTACCCTGTAGGAAATAAATAACCCCTTAATTATTTCTTTAGCCTCTTCAAGTGTATTACATTCAGATACTCTTTCTATAGTTGTTGCAAAATCTTCTTGATCTTCGTTAAAAACATTACTCACAATTTTTTCAATTTCTTTATCTGTTAAATATTGAAATATATCTTTATTACGAAGTGGTTTTGTTTCAGTAATATTTTCAATTTCTTCTTCAGATATGGTTTCTTCAGGAATGCCTTCAACAAAATTATTATCTGCTATTAATTCTTCTTCATTATCAATAATTGATGACTCAATATTTTCATCTAAAGTAGATATTCCTTCTTTAGATATAAAATCAGTTTCTGTGCTTAGCTCATTATCTTCAGCTAGAGCTTTTAACTCTTCATCAAATAGGGTAAGTAATTCATCATCATTATCAATTTTGAAAATATCTTTTTTGGGAATTACTTTCTCTTCAATAGCTTTATTTAATTCTACAAATTTTTCTTCTTCTATTTTTTCAGTTTCGTCAGCCTCAGGGTTTGTGTCATCTAAAGTTTTTTGATCATTATATTCTTGTTCATTTACTAATTCATCTTTTTCTCTAATTTCAGTTTTTTCGATTTCTGCAATATTTTTTTCTGGTTCTATATTTACTTCAGTTTCTCTGCTTTCAACTAAGTTATTTTCTTCGAATAATATTTTTTTGATTTCTTCAGTATTTGCATTTATTCCTGTGCCAAATGTATATGTCTTTTTAAATCTAAGTAAAGGATCTAATAATTCTTTTTCCTTTAAAAATATTTCTACATAATCTGTATTAATGTTTATTTTATTTTTATTTCCTATACTATAAAAATCTAAAATAGTAGCTATAGTGTTATTAATATATGACTTATAATTATTTTTAATAATTGCTGTGTCTATATTCGAAATGATTTCTTCAAATTTTGCTCTTGAAATTTCTTTCAGCTTTTTCTTAATAATATACTCGGCAATTATGTTTCTTAAATATTCGTGGTAATAAATGTAGTCCAATATTAATAGTACTTCTTCACTTTCTTTTGATTCAGATTCATTAAAAACTAATTTCAATAATGACCATTTTGGTCTGACAATAAAATTAGCATTAAATGAAACGGCTTGAAGAGTAAGTTGTTTAATGTCCTCAAATGATATGGCTTTGAATTTTTTTAATTCATTGTTTATACTTTTTAATATTTTAACTACATTTGGTTGAGAATAATCAAAAATGGAAGAAGAAAGTAGCTTCCCACGGTCTTCAAAAATCAGATAACTTAATTCAGCCGAAATATATTTTGTAATTGAAGGATGAATATTTACTGAAAGGATGTCTTCAAAAGTAAAATAAGAACCTAAAGATTTAATCTTCTCTAAACTGTAATCAGTAATAAATTTAATTTCTTTTTCGAACATTCTAAATGCCTAGATCATTAATAGAACAAAAATAAAAAAATCCCGATTAAATAATAACCGGGATTTAATATAAAAAGATTTAATAATACTTATTCGTCAGTTCCGGTTTTTAAATTTGCCATAAAATAATCACGATTCATTCTTGCAATATTTAACACTGAAATACCTTTTGGGCATTCAGCTTCACAGGCATAAGTATTTGTGCAGCTTCCAAAGAGATTTTCGTCCATTACTTTTACCATTGCCTGCACTCTTTTATATCTTTCGGGTTGACCTTGAGGTAAAAGCGCAAACTGAGATACTTTTGCTCCAACAAATAACATAGCCGATGAATTTTTACAAGCAGCAACACAAGCACCGCAGCCTATACATTCAGCAGCATCAAGAGCCATATCAGCAACTTCTTTTGATATTAAAATTGCATTACCATCAGGTGCACTTCCTGTATTAAAAGATGTAAATCCTCCAGCTACTTGAATTTTATCAAAACCGGATCTATCGACAATAAGATCTTTTAAAACTTTAAATGCAGTTGCTCTGAATGGTTCAATATATAAAGTATCTCCATTTTTAAAATTTCTCATATGTAATTGGCAGGTGGCTGTTTTGGCTTGTGGCCCGTGTGGATGACCGTTAATAACTAACCCACAAGTTCCACAAATACCTTCACGGCAGTCGCTTTCAAAAGCAATAGGTTCTTTTCCCTCTGATTCCAGTTTATTGTTTAGTTCATCTAGCATCTCTAAAATAGATGCATCAGGAGAAACTTTTTCATTAAAAACCTGGAAGTTACCTTTTGAAGATGGTGATTCCTGTCTCCAAATATTTAAAGTAAGATTTATATAATTATCACTCATTATTTGTAACTCCTTGTAGCTAATTTTACATTTTCGAATTCCAGTTGCTCTTTATTTAGCTCCCATTCACCTTCTTTTTTGTATTCCCAGGCAGCAACATATCTGTAATCATTATCGTTTCTTAATGCTTCGCCATCTTCTGTTTGATATTCTTCTCTAAAGTGAGCTCCACATGATTCATTCCTGTTCAATGCATCTACAGCAATAAGTTCACCTAATTCAAGAAAATCTGCAACTCTGCCTGCTCTTTCAAGAGTTTGATTTATACCTTTTGGATCACCGACAATTTTTACATCTTTCCAAAATTCTTCTCTTAACTCTCTAATATTTTTAATTACTTCTTTTAATCCCTTTTCATCTCTTGACATACCAACTTTATCAATTAAAAGAAGACCCAGTTTTTTATGAAATGAATCAACTGTTTGTTTACCATTTACAGAAATAAGTTTATTAATATTTTCTCTAACATTTTGTTCAGCATCTTTAAACTCACTTCTTTCTGTGCCAACTTTTTGGGGTTTTTCTGTACCAATATAATTCCCAATTGTATAAGGGATGACAAAATATCCATCGGACAGACCTTGCATAAGTGCACTTGCACCTAGTCTGTTAGCCCCGTGGTCAGAAAAATTTGCTTCACCGAGCACAAACATACCAGGTATTGAACTCATCAATTCATAATCAACCCAAAGGCCACCCATTGAATAGTGAGGGGCAGGGTAAATCTGCATTGGAAATTCATAAGGATTTACACCGGTAATGTTTGCATACATATCAAACAAGTTGCCGTATTTATCTTTTACTCCGTCTTTTCCAATTCTGTTAAATGCATCAGCAAAATCTAAATAGACTGACTTTCCTCCATTTACTCCTCTTCCTTCGTCGCATACATATTTTGCATTACGGGAGGCAACATCTCTAGGAACAAGATTTCCGAACGCAGGATATCTTCTTTCTAAATAATAATCTCTTTCTGCCTCAGGTATTTCACTAGGTTTTCTATTGTCACCTACTTTTTTAGGAACCCATATTCTTCCGTCGTTTCTTAGACTTTCGCTCATCAAAACCAATTTTGATTGACCTTCTCCATGAACCGGAAGACATGTAGGATGAATTTGAGTATAACAAGGATTTGCAAAAGCAGCACCTTTTTTATGAGCTCTCCAAGCAGCTGTTGCATTTGAATTAATTGCATTAGTTGAAAGGAAATAAACATTCATATATCCACCTGTTGCAAGTACTACTGCCTGCGCTGAGTGTCTTTCTAATTCTCCAGTAACAAGATCTCTTGCAATAATTCCTCTTGCATGACCGTCAACAAGTACAACAT
>Ga0210044_10001368_pt1 | contig 37055 bp, 28 predicted proteins | sample CryGey13umfilter_2_FD_183959 | JGI IMG/M metagenome (GOLD analysis project Ga0210044, IMG submission 183959) | Groundwater microbial communities from aquifer in Utah, USA - Crystal Geyser 4/9/14 3 um filter (SPAdes) (version 2) | ecosystem: Environmental > Aquatic > Deep subsurface >...
TAAACCCATGATCCTTGATAACGATGGAGCGGCGAGGAATCGCCGGCAATCGCGGACGAGCCCGCGCCTAGCAGCCTGTCAGACTTTGGTTGTCGCTATCGACGACCAAAGTCCGACAGGCTGCTAGCCCGGATATTGCATGAATTCGCGTGATGCCCTAAAGGATACCGGGCTGCGCCCATAATCGCGCAGGCCATTGTTTGCAATGGGAATTTTGCGAAGGAGCGGCGTAGTTATTCATACGCCCGACTGAGCAAGACTTTCCAGTGCGGACAAGGGACCAGCGAGGGCACGCGAGTATTCATGCAATATCCAGGCTAGGGAACACCACGCAGCATTTCGCTGGCATGTTCGCGAGTGGCATCGGTGATTTTCACGCCACCCAGCATGCGCGCGATTTCCTCGACGCGAGTCTCGCTTTCCAGCTTGGCCACGCGGGAGACGGCATGGCCGGACTGGGTGGTTTTGCTGACCTGGTAGTGCTGCGCGGCGCGGGCGGCGACTTGCGGCAAGTGAGTAACGCAAAGTACCTGACGGGTTTGTCCCAACTCAGCGAGCAGACGGCCGACGATTTCGGCGACGCCGCCGCCGATGCCGGAATCGACCTCGTCGAAGATCAGGGTGGGCGCGCCGGAAACACCGGAGAGCACAGTTTGTAGCCCCAGGCCGATACGTGAGAGCTCGCCGCCGGAGGCGGTTTTCGCCAGGGGTTTCAGGCTCTGCCCGGCGTGCGGGGAGACGCGGAATTCGACGTCTTCCAGGCCGTGCACGGCGGGCTCATTGGGGATAAGGCCTGCTTCGAAGGCGCCGCCGGGCATGGCGAGTTGCTGCATGGCGCTGCTGATGGCGCCACCTAGACGGCCGGCGGCTTCGTTGCGAATTTGGCTGAGTTGGACGGCCAGCCGGCGATACCCGGTTTCGGCTTCCGCCTCGGCGCGCCGCAAGGCTTCCAGATCACCGGCCGCGCCGAGTTCCTGGAGTTGCGCGCTGGCGGCGACGAGATGTTCCGGGAGGTCTTCAGGCTTGAGGCGTAACTTGCGGGCAACGTCCTGCACGGCGGCGATACGCGCTTCGGCACCGGCAAGGGCTTGCGGATCGAGGTCGATGCGCTCGGCGTAGCGGGTGAGTTCGCGGGCGGCCTCTTGCAGGGTATCGGCCGCGTTTTCCAGCATGGCCAGATGTTCACCCAGGCCGGGGTCGATTTCGGCAAGTTCACTCAACTTGCCGCGCGCGTCGCGCAGGCGGAAAAGGACACAGTCGCCATCATCGTCGAGCTGGCTGGCTACGGCCTGGGAACCGGCCAGAAGGTCGGCGGCATGGGCCAGGCGGCGGTGTTCTTCCTGCAAGGCAACCCAGTTTTCCGGGGTGAAAGCCAGGGTGGTGAGTTCGTTCACCGTCCAGGTCAGACGCTCGCGCTCGGCTTCCTGCTCACCGGCACGGCTTTCGGCGTTCTCGCGTCGCGCGCGGGCCTCCTGCCAGGCACGGAAAGCGCGGGCGGTATCGGCGGCCAGCGGCGTGGAACCGGCATAAGCGTCGAGCAGTCGGCGCTGTTCGGCACTTTTCAGCAGGGAGTAGTGGGCGTGCTGGCCGTGGATGTCGACCAGGTATTCGCCCGCGACCTTGAGTTGCTGGGCGGTGGCGGCGCGGCCGTTGATGAAGGCGCGCGAACGGCCACTCACTTCGATCACCCGACGCAGGAGAAGAAAGCCTTCCTCCCCCGCCAGATCGTTTTCCTCCAGCCAGGTCGCCAGTTCAGGTGGGCCATCCAGGGAAAACTCGGCCGCCACCTCGGCGCGCTGGGAGCCTTCGCGCACCACCCCGGCCTCGGCGCGTTCGCCCAGGACCAGGGAGAGGGCATCGAGCAGGATGGACTTGCCGGCGCCGGTTTCGCCGGTAAGTACGGAAAAACCGGCGTGAAAGTCCAGCTCCAGGCGGTCGACCAGGACGAAATCAGAGAGGGTGAGGGAGACGATCATGGCTGGCGCTTTTGTAGCGCGGGCGTCCCGCCTGCCTTCGGCTCAAGGCAATCAGAAGAACGAGCAGGCAAGGATGCCTGCGCTACAGGGGTCACAACTTCTCCCCCCAATGCAGCTTCTGGCGGAGGGTGTCGTAGTAATTGTGGCCGAGCGGATGCAGCAGGCGCACGGTGTTCCTGGCGCGCTGGATCACCACCCGGTCGCCGATCTTCATGTCGGCGTGCTGCTGGCCGTCGAAGTGGACACGGGCATCGTCGGCGTGGATCAGGTTGATCTCGATCTCGGAGTGGCTGTTCACGGCGATCGGCCGCGCGGAAAGCGTGTGTGGGCAGATCGGCACCAGCACCACGGCTTCCAGAGTGGGATGCAGAATGGGGCCGCCACCGGAGAGCGCATAGGCGGTGGATCCGGTGGGCGAGGCCACCACCAGGCCGTCGGCGCGCTGGCTGTAGACAAACTGGTTGTCGATGTAGACCTCGAATTCGATCAGACGGCCCAGGGTGCTCTTGCTCACCACCACGTCGTTGAAGGCATAGGCCGCGATCAGCACGTCGTCTTCGCGCTCCACGCTGGACATCAGCATGATCCGATCCTCCGCCACAAATTGTCCGGAAAGCATTTCATCCAGGGTGGAGAACATGGTGTCGATGGACACATCGGCGAGAAAACCGAGACGGCCTTGATTGACGCCGATCAGGGGCACGCGATGGTCCACCAGGGTGCGAGCGATATTGAGCAAAGTGCCGTCGCCGCCCATGACGATGGCCAGATCCGCCACCGCCCCCATCTCATCAAGCGTCGCCACCGGGTAATCGTGGGTGTCGCAGTTTTCCGCCGTGTGCGCGGTAATCATTACCTCATGCCCGCGCTTTCCGAGATAGTCCGCCAGGCGCAGCAAAGAACCCGTGCTACCCGACCGGTTATATTTGCCCACCAGGGCGATGGTCTTGAAATCTGAATTCATGGCGTGAAATTATAGCCGTCCCGCTCAAGCCATTCGCCGGGCCGTCCCAAGAATGGCTTGGCCCCTCGGGGTACTCAAGGGTAGGGGATTTATCAGGCGGCCCGGGTTGTTTTCCCCGAGCCGCCGGCTCTGTTACTCTGCCGCCCGCCATGCTCAACGACCGCGCTCGTCTCCTGCTCAAGTTCCTCGTCGAATGCTATATCGAAGACGGCCAGCCCGTGGGCTCGCGCACCCTGTCGCGGCACACCGGGCTGCATCTCTCGCCCGCATCCATCCGCAATGTGATGGCCGATCTGGAAGAAGGCGGCTTCATCGCCAGCCCACACACCTCGGCCGGACGCATCCCCACCTCACGCGGCTATCGCCTGTTCGTGGACACCCTGTTGACGGTGAAACCGCTGGCACAAGGTGAAGTGCGCCAGATCGAAGCCACCCTGGCCCCCAACGACCCGCGGCAACTGGTCAGCGCCGCCTCGCATCTGCTGGCTGAACTGACCGCCTATGCCGGTGTGGTGCTCACCCCCAAGCGGCGCAGCCAGGGCCTGCGCCAGATCGAATTTCTGAGCCTGTCGGACAAGCGCCTCCTGCTCATCATGGTGATGGCCGATGGCGAAGTGCAGAACCGGGTGATCGTCAGCGACCGCCCTTACGACCCCAGCCAACTGGTGCGCGCCGCCAATTATTTCAACCAGCACTTCGCCGGGCTGTCTTTCGAACAGGTGAAGCCGCGCCTGGCGCACGAACTGGTGCAACTGAAATCCGACATCAGCCAGCTCATGGAAGCCGTGGTCAACGTCGGCAGCGAAGCGTTCAGCGGTGTCGGCAAGGAGTATGTGCTCTCGGGCGAACGCAACCTGCTCGGCACCCCCGATCTGTCCGCCAACATGGGGCGCCTGCGCGAACTGTTCGGCCTGTTCGAACAGAAATCCGAACTCATGCAACTCCTTGACGTCGGCCATGCCGCCAGCGGTGTGCAACTGTTCATCGGCGCGGAATCGGGCGTCGCCCCCCTCGACGAATGTAGCGTCATCGCCGCGCCTTATGAAGTCGACGGCGAAGTGGTCGGCACCCTCGGCGTCATCGGCCCCACCCGCATGGCCTACGAACGGGTGATCCCCATCGTCGATATCACCGCCAGGCTGCTATCGAACGCGCTGTCGTTTCACTGAAATAAGTTTGCGGTCGGCAGTCGTCAGTCGGCAGAATCCCGCCAACCACCAACTGATGGCCACCAACAGATGACTTTTTATTTCCCCGAACCTCCGTATCAACACGACCAGGCTGCCCGTGTCGGCATTCTGCTGATCAACCTGGGCACGCCGGAGGCGCCAACGGCGGCGGCGGTACGACCTTATCTCAAGGAATTTCTCTGGGATCGGCGGGTCGTGGAAATTCCCCGGCCGGTGTGGTGGCTGATCCTCAACGGCATCATCCTCAACACCCGTCCCGCCAAATCTGCGGAGAAATACGCCGCGATCTGGCGTCCGGAAGGCTCGCCGCTGAAGCATTTCACCGAGCGCCAGACGCAACTGCTGGCGGCGGAATTGCAACGGCGTCTACCCATGCCAGTGCGGGTGGAGTACGCCATGCGCTATGGCCAGCCCGCCGTGGCCGAGAAGATTCGGGCCATGAAGGCGCAAGGTGTCGACCGCCTGCTGGTGTTGCCGCTTTATCCGCAATACGCCGCCAGCAGCACCGGCTCCGCCCTCGATGCGGTTTGGCAGGCCCTCCTGCACACACGCAACCCGCCGGAAATCCGCGCAATCAAGCATTTCCACGATCACCCCGGCTATATCGCCGCCCTGCGCCAGAGCGTGGAAGCCTACTGGGCGGAACACGGCCGCCCCGACGTGCTGGTCATGAGTTTCCACGGCACCCCGCGCCGCACGCTCGATCTGGGCGACCCCTATCACTGCGAATGCCAGAAAAGCGGGCGCTTGCTGGCGGTGGCACTCGGCCTGGAACCGGAGCAGTTCCGGATCACCTTCCAGTCCCGCTTCGGCCGCGCCGAGTGGCTGCAACCCTATACCGCCGCCACGTTGGAAGAACTCGGCCAAAAGAAAACCCGACGCATCGATGTGCTCTGCCCCGGCTTCCTCGCCGATTGCCTGGAAACCCTGGAAGAAATCGCGATGGAGGGAAAAACCACCTTTCTCAATGCCGGTGGTGGGGAATACCGCTACATCCCGGCACTCAACGACCGCGCGCTGTGGATCAGCGCGCTCGCCGATCTCGCAAGCTCACACCTGGGCGGCTGGATCGACCCGACCTGGAGCGAGGCCGCGGAAAATCAGGAAGGTGAAAACCGGCTCCAGCAAGCACGCGCCCTGGGCGCAAAAAAATAGCGGGAACCCGCGCCAATATTAGAGTTCGCTTGTTGACTGGTATGTTTTGACCGGCAACAATCCGCCCGCCTTACCCACTTTGACTCGCGTCAATTCGGCTCCGGGATGCAACACTCCCCCCGAACTCCTTGCAATCTCCTGGGTGGCGACCCGCTTTTCCCGTTTAACTGGATGGAGGAGTACATGAAAAAATCTCTAACTTTGACCCTGCTGATCGTGGGCACACTGGGCGCCGTGGCCGCGGCCCAGGCTGAAGACACCCGCGCCCGATTCATGGCCGCGAACTGCGCCTACTGCCACGGCCCTGATGGCAAAAGCCGCGGCGCCATCCCCAGCCTGGCCGGCCTCGAAGTCAAATACTTCGTCGACCAGATGAAGGCCTTTCGCGACGGCTCCCGCCCCGCCACGGTGATGGCCAAGCACGCCCTGGGTTACACCGACGCCGAATATGAAGCCATGGGCAAGTGGTTCGAAGCCCACAAATAACGGACGATAAGGAAGAGAAACATGACTATTGATCGCCGCGAATTTCTGAAAGTTTCCGCCGGTGCCGCTGGCGCCGTCACCCTGTCCGGCCTGGCCGGATGCGCCTCTACCAAGGTTACCGGGAGTGGCAAAGCCAAGGTTGTCGTGGTTGGCGCCGGCTTCGGTGGCGCCACCTTCGCTCGTTACCTGAAGCTGTGGAGCCCCGACACCGAAGTCACCGTCATCGAGCCGCTAGGCCAGTTCGTTTCCTGCCCGTTCTCCAACACGGTGCTGGCCGGCACGAACAAGATGGAAGACATCACCATGCCCTACGACTACATCAAGAAGGTCGTGGACAACTGGGTTGCCGATACCGTGACCGGCATCGACACCGCCAAACGCGTTGTCACCACCGCAGGCGGCAAGACTTTCGCCTATGACCGCCTGGTCCTGGCCGGCGGCATCGAACTCCTGTTCGACAAGGTGCAAGGCTACGACGCCGAAGCCCGGAAGACCGTCAAGCACGCCTGGAAGGCCAGCCCCGACCAGACCGGTGTCCTGCGCCAGCAACTGGAAGCCATGCCCGACGGCGGCAGCTTCGTGATGTCGGTGCCGATGTCTCCTTACCGCTGCCCCCCCGGCCCCTACGAGCGCGCCTGCCAGATCGCCACTTACTTCAAGAAGGCCAAGCCCAAGTCCAAGATCATCATCCTGGACGGCAACCCGGACATCGCCTCCAAGAAGGGCCTGTTCCTGGCCGCCTGGAAGAAGCACTTTGGCTATGGCACCCCCGACAGCATGATCGACTACCGTCCGAACAACATGCCGCGCATGGTGGATGCCAAGAAGATGATCGTTGGCACCGAATTCGACGAAGTGAAGGGCGACGTCATCAACGTCGTGCCGCCGATGCGTGCCGCCGCGGTGTGTGGTCTGGCCGGGGTGCGCAATGGCAACAACGGCAACTGGTGCGCCATCGACTACCTGACCTTCGAGTCGAAAGACGTGAAAAACGTGCACATCCTGGGTGACTCGGCCCTGACCAACTTCCCGAAGTCCGGTTCCGTGGCCAACAACACCGGCAAGATGTGCGCCTATGCCCTGTCGGAAATGTTCGCCGGCCGCCAGCCCGACCAGTCGCCGGTGGTCACCAACACCTGCTACTCGGCCGGTTCCGACACCGTGGCTTTCCACGTGGCGACCGTGTTCCGCTGGGACAACGAGAGGAAGGCGATGGTGCCACCCAAGGGCGCCAACGGCGTCTCCAAGGAAGAAAGCGAGCTGGAAATGGCCTACATGGAGTCCTGGGCCAGGAACGTCTGGGCCGACACCCTGGCATTGCCGGAAACCTACAACTTCAGCGTCAAGACCTGAGACCGCCGCCTGGCGTAATGAAAGGGGCCTTCGGGCCCCTTTTTTTGTCCCCCGGCAACTGACACAACAAACTCCCTCCCCGCTTTTGGCGCCCGCGCCTCCAGTTAACCTAGAAAGCTCAGTTGACCGCGCCCAAGTGTGCGGTTTTCGGGCTGCCTGGCAAGGCGCGCTCAGTGGCCAATGAGCGCGGCGGGGCTGGCCCCGCAAGGATAAGCAGGGACTTGGCCGCCGTCTTTTGGCGGCTTAGTCCTTCGCTTAGGAGTTTCATCAGGAGCAACGCCGCCAGGCAGCCCGAAAACCGTGCAATCGGGTGCGTAGCGGCGCCACCCAATGGGTGAGCGTCCCCGGAGGCGCAAACGCCAGCACCCATGCGGCCTCACGAGGGCAAAGGAGCGGTCAACTGAGCTTTCTAGGGTTAACGGTCATGGCGGCCAGGAACCACCCAGGTTGATGAAACCGGTCGCACTTGTAGCGCCGGCTTCCAGCCTGCGTCTTTCTGATCAGGCCCACGAAGCCGGCTGGCCCTAAAGGATACCGTCCCCGAGGGACATAAAGCCGGCGCTACAGCGGGGACGTGAGCTTGTTTCACGTTAAGCGCTAGGAGCCTGTCGGACTTTGGAATCGTCAGATGCGAAGCGGTTCAGCCTTGCTTGCTGCGCGGCGAACAGGCCGATAAACAGGAACGGCAACCAGGCCAGTAGCCAAGGTGAGGGGTAACCATGGCAGGCCAGGGCGACGATGCCACTGGTGAACAGCATGACGTTGCCGAATCCCGCGCCACGTTTCCCCGTGTAGGCCGCCAACTGCATGGCGGCAAGCCAGACACCGAGGCTGATATACGCCCAATCGGGCCAGCCCGGCGCCGCCATCAGGCCGACCACCGCCGGCCAGGTGATGAGCGCGAAGGCATAGGGTTCGGCGAGTGCGCGGCGCAGGTCGGGATCGATCATGGCGTTCAGTTTCTCACTCGGTAGCCGGTCAGGGCTTGTTCCGGCCGGTTGTTCACGGGCGCGGGATTGACGTTGCTGTCCGGCGTGCCGTCGGGTTTCAGCACCTGGGCGGAGAGCGAGAGGGTTTCGGGGATGAATTGCTCTTCCTCGACCACGCCCTTGACCCGACGCAGGCGGTCGGCCTCGGCGGCGTTGTGGGCGGTGTCGGCGGCTACGGCTTGCTGTTCCAGGGTCGCCATATCGGCGCTGCGGTTGCCGTTGGTGTAGTTAGCGGTGACCACAAAGTTGAGCACGGTGCGACCGGCGGCCACGGCGTTTTTCACCGGGGTCTCGAAGGTGCGCAGCATGGATTCGCTGTCGCGGTTGTTGGCGCCCTGGGTCAGCGGCGTCAGGTTTTTCCAGTCGTTGCCGGGGCCGCCGATGTTGTGGTTGAGCAGGTGGCCGCGCACGTAATAGCTGCTGCGCCCGGAACTGCCGCGGCGCTGGTTGAGGTGGTCCCAGTTGCCGCCGCCCACACTCGGCGTGCTGCCGCTGAAGCCCCAGTTGGCGCGGTCGGCGGTGAGCCGGGGGACACGCACAAAGGTGCCCCAGCCGCGCGCGGTCTTCGGTCCCCATACCGGCGATGTGGCGGGTTCCGTGCCACCGGCCGGCATGAAACTGGCGGTAAGGGTGGCGAGATTGGCCAGCAGACCGTCGATGCGGGTGGCCTGATCCGCCTGCGGCGCGCCGGCGTGCGACGTGCCGGCGGGGGCATTCGCCACCGGCGCCGGCGCGGAACCGGCCGGGGCGGCTGCGGCCTCGGCGATGGCGGCATCGACCTGGTCGGCGACCAGCAAGGCCGAGTTCTTGTCGGCCTGTTTCTCGGGCGCCACCGTCACCCGTTGCAGGAAGTCGCGGTAGGTCTGCGGAGTTGAGGCGAGCATCAGCCGGGCGGAGCGGCCGCTGCCCTGGATGTACAGGCTGTGGCTCTGGCCTCCGCTCTGGAAGCTGCGCCGCGCCCGCCACCATTCCCGCACCCTGCCCACCGCTCCGCGCACCGTCGCCACCCCGCGCCGCGCCATGTCGATGACCGCGCGGCCGAGGCGCAGGGCGCGGTCGATCAGCCAGTCGATGGCGGCCTCGACCCGTTCGCGCAGACTGGCGAGGATCTCGCGTAGCCGCTGCGACAGCCGCCCCAGGCCGGCCTGATTGGCGAGGAAGCCGATGGCGATGGGCAGCGCGCCGGCCAGGGCGTTTTCGACGAAGCCGGCGGCTTCGGTGAGGGCGCCGCGCGCGATGCTGACGATGCCGTCGAGGACGCGGGAAACGATTTCGAGCATCTGCCGCAGGTATTCCATGAAGGACTCGATGGCGCGGTAGAGGGCGATCAGGGTATTGATGACCGGCATGATGCCGGTGACATCGAGCAGCGACAGCAGCCAGCGGCTGGCCCAGCCGATCACCCGCTCGGTGATGAAACCGATGACGCCGTTGACCACGGTGTCCCACAAGCTGGACAGGCGTTCCGTCAGTTCCCGCCACAACCCCGCCGGGCCTTCGGTCACCAGGGTGGCGACGAAGGACCAGACCCCGGTGGCCACACTCAACATGCCGCGCAGCCGCGCGACGATGGCCGGGTCGAGGCGACGAGCCAGGCGGGCGAAGATGTTTTCGACGGTGACGCCGAGCACCTCCATCACGAAGCCCAGCACCGAACGCAGCGAGAAGTCGGCCGGCGGGGTGATGCCGGCCTCGCGCACGGTGCTGAACAGCCAGCCGGTGAAGCCGGTCAGGAGGTGGCTGCCGATGCGCTCGAAGAAGCCGGAGAAGCCGGCACCCATCGCGCGCAGCAGGTTGGCGAGAAAGCCCAACGGGTTGGTCAGGATGTCGCCCAGCGCCGCAGCCGCCTTGGCGAGTATCTGCACCACCAGTTGCGCCGGCACCCCAAGGATGCCCAGCACCGCCTGGAAGAAGGCCCAGGCAGCACCCAGGATGTCGCCATCGACGAAGATGCGGCGAAGTATCCCCAAGGCGGTCTGTTGTACCCGCGGCCACAGTTCCGGGTCGCTGAAGAACTGCCCGAACACCGGAATGCGCGCCAGGATCTGGGTCTTGATGAAGTTCTCGATGGGGTTGCGGATGCAGGCCGGCACCCGCTGCCAGATGCCATTGAGGATCAGCAGCGGCAGTTGCAGCAGGTCGCCGAAGATGGTGATGACCTTGCGCACCGTCTCCAGCACCAGTTGCAGGAAGGGCGTGAGGACATCGAAACCCTGCACCAGCCAGTTGAACAACACCGCCACCTTCTCGCGCGCCCAGGCCAGCAGGCTGTCCACCGCCTCGGACAACCAGTTGAAGGCGCCGGCCAACCAGGACAGCAGCGCGTTGGCACTCAGCCGGGTCATCAGGCTGGTGACGTTGGATGCCACGGCGGCGATGCGCTCGCCCAGCCACTGCCCGGCGCCGACGATGATGCGGCGCACGGTGGCGATGATGGCCTGCACCGAGGGCAGCACCGAGTTGAGGGTATCGCGCGATTCCGGCACGCCCTCGCCGCCATCCATGCCGGCGGCGGCGCCATCCAGTTCGCTGGAAAGCTGCTGCGCGTTCTCGCCCATCTCGCGCACGAACGCGGGCGGAATCAGTTCCGCCACCTGGGTGGCGAAGTCGGCCACCGGCTGCCACACCGGGCGAGTGCGCTCCTTCACCCAATCCCAGGCTTCGCCCGCCTTGCGCCCGATCCAGCCGACCACGCCGCCCTGGCTGCCGGTGCTGTCCTCGCCGTTGTCGGAACCGAACAGCATGTCCTTGAACCAGTTCCACACCCGCGCGGCGGCCTCGCGCACCGGGCGTATCCATTCCCAGAAATCGCGGCCGAGTTGCTGGATGCCGGCCCACACCTCGCCGCCGAACTCCGTCAACCACTGCACCGCCGGGGCGCCGAAGTCGTTCCACAAACCGCTGAAGAACTCGCCTATGGGCTGGAGAAACTCGGTCAGCTTGTTCCAGGCCACGCCCACGGTCTCGGCTACGAAGGTCTTGAGTTCACCGATCGCCGCCATCAGCGGCTCGCAGTTGCCCGAGGCCAGCGCGGCGACGATGGCGGCGGCGCGTTCCACCAGGCCGGCGAACAGGTCGATCAACTGGCGCGGGCCGTCGAACGGCACCAGGGCGCGCAGGGTGCCGATATAGGCATCCCAGGCGCGCGCCACCTGGCGGCCCAGCCAGGTCAGGATGCCTTCGTCGACGATGGCGCGCACGGTGCGCGCGAAGCTCGGGGAGATGCTTTCCAGCAGGCGCCAGCCGAATTCGCGCACTTTATCGACGGCCCAATCGGCGATGTCGCCCAGGGTGTCGGCCACGGAATCGTAAAGGTCGCCCCAGAAGCCGCGCCGCACCGGGCGGGTTTCCACGGTGCCGGCCTTGCTGTTGCCACCCTCGCGTTGCTGCGCCACATGCGCCAGCTCATGCGCCAGGAGGAAGCGGCCGGGGCCGGTTTCCGGCTGAAAACGGCCGTCGTTGAAGGCGATGTGTTCGCCAACGGCGAAGGCGTGCGCGTGCAGGGTCTCGTTGAGTCGCGCCGCGTGGCCGTCGGTGTGGATGCGCACCGGGGAAAGGTCGATGCCGAAGCGCCCTTCCATGTCGGCGCGCAGCGGCGGCGGCAAGGGCTGGCCGCCGGCCTGGAGCGCGCTGATTTCCCGCTCCAGGGTTTCCGGCAACGCCTGTTCTTCTTCCACCGGCGCTTGCAGGCGGGCGCCCTCCTCCGTCGGCGCCAGAGCGCGGCGCACCGCCGCGCGGCCATGAGCAGCCTCGCCGAAGCCGTTGCTTTCACCGTGGGCAGGCGCGGCTTTTTTCAGCGCCTGGTCGGCGATCCGGTCGGCCTGCTTCTCCGCCTCGTCCTGGGCGCCCCCCAGCTTCAGCTTGGCGCGGACTCCATGCGGCAGGGCCTGCGCCTGCCAGGGCGCGCGCGGCCGTTTGGCCGGCGCGGGGGTGTTCAAGGCGTGAGCGTGCATGTCAGCGCCTCACCACCGGCACCTTACGGCGGGCACCTTACGGCGCCGCCGCCGCGCGTTCCTTGCGGAAAGCATCCATCGACACGCGGGTTCCGTCCTTCTTCTGCACCCACATCTCGCCGCCGGTCACCTCACGCCCGATGTTCTTCACCACTTGATACACCCGGTAGCCGTGGTCCTTGCTCTTGAAGGCGTTCACCCAGGTCTTGTTGGGTTTGGTTTCCTCGTACAGGAAGACGATGCTGGGATCATTGAACAGCGCCTGTAAAAACGCGGCTTCCGCGTCCTTGCCGGCCTTGTGGGCCTTGTCGAACTGGCCGCCCAAAGCCGTGCCGATCTTCCTGTCGTAACCCTTCACCTGGAACCGTTCGGTGAGGAAGTGCAGCAGGTCCGACTGGAAGCTGTAGAGGTCATCCGCCATCAGATCGTCCAGATCCACGTAGGCGGCGATGAAACTGTCCGCAACCAGCGGACCGCCGCCGACATAGCCTTTGGCGGTGATCAGACGCATCGGCACCAGCGGGTCGCGGTCAATGAAATCCTTCATCTTCTTGTCGAAATGGGTCAGCTTGGCTGCGTCCTTGAGCGTGTACAGCAGCGACCGGCCCTTGAGTTCGTACTGAATCGCGGGCGAGATCGTATTCAGGCGGTCGATCAGTTCCTGCGCGCGGCCGAAGGCGGAGGCCTCGCCCTTGCCGGGTGGGCGCAGTTCGAGCTTGCGCTGGATGTCCGCACGCTTGCCGGGGTCGCGCTGTTGCACCACATGAGTCAGTTCATGCGCCAGGAGATGGCGGCCCTGGCGGCTGCCGGGCCGGTACTCGCCGCTGGCGAAATAGACGTCACTCCCGGCCGTAAACGCGCGCGCGGCCAGATTGGCGGAAAGATGCGCCGCCTGCTCGTCGGCGTGGATGCGAACCGGCCCCAGGTTGGCGCCCAGGCGCGGCTCGAAGAAGGCGCGTTCGTTCGCCGGCAAAGGCTGGCCGCCGCCCCGACTGGTGGCGATGGCCGCCGCGCCAGCGGGTGCGAGTGTCGCCTCGCCACCGGTTTCCTTGCGCTGAACCTCCTCGTCCTGCTTCTCGGGCTCGGACTGCTCCGCGTCTTTCTTCTGCTCGTCTTCCTGTTCACAGTGCTCGCATTTGCGCTGCACCGTGGCTTGCGGCATCGCCATCACCCGCTCGGCGACGCTATCGGCTTCGCGTTCGTGGGCATCGTCGGGCGCACCCACCTTCAGTTTGGCCTGCACCGCATAGCCGAGGGCATCCTGCAAGGCGGCGCGGTTGGCTTCGCCATGCGCCGGTTTGATCGCCACCATGCGGCGTGCCCTGCTCTGGCGGCGGAGTTGCTGGAAGGTTTTCATGGTGGCTCTCCTGTAACGCCGGTGTCTCCGGCGCCTTTACGACTCGCTGGCGAGGCGCCGGCGTCCTTACGACCGCATCGGCATCACGTTCAGCAGCAGGTTGCCGGCACTGGCAAGCTGGCCCTCCGATACGGTGGCGTTGATGCGGCTGAACTCCTGCGTGCTGTCTTCCACCAGGTTGCCGGTGAAGGCGGCGCGATCCACCACGGCGTAGCCCAGGTCGCTGTCGTTGCCCAGCCAGGTATTGCCCTGGGCAACCAGGTTGCTAGCGGTGACACAGTTGCCGGCGTCCTCGAAACGGTTGCCACTCAGCGTGATCCGCGCATGGCCGTTGACCTGCGCCACCAGCGCCTGGTCGGCGTTCAACGACTGGCTCGGGAGATTCGCCTTGATCGCGGCGAAGCTGTTGGAAACCAGTTGCAGATTCTCGCCGCCGCTTTTGACGACGGGCTCGTCCAGGCCAACCCCTTTGATCGTGGCCGGGCTGCTGTAGCCGTTCACGCCGTTGCCCAACAACAGCCAGCCATCCACCTGGTTGCCTTCGATCACACCGCCCACCTTGTGGTTGGCCAGGCGCAGGGCGTAGTCGTGGCTGTAGGTCACCCACAGCGCCACCAGGTTTTCCACCGCGATCAGGGTGTCCTTGCGCGCCATGCTCGTCTCGGCCAATGCCAAGGTCATGTTCTGGGTGCCCGCCTTGGGCGCGCGCACGCTGGCGGCGCGCTTGGCCGCGGCCCTGGTGAGGGTGACCTGTTCGAGATTGGTCTTCCACGCCAGACGTTTTTCCGGAGTCATGGCCATGATCGCGGCGACCACTTCGTCCAGGGCCGTGTCGTAAGCGGTCTTGTCGGCCAGCAATTCGTCCTTGCCCAGCGCCAGGATCGCCTTGCTCACGGTGGCATCGCCCACCACGCTGCTGCTCGCCCACCGGTTGCCGGTGACCGAGGTTTTTTTCACCTGGGCGTAGAGCGTGTTATCGCGCCAACTCATCTGGCAGGCGCTGCCGCCCTGCCCGCCCACGCTAATCATCGCCGGGCCATTTGCGCTGCCGCTGGTGCGGCTGAAATGGCAGCCATGCGTCCTGGCGGTGTCGGCGGTGATGGCGAGCTGGCCGGCGCTGTTGCCGAAGGTCAGCGAGAGGTTTTCCAGAATCACCTCGTCGGCCCCCAGGCTCAAGACGCTGCCGCTGAAGGGAATGGACACCGATTCCGCCCCTGCGCCGCTGATCCGCAGGCTGCGCTTGCCGCTGATGGCGGGCACGCTGGTGAGGGGATAGCTGCCGCCCTTGAGGCAAACCCACAGATCGGTTGCGCTGCTGGAACCGGCGAACGCCTGCAACAACAGGCCCAGATGTTCCGGCGAAGTAGCCACCACCGCGCAGCCGCCGCCGGACTTGCCGCAGAGCACCTTGAGCGCATCCTGCACGGTCACCACGGCGGGCGCTTGCAGGTCGCTGCACAGCGCCGCATCGCTCTTGTCCAGCGGCAGATCGTTGGCCTTGAACTCGCACAACAGCTTGTCCAGCACCGGGGCGACGTTGTTGTCGCCGGGCGCCAGACCGAGCAGGTCGCGCACGCTGGGGCCGGCAGCGCAGGCCGGCACGTTATAAGGCAGGCTGGTCGCGTTGAGCTGGCAGAGCAGGTTATCGAGCGCGGCTTTGACCGTGAGCTTGCCGTCGCTGTCCGGGTCGAGCAGCGCTTTCAGCCGGTCCTTGATCGATTTGCCCTCATTGGCGCCGCAGTTGGGCAGCGGATAGGCGATGTCATCGGCGTCGATGGCGCAGAGGTTGTCCAACGCCTGCTGCACGTTCATCGCACCCGCGTAGAGGCCGATGCAGTGGTCGGAAAAACCCACGTCGGCGGCGATGATGTCGGTCAGCGGCGGGAAGGCCATGCGCCGCCTGAAGGCGTCGTCCTGCGCCACCAGCTTCCTGTCCACGCCCAGTTCGCCGAGGAACAGATAGTGGTGGCGCACGCCGCGCGGCAGGGCGGCGGACAGCACGGTGTCGCCGCTTGCATCCTCCGCCTCGCGCACTTCGGCCAGCCAGTAGTCGCCGGGCACGAAGCGTTTGCCGCTGCTGGAGAGTTCCAGTTCCAGGCGCTCCAGGTTGAGCTTGAGCACGCCGCCGGCAAGGTTGACGCGGCCCTGCGCCTGATCGCTCACGGCGCCCGCGAACAGCGTGACGCCGCGATCGCGACCGCTCAAGGCGCCGCTGTCCAGCTTGATCTTGATGTATCCATCCCACTGCCGCACATAGGTTTTCGGTTCGTTGGCACCCGTGGGCGTGACACAGGTCTCCTTGATCAGGCCGCGCAGTTTCAGCGGGTTGGCCGCAAAGTGGTTACCCAACAGGCGTTCGGTGTCGTTGTCGAAGTATTCCCAGACCCAGTCGCCCTGGTTGAAGCCCGCCGGCATCGCCGCCACCGCGCAGGCTTCGGCGCCGTTGTCGCGCGACCATTTCAGGGTGAGCCATTGCGTGGCGGGCTCGTAGTGGTGCACCTCCACGCGGAACAGATAGTTGCCGATGCGTTCATCCACTTTCACCTGGCTGGCGCAGGGGTCGCAAGTGTCGCCACTGCTGGCGATCAAACGCAGTTTCAGCGTGAGTGGCGCATCGCCGATGGCGGGGTTGGCCGCCTCGTTGAGCGGGTCGAGGGTGTTGGCGCACCCCTTCACCTGCAGCATGGTCTGGCTGCGCGTGGCGGTGTCGGCGCCATGCAGGGCGGCATCGAGCAGGGCCGACTGTTCCAGGGCGGAAACGCTGCGCTCCCAGACATCGGCGTAGAGCTTCAGGTTCTGCCCGCTGTAGTCGGCCTGGATCGGGTAATCGGGCTGCGCGTTGACCGGCAGCGGTGCGGAAGCGTCCAGGCGGGCCGGCACGCCCTGCACATAGAGCGCGCCGGGCTGAATGCGGATATTCACGGAACCGGCCGGGTCGGCAAAGACCTTGAGGCCGCCCACGCGCGGCGCGCCGCCGGCAATGGCATCACGCAGGGCATCGACCAGACGCGCCTTCTCGATGTCGGAGAGTTCATTCCAGTCGGCATCCAGGATCATCCGGCCCTGTTGCAGATAGACCCCGGAATAGCGTTGTTCGGGGTGGAAGGAATCGCGGGAGATTTGGGTTTTCATGGCTGTCCCCGTTCAGGTTTGGGTGGTTTTGGGTGGCGAACAGGCGAGGCTGGGATCGGCTACCAGCACCGCCTCCATGCCCACCGGCAGGAATTCCTGGAGCTTCTCGATCACCGCCTTCCGCCGCAGCACGTGGCGGTAGTCGTGGCAGGCGCCCAGTTCACCGCCGTCCTCGGCGCCGGACTGGAACACCTCGGCGCAATCGGGATGCAGCACGCCGCAGCCGGGCTGGCCGAAGGTCTGGCTCCAGAACAGCGGTTGCGCGGTCGTGCAGGTATTGCTGAAACAGCGCAGGGCGGAGCGCTTCAGTTGCGACACCCAGAGCGGGTCGTTGGCCAGCGTGGGATCGGTCGGGTCGGGTGGCGGCGGGAGGTGGAACAAGCGGCAAAAGCGGATGCAGCCGGCGGCGGGTACGTCGTTGTCTATCGTGTCCTTGCGCAGGGGTGGCATCAGGATGCTGTCGCTGGCCTCCAGGCGTTCCGCCAGGAGCGTGTCGAGCACGGTCACGTATTCCAGGCGCACCAGGCCGCGCGCGGCTTCGAGCTTCTTGAACAGGCAGGCGCGCGCCGCGATCACCGGCACATTGCGCAGGGCGGTGACGACCTTGAACTGGCGCGCGGCGCAGTTGCGCAATTGCGCGGCACCGGCGTCGATCTGCACTTTGTTGTCGAGCCAGAGATTCTCGAAACGGTAGACGGCGGCCGTAGTGAAGGTAGCCACCCCGCGTAATTTCACCGGTACGTCACCTAGGCCGCTGTAGGTAATCAACGGCAGGGTGGCGCCGTTCCATTCGATGCTGCCCGTACTGACCCGCAGATGCGGGCCGTCAAAGGTACTCAGGCCGAGCACCTCGCTCCAGTTCATCGCCGGCGCGCTGGCCGAACAATGGCCTTCCGGCGGCGGCACATAGAGCAAGACCCGGCGCGGGTGATAGAGGCCAACCCGGTGACCTCTACGCCAATCCGGCGTGCGCAAATCCACGGTGCGGCGGGAGACATCCTGGAAGCTGTCCGGCGCGCACGGCAGGCCATGGCGGTTGGCCTGGCGCCAGGGGTAGGCATGGCCGGCGAAGGTGGTTTCGTGCGCCCCCGAATTGCTCGGGTCGCAGCGCACGGCGCGCGAGCAAGTGCGCAAATCCAGGGTGGCGGCGGGCAGGCCGGGATGGCGTGCGCGCGCGGCGGGGCCGGCGTCGGCCGGGATTGCCTGCTCGCCAAAGGCCGTTTCCGGCAGCAGCGGGCGATCCACGCGCGGGGTGATGGCCACCCGTTTCCAGCCCTCCTGGATTTCCACTTCGAACTGCCCCACCGCTTCGGCGATGGCTTCGATGCTGACGCGGGTGCCCTTGTGCTGGCGCCAGGCGACGGCGTCACGCAGTTCGGCGCGGCGCCCGGCTTCGTCCGGCGACACCAGGCGCACGTCGAGCAATTGCGCGAAATAGGGCAGCAACCAGTCCTGGCAATGGCGGCCGTCACCGTCCTGATCCGGGAAGCTGTCATAAAGGCGTTGCGCGACGGTGGCGTGGAAGGCATCGAGCAACTCGCCGTAGACCTCCAGCAACCGGCCGAGATCGCCGGTTTCGTCGCGTTCGCGCCAGACGGCGGGCAGCCATTCCTGAAGCAGGGTGCCGTAATTGGGGTTCATAGTCCGTACTCCTCGACCAGCACGACAAAACCGCCGCTGTCGAACACCAGGCACTGGCTGGGCGCCGGTTGCGCCAGCAGCAGCTTGCCGCCGGTCTCGACCGACTGCGCCAGCAGCGCCTTGGTGGCAGCGCTGAGAACGATGCCGCAATCGCTGTTTTCCACGCCGGCCACGGCATCCACCACACGGTAGACCTCACCGCGATACAGAGCCTGGCCGAGTTGCCGGGCTTGTTCCGTAAAGGCGGCTTCGAGTGCTTCGAGCACGGCGTCTTTCACGGTCTGGCTGTCGAAGGCGTCCGTGCGCACACGCACGGTCACGCTCAACTTGAAGGTCAGCCGGGTGTAATCGCTGATGCTGATGGCCATGCCGGGTTGCGCGCGCGCCAGGAGGAACGCTTGCAACTCGGCCTTGAGTGCGGCGGAGGGCATGCCGCCGCCGGCCGCCATCACCACCACTTCCAGGCGTTCTCGCTGGCCGAGGCCGGGCGGCAGGCGGAAGGCGCGCGCCTGCCAGACGCTGGCATGGCCGCGCGCCAGTTGCGAGAAATCTTCCAGCGACACCGCGCGATCCAGCGCCAGCAGGGTGGCGGGGGCGTTCTCGCGGAGGTCGGCGTTGCTTTCGCGGTCGCCGCCACCGCTGCTGGCTATCGGTTGCGCCAGCGATTCCAGCAACGGGTGCGGCTTGATCAGCTTGGCCAGGCTGCCGGGGGCGAGATTGCCAACGGCGCCCGAGCCCTGGCGGAAGCTGACCCGGAGGTTGTTGCCGCCGCTGGGCAGGCGGCGGCCGTGGCGGCCGTCGCCGAACTGGATGTCGGCATTGCCGTCCTGGTCGATGCGCACCTGGTAATGCGCGTCGGTCGGGCTGGAATCCTTGAGGGTGGAAACCTGGGTCCAGGTCTCGCCGGCCACCGCGACTTCGACGGCGGCGCGCACCCCGGCGCTCATCGCCGCATCGGCGACAAAGCTCAGGTCGGACACCTCCAGGGCGAAATGCTGGCTGCTGCGGGTGCCATCGCCGCTGCCCAGCACCCGTTGCGGCCGGCTCTCGCCGTGGCCGGCATACACCACGTTGGCGTAAATCTTCAGGTTGCCGGCGGTGGTGCCGGCCGGCAGGGCATCAGCCAGATCGAGCCAGGCGCCGGCGGGGTCGAAATCGGCCAGGGTGGTTTCCAGCACCGTGGTTCCGTTGTCCACGATCAGGGCGCGCCCCGCCTTCATGCCGTCGGGCAACGTTTCCGGGACGACGCGAATACCGGACAGCGCGCTGCGGTTGTCCTGCCAGCCGAGCACGCGCGCCTGCTTCAGAAAATGGCTGTACACCCGCGTGCGGGAGAGGAAGAAGGGGCCACCGCCACGGTCCTGCCAGTGCGGGTCGGCGGCAAGCGTGGCTTCCTCGTGTTCCGCATCCAGCGCCACCGTGGCGAGGCGCGCCCAGGCCATCTGCGCGCCCTTCACCACCACCGCCAGGTCGCCGGCCGCCGTCTGCTTGCACTGGCCGGTGACCAGTTCTCTGACAAGGTGGCCGCCGGGCCGTCCCAAGGACGACTTGGCCCCCCCGGGGGGCGGCTCGGGCGATTTTTCCGAGCCGGGGGCGCTGCTATCCAGTCGACCTTCCTCGCTCTTGTTGAGGAAGCTGTCCACCGTCCAGGGGCCGGCGGTGGGCGGTGGCGCCAACAGGGTTTGCGGGTTGTTGAGCTTGAAGTCGATGGTTCCCGGCACGCCATCCGTGTCGCCATGCCAGGTGAGCGTCAGCGCGGTGTAGCCGGGGCGTTCGTCCTCGGCCAGCAGCGCGTTGTCCTTGGTCACCGGCACATATTTGGCATGGAGGCAACGGTAGGCGGGCAGGTATTCGCGCTCGCCATTGACTTTGTGGATGCGCGCCAGCCATTGCCCGGCCAGACGCGACCAGTCGCCGGCCGCATAGACCACATCGACCACCGTGCCATCGGCATTGATTACCCGGCGTTTGGGCGGATTGGCCAGGTCGGACAGCGGCACGCTGATGGGACGCGCCACCGTGGCACCGTTGAGGGTGAGTTGGCCGATGTCGCGGTAGAACACCAGACGGTCTTCCTGGACGGCCTTGATGCGGCGGTAGTACGGCTTGTCGTCCGGCGAGCGGATCACCACGATATCGCCCGCCGCCAGGTCGCTCGATGGCACCGCCAGTTGCAGGCTGTGGCCGACGCGCTCGACGCCGCCCGTGGCCGGCCCCAGCGGTTTGAGTTTTTCCTTGGGGCCGGTGTGCAGCAGGGTGTACCCCTTGACGAAGCCGGCGGGTATGGCCGGCGAGAGCGTCACCGTGGTGCTGTCCTCGCCGAGGAGGATGCCCTGGACCATGTGCGAGGAAAGTTGTCCGTCACGCTCGTCTTCCAGAACCAGCGGCTCGCCGCTTTTCAGCTTGTCCAGCTTCTCGCCGACGACCAGGACGGTGCCGCTGAGGGCCTGCGGGTTGCGCCGGTGGTCGCGGGCGTAAAGGGTGTTGTAGGCGGCATCGGCATCCAGATCGGTGAGCGTTTCAAAGATCAGCGGCGCGCCCGAGGCGGGGCTGTGTTTCACCTGCAAGCCGGCGGCCACCGTGCCGGCCTTGCCTTCCTTGAGGAACAGCGCCAGCGGCGTAGCGGCGGAAGCCGGCGGCAGCGGCGCGTAATCGAGCAGCGCCACCAGGCGGCGCAGGTTTTCCCACTGGCTGGCGGTGCCCAGCGTGCTCTCGTTGGCGTAAGCATCGACATGGCGCCCAAGCACATGGCAGGAGCGCGCGAACTGGCGCGTCAGTTGCCACAGCATGTCGTCCGGGTCTTGCGTATAGAGCGCCTCCAGGCGGGCTTTGCGGGCTTCCTCGGATTCATTGGCAACGGCGGTTGCCTGCACCTGCGTCCAGACTGGGAATTTGCCGGCCAGGCCGGCGCGCAAGCGTTCCAGGAACACGGCGGCATTGCCGTCGAGATAGTCGAAGTGCGAAAGGCCGGCGCGGTTCCAGCGGGTGAGGTCAGTCATCCCTTTCTCCCACCATGCAGCGCTAGGCTGAAATAACCCCGTTCCGGGTGCGCCTGATCGTTGTCGCAGATAGCCACTTCCAGGCCTTCCAGGATGATGCGGCCATTGGCGGCCTGGTCGGGGAAGCGGTCGCCGAGGCGCTTGAAGCGGTTGAGGCAGACGTTATCCACCCCATCCAACACCATCAGCGCCTGATAAAGATCACTCGCCCAGAGGTCTTCGCCGAAGCGCAAACGGCCGGGCTCGAAGAAGCCGCCGGGGCCGGTGCCGAGGGCACGATCCACGACATGGCGGATTTCCGATTGGAAATAGTCGGCGTCCACCTGGATCGAAAGCGCCATGACGATGCCGACTTCCAGCGCCGCTTCCAGCACCACTTCCTGGCCGACCATGCGGTAGGCCTCCAGATAGGGATAGAGCACGGCGCGCACGCTGGGCTGGTCGGCGCGCGCCGGCAGATAAAAGCCGCGTTCGGCGTGGAAAGCCTCGCTTGCCGCCCAGACCTCGTCGCTGTAGATGCCATCGTTATCCAAGCCGAGGGGTTGCAACTGAGGTTGCCAGTGAATCACCGCCACATGCACCGTGGACCAGGCGCCGTCCCAGCGTTCCCAGGCATGCGCGCGCAGCACCAGCGGATGTTCTTCCAGGCGGGTTTCGAAATCGGCCAGGGTGACCATGCGGTGCTGGTCGTGGATGGCGCGCGGGCCGTCGAGACGCGCTTGATCCATCTTTTCCGGGTGATCCAGCCACCAGTCGTCGAAGCGTTCGATGTCGCCGCGCGTGTCGGCGATCGGCGGGGTCACATCGAACGGCGGCTGTTTCAGGCTTTTCGCCAGGCCGAGGGCGTCGTAGCCGATCAATTTCAGCAGGCGGCGTAGCGACTCCGGCCGCCGCGCGGTTTCCAGATAACTTTCGGCGGCGGCGCGGTCGAGGCTGTCGGAAAGCTGGTCGAGGGCGAAGGCGAGCACTTCCACCAGGGCGACTTCCACGTCGGCCGGGGTCCAGCGGCGGCGCTCGGGGAAGCGCGCCGCCAGCTCCTGCAACATGAACAGGCGGAAGCCGTCGTAGTCGCGCTGATCCCAGTCGAAATCGTCGCCCACCTCGGGCAGGGTGTCCGGCAGATCCACCTGGCGCCGCCCGCAATCGGGGCACTGGCCGTCAAACAGCAATTCGATGAGGGGATCGGCAGCCATGTCAGTTCCGCACGGCCGTTCCGAAGGAACTGACCTCCCCCTCGGGGGGAAACGAGCGTAGCGAGCCAGGGGGTCGTTTCATTTCCGACTCCTTAAAGCGTGAATACCTGGCTTTCACGGTGGCCGATGGCGGCCAGGGTGTAGGCGATGGATAGGGTGAGGCTGGCCTCGTCGCCACTGACCTCCACTTCCAGGCTCTTCGGGTCCACCTCGCCTTGCAGGGCATCCGCCAGGGAAGCGAGCAAGCGGCGTTGGGTGATCTGCCAGAGCGGCGTGTCGTTGGGCTCGAACACCAGGGCCTTCACCCCGGCGCCGAATTCCGGGCGGAAAACGCGCTCGCCCGGCAGGGTGAACAACACCTGCTCGATCTGCCCACGGATATGCCGGGAGCGGCTCGCCAAGGCGGGAGCCGCGCCCTCCATGTGGAACGGGAAGGCGAGATAGGGGGGGTCAACCAGTCGGCGTGCCATGGTTCAGGCTCCAGTCGTAGGGTGCGCCGCGCGCACCGTCTGGATAAATGGTGCGCGCGGCGCACCCTACGGAGAGTGTTCGCCGGTTCATGCGCTCATCACCTTGGTAGACAGGCTGCTCATCTCGCCCTGCGGGATGGGCGGGCCGGAGGGGCCGACGCCGGTGGGGTGGACGTGGGTGGCGAACAGGGTGAGAAAACTGGTGCCTTTGATGACCGGTTCGCCGCCGGAACCGCCCAACATGACCTGGGCGCCTTCCAGGGTGATGGTGGCGCTGGCGCTGACCTTGACGCCGGAGGCCGCCATTTCGATCTTGTTGCCGTTGGCGTCTTCCAGGGTGGCGCCCTGGCTGGAGAGGGTGAGGGTGTTGCCGTTGGCGTCTTCCAGCACGGCCTGGTTGTTGGCAGCGTCCAGAGTGAGTTTGGCGCCGTTGTTGTCGGCCAGGACGACGTTGCCATCGCGGTCCAGATCGAGCATGGCGCCGGCCGAATGCAGCAGCTTCACTTCCTCGGCGTCGTCCTTGTCTTCCAGCAGAAAAACGTGGCCCTTGGCGGTCCGCAGCACCTGGGTGGTGGGCGGGTCCTGCGCCTCTTCGGGCGCATCGCCCGATTGCTGCCAGAAGGTGCCGGTCCAGATCGGGAAGTCGAGATTGCCGCCCTCGAATTCCACCCAGACCTGGGCACCCACGCCCGGCACGCTGAAAAAACCCTGGTTGGCGAGCCCGCCGCAGGGCAGACAGGGCAGCGCCCAACCGGTTTCCGCCTCGCCCAGCAGGGCCGGCACGCGCAGCTTCACCCGCGCCAGCTTCTCGGGGTCCGCGTTGTCGTTGACGAAGCCCCGGTATTTGCCGAAGGCGCGGCGTTGGTTGAGGGTTTGCGCAAGCTGGCGTTGCAGGCCGTCAGGCATGGTCAACCTCGAACAAAACCGATTCCGTAGGGTGCGCCGCGCGCACCGATCCACGTCCGATGGTGCGCGCGGCGCACCCTACGAATGGCTTGTTTCTATCCCGCATCACAACACCCCCGCCAGCGCCCCGGCTAGGCCGGAAACGCTGTCCAGGTTGTCGCCGTAGGCGTTGCGCAGCAGGCGGAAGCGCTGCTTGTAGCCGCCCGGTGTGAAGCTGTGGCTGACGCTGTCGACGTAATAGATACCGGACATCCAGTCGCCGAGGCCGTCCACCGGCACCGGCAGGCCGGCTTGCAGGACGTGGCCGTAGAGGGTGCCGTCGAGTTCGCCCTCGCCCTGGACGCGGTGGATGTCGAGATCGTTGGCTTTCATCTGCGCCAGGGTTTGCAGGCGTTGCGCGTCGGCGCCGGCCTCCGCCGACAGGCGCCAAGTAAAGTCTTCCAGACCGGCGCCACTGCTGTCGGCGTGCGTGGTGCCGAGCAGGGGCAGAGCGGGATAGACAGTTTCCGGGGTGGTGGCGTCGCCGCTTTTCGCCGGGGCGTCGTAGGCGACGGCGTCGGCCTGGTGGCCGTCGGCGCGCAGCGACAGGGACAGGCAATTGGTGGCGGCGCCGGCATAGACCAGCAGGGTGTCCTGCGGGTCGGCTTGCAGGCGCATGGGGCCGAAATAGACGCGGCCGTCGCGGAAGATCAGCTCGTAGCCGTTGAATTCGGCGCGCGCCTTGAGGAATTTGATGTCGGTATCGTCCTGCGCCACGCCCACCAGGCGATCCTGGCCGGCGGCGTTTTCCGGGTCGGCACTGAGGCCGTAAGCCACCAGGATTTCACTCAGCAACTGGCTGTCGCTGGAGGGCAGATCGGCCGTGCCCCAGGTCTTGCGGTTGTGGGCGCGGTCGAGGCGCAGGGAGTCGTCCTGGCATTCCACTTTCACCTGGGCGGCGCCGGCATCCTGCGGGGTTTCCAGGTTCACCTCGCGGATGTAGCCGCGCATGATTTCTTCCACCCGGCTGCCGAAGGCGGCGGAAATGACGATGCGTGCCCACGGCACCAGCACCTCGGCGTCCTGCACGGTCCACTTGCCGAGTTCGTCGCGCCGCGTCTCGAAGGTCAGCGAGGCCGTGGCCGCTTCCGCGCGGCGGGTCTCCACCGCCACTTCCAGCAGGAAGGGGTAGAGATCGGCGATTTCCGTGCCGTCCACGGTAATCACGCATTCGGCCGGCGCGCGTTCTTTTTCGGAGAAAAGATCGAGCAGCATGGCGTCTTTACTCTTTCGCCTTGGGAATCAGGATGGCCTCGCCGGCGCGATCCTTGAGCGAGATTTCGACGCCGCTGTGCAGGTCCGGATTGGCGTCCAGAATGCGCCACCACAGGCGCGTATCGCCGTAGTAATGGCGCGCCAGCAGGTCGAGGCGGTCGCCTTCCTGGATGACGTGCTCGATCACGCCAACGGCGGCGCCGATCTCGCGCGGGCGCACCCCCTTGCAGCGCAACACGCCCTGCTCATCGCCGCTTTTGCCACTCTCGAAGCGGCGCGCATCCTGGTAGCGGGAAGTCTTGAGGAACATCAGAACAGCCCTCCGATGGCGGACACCGCAGTGCGCCCGGTGTTGAGCGCGGCGCCGACCACCTGGCGCACCTTCTCGACTGCATAGAAGGGGTTGTTGCCCTCGATCACCTGCAAACTGAGTTTCACCGTGGCGCGGTAGGGCACCAGGGTCGGCAGGTGGGCGGATTCGGCGACTTCGATGCCTTTCAGGAACACCGGCAGGACATGGCTGCCCCACACCAGCAGCAGCACCGAAGCGGTCTGGGAACGCTGAAACGCGCGCGCGCCGCCGAAACCCAGGCTGGCCAGCACCTGCAAGCCGCCCGGCCCCTGGGTCTTGGGTTCCACCATGCTGCGCAGGGTGTCGAGTTCCGGCTGGATGCCCAGCGAGTTCGCCAGGGCATCGTTGTCGTTCATGCGGTCGGTGGCGTCGAGCAGGATTTCCAGGTCGAAGCTCTCCGGCTCCACCGCCACGCCTTGCGCCACCCGCGCGGTCTCGCTGGGCAGCGCGAAGTCGTAGCCGCCACGCGTGGCCGGCGTCGAACCCAGCGTGAGGGTGATGCTGCGGTTGCGGGTCAGGCTCTGCGGATTGAAGTCGAACGCCAGCACCAGCGGCGGCAGGGACAGCGCGTATTCGACCAGGAAGCCTTTGATGGGATTGAGCATGGTTCAGGCTCCGTGTAGCGCCGGCGCCTCGCCGGCGTTCTGATCTGGCGAACGGGCCGGCGAGGCGCCGGCGCTACAACGCCCGATCGCCGTCTGGATCGACTGCGCAATGCTTTCAGCGATGGCGCGGTCGGAGCGGCGCGCATCCACCCGCACCGGGCCGACGCCGACCTGGGCGATCTGCCCGCCGGGCAGGCCTTCCTGACGGGCCATAGATTCACCCACCAGGCGGCCGATGCGTTGCGCGCGGGCTTCGAAGCCGGCCGGCAGGCGCAGCTTGAGTTGGCCGATTTCAGTTGTCATCGAGTAACTCCCGAGGCAGATGGGCGGCCAGGAGGCCGAGGTCCTGCACCGCGATTTCGCGGCCTTCCTTGGCCAATTCACGCCACAGGGCGTGGGCGATGTGGGGCAGGCCAATGGGGCCGCCCTGCCCCGCCGCCAGATAGGCGGCATGGAGGGCGGCGTTGCGGATGCCGCCACCGGTGAGCGCCACGGCATTGCCCAGGAACACCGGGTCCACCGCCGCATCCAGCGGCGCGCGCGGTGGCAGCAGGCGGCGCCAGAGTTCGGCGCGGGAAAGCGCATCGGGGCGCGGGAACTCGACCACCATCTGGAAGCGCCGGGTGAAGGCGGAATCGAGTTGCTTGCGCAGGTTGGTGGTGAGGATGCAGGGGCCGTCATGCGCTTCGATACGGGTGAGCAGGTGGCTGACTTCCATATTGGCGTAGCGGTCGCGCGCTTCCTTGACCTCGCCGCGTTTGGAAAACAGGGCATCGGCTTCGTCGAACTGCAACACCATCGGCTGGCCGTGGGCGGCGTCGAACAGGCGGTTGAGGTTTTCCTCGGTCTCACCCACGTATTTGCTGACCAGGCGGCCGAGGTCGACGCGATACAGACGCCAGCCGAGGGCATGGGCGATGACGCTGGCGGCGAAGGTCTTGCCGGTGCCGGAGGGGCCGGCGAACAGGGCCACCGGCCCGCCCACCTTCTGCCCGCCCCACTGCCCGACCACGGTATCGCGCTGATCGATCCAGAGCAGGAACTCGCGCAGCATGGCGAGACGGCTAGGCGGCAGAACCAGGTCATCCCAGGTTGCCGCCAGATCGACGGCGACGGCGCCGGGCGGCGGTGGCACATCCAGCGGGCGGCCAGCGCCGTTGCCAACCAAACGTGCGACCAGCCAGGGTTCCGGGGTGATCGGCCGATAGGGGTCGTCGTGATCCAGGCGCAGCAGGCGGCGACGGCGCAGGGCGGCACCCGGCTCCAGGGCGCGGCGCAGTTGTTCCGCCTGGCCGGCGTCGAGCGCCAGCAATTCCTGAATCAGGGAGCGGGTGGCCCAGGGCTGCGCCGCCCCGGCTTGCAGATTCTGGAAAGACCAGCCCAGGCGCGGCTCCAGTTCCGGCCCCAGCGCGCAGGCGAGGATGTCGTATTCGATAGGGGAAAGCCCGAAGCCCAGCGTGGCCTCCCAGGCGCCATCGGCTTCGCGCAGGGCTTCCACCTCGGCTTGCAGTTCGCGCAGACGCGTGATTTCCGTATCCCCCACCGCCTCGCCCTGGCGGTTGCGCGACAGGCACCAGACCAGGAAATCCAGGCGCCGCCACTCCGCGTCGAGGGAGGCGACCAAGGGGAGGTCGGGGAGCGGGGCGTTCATGCGTGTTCACCCCGCATACAGGCTGATCAACAACGGGTTGGAGCGCACGCTGAGCACGGCGCCGTCGCTGGCGCGGGTGTAGCTGCGCTCGGCATGGAACAGCATCTGGCCGACACGGTCGTCGAACGGCAGGGTGAGCGCCTGGGTGACGGCGCCCGCCGCCGCCTCGGGGTCGATGCCACTGCTGGCGATGAGGCCAGCGCCAGCCGGCAGCAGCGACTGCCAGCCGTTCGTGGCATCCCAGGTCTCCCAGTGCAGGCTGATGGACTCGCCGACCTTGCCGGCGAGCCAGACGCGTGGCGTGAAGGCGGCCAACTCCACGCTGCCCAGGGCGAAGCTGAAACTGAAGGCGCAGATGTCCTGGTGCACGAAGGCGATCGCCGGCGCCCAGTCTTCCCGCGCGATGCCCGGTGTCATGGCGGGCACTTCCGGCAGCCTGCCGGCCACGCGGCTTTCGCGACGCTCCAGCGTCGCCCGGACGTCGAGGCCGAAGCCACCGGTCAGTGGCGCGGCCACGGCTTTCTCGACCGGCACCACCGGCGCCAGGGAAATCTCATACAAGATCGATGGGCGATAGAGGGTGTCGCCCTGGGTGGACCAGAGCTGGTTCAACTGGTCGAGCGGCAACGGTTGGAAGATGACCTGCAGGTGGTAATCCTCGCCGTCCACGTTGAGCTGGAACACCGGTTTTTCGTGAAAGATGCGCAGCACCTCGCCGATCAATCGCAGATCGTTCTCCCCGGCGCCGACGCTGTCTTCCTCGGCGGAGAACGGGGTGACCAGGCAGAAGGTGCGCAGCCAGCCGGTTTCGCCGGGCAGGGTGTCGGGAAACAGGCCGGACGGCTCGAAGCGGTAGAAGAACAGGTTGAGGCGGTGCTCGCTGTCGCCGGCGCCGGCCGAGGCGGACTCCGCGGGGGTGGCCAGCAGCACGCTGACCTTGCTGCGGTCGGGCGCGTTGATCTCGCCGTCGAGATAGGCGCGGATGCCTTTGCAGACTTGCGAGAGGGGGGAGAGGGCGAGGGCCATCTCAGAGCCGTTTCAGGTAGTTGCGGCTGAGAAAGCCGCGATCCGCGCGCGCCGTGGGTTGTGGCTGAGGTGGGGCTGCGTCGGCGACCACGACCACGTCGATGCGGCCGATGATCAGGCTGGGCGGGGTGGGCTCGGGGGCGCGACGCGGGTCTTGCGCAGCCGCGTGGTTGCTGTGATCGAGGCGTGTGGCGGCACTCGCCCTGGCCTCGGATAGCGATTCCCGCGCAGCGAATTCCCGCGCCGGAGTGGATTCGATGTTGGCAATGGCTGCGCCGCCGTCACGATCGAAGGACTGTGGTGCGGAGGATTCAAAGGCAAACCCGGTCGCGAACTCGGCGGCCTGGGTAGTTCGCGCCGCCGCGCCTGGGCGGGCGGTTGCAAGGGAGGTTTCAGAAGGGGCGCCCCGACCCGTCGGCCGGCTCAGGAACGTTTCGCGTTGTCTGCTAACAAGTCTTTCACTGCCTTCTGGGATCTCGGACCTATGCGTTTCGTGATTCAACTCCGTTTCAATTGGCCCAGGCAAAACTACAGACTGATGCGTTTTCGACTCGGATACCACGTTGGCTGCCGCTACCTTGCTGGGACTTCCGTGTATTACCTGTCCTGTTGCCAGTGCGCTTTCTCGGCTATCGCCCAATACGGAAATGAGAGTTTCCCCATCATTCGTGGCGGGCGACCTTGGGCTTTCGACCTCGGCCCCCGCTGACAAAGGGTCGCCAGCCGGAAGACGGGTATATCCCACCCCCGACTGGATTGACGCCTCTCGGGGCAGAAACTGCCCCGCCTTCTGAAACCTGAAAACCGTCTGCATGCCGCTGGGCGTGCTGTCTTGCGCGAAATCCTCTTCCGGCAGGCTGGCCTCGGATTCGTCCGAGGCGCGCCGCACCCAGGCGCCGGCAATCGGGCGGCGGGCATCGCGGAGGGTGTCGTTGAAGAGGCTCATTACTTCATGCCCTCATTCCACCATGCCGCGCGCGCGGTCAATCATTTGTAGATAGCGCTGCCGGCGCGGGCGCGGCAGGTTGAGGATGTCCGCCTCGCTCCAGTGGTAGTGCGTGGCGATCTGGTGGACTTCCCGCAACAGGCTGCCGCTGCTACGCGCGAGGGCGCGATAGGGGTCGAGTTCGACTTCGTTGCCGCCGCCGCACTCGGGGCAGGCGGCTTGCACGCGCAGGACGATGCCGGGCGCGATCGCGTCGAGGGCGGCATCGGCGGCGGCGATCAGGTCTTGCTTCGGCTCCGGCAAGGTTTCCGGCTCGGCGGCCAGTTGCCGCAGCAACCAGCGCGGCGCCTCGGCTTCCGGCAGGCCGGCGAGGATTTCCTGGTCGCCGCCGGTGGGCAAGCGGAAGCGCAGTCGGCGCCCGTCCATGTCCACCTGGGCCTGCGGATAACCCGCGCCCGCTTCCTGCACCGGCAGGTCGGCGTAGTCGATCCGGAAGTCGAAACGCGCGCCACAGTGCCCGCATTCGGCCTGGAACCAGCCACCTTCATGGCCGAGGTGGCGGTCCAGTTCACGCATCAGAAACTGGCGGTCGCCGACACAGAGGCCGGCGACGCGTGGCGGCGTGGCCGCCTCGCCACCGAGGCGGTCGAGCGCCAGAGCGAGCGCCTGGGTGACTGCGGCAGGGGTGCTGGCCGCGCGCTCACCGGCTTCCGCCAGCGCGAGTTCGAGCACGCCGGACAACGGCCGAAACGCCCAATCGCGTCGCCGTGTGCCGTTCTCCACCAAGCCACCGGGGAGTTGCATGGCCCTCAATGCCCGCTACGATTCCGTCGGTTCGCTGACCGCCGTGTCGCGCTGCCAGCCCTCGTGTTGCAGGGTGAGGGTCTGGATGCCGACGGCGTTCATGGTGCCGGCGTCCATTTCCGGCAGGGCCTGGTATTCCGACACCCAGGCGCGGAAGACCTTGTAGGAAAGGGCGACCTGGCCTTGCAGGTTGAGGACGTTGATGACGATGTCCTTGCGGAAGTTCTTCAGCGACATGGCGGCGTCGCCCTCGACGTTGTTGACCAGCGCCGCCCAGTTTTCGAATACCGGGTCATGCGAGAGGCCCTGTTCGAGGGTGATCGGCTCATAGCTGGTGCCGCCGGGCAGGATGCGTTCCTTGCTCGGGTCACCGGCGGCGCGCCATTTGATCGCCTCGGTCTTGCGTTTCAGGGCGCCCATCTTCTTCAGGCCGGCGACCGGCTTGCCGTCGATCAGAATCTGGAATTTGAAAGTGCGGTAGGGGTCGTGGCGGTGGGCGTTGACCGGGAACATGGGAGCAGCCATTTCCGTTTCTCCTCAGAAACTTGAACGTCGCGCGGCGACGCTTGACGCGCCCCTCTCCCGCAGGCGGGAGAGGGGCTGGGGGTGAGGGGCCTTGTCCGTCAAGACTGGCCGACTTTCTGCTGAATCCGCACGATGACGAATTCGGCGGGCTTGAGCGGCGCGAAACCGACGATGGCGATGACCTGGCCACGGTCGATGTCGTCCTGGGTCATGGTGTCGCCCAGGCCACAGCGCACGAAATAGGCATCCGAGGATTTCTGGCCCTGGAAGGCGCCGGCGCGGAACAGGCCGTCCATGAAGGCGCCGACGTTGGCGCGCAACGACGACCAGAGGCGATGGTCATTCGGCTCGAACACGGCCCACTGGATGCCGTTGTAGATGCTGCTCTCGATGTAGATGGCGGTGCGCCGTACCGGCACATAGCGCCATTCCGGGTTGGCCTTGGTGGAGAGCGTGCGGGTACCCCAGACCACGGCGCCGTAGCTGGGCAGTTTGCGCAGGCAGTTGACGCCTTCCGGGTTCAACTGGTCCTGGTCGCCGTCCTCGATGCTGTATTCCAGGCCGGCCATGCCGCGCACCGTGGCTTCCACCCCGGCGGGCGCTTTCCAGACGCCGCGCGTGCCGTCGGTGCGCGCCCAGATGCCGGCGGCGAAGGACGAGGGCGCGACAGTCAATGTGGTGGGCACGTTGGGGTTGCTGTCGCGGTTGTAGAAGGGGTTGGCCATCTTCACCCAGGGGTAATAGAGCGCGGTGTAGGTGGAGGTGGGCAGGTTCAACGAGGACACGGTGGCGGCCTGATCGAGTTCCAGGCCAGGCGGCGGATCGACCAGCAGCATGCGGCTGCCCATCGCTTCGCAGTGGGCAATGGCAGCGTCAATGGCGGTATTGCCGGTGCCGTCCGCCGGCATGGATTGGCCGGGCAGCAGGACGATGTTGACGTCGCGCACTTTCTTCAGCTTGGTGAAGAAGCCGGTGTAGTCGTCGACACCGGGTGGATCGCCATCGTCACCACCGCTGAGCGCCGCCACGGCAGGCATCACTTTCGGCACCACGTCCTGGGTCCCGTGGATTTCCGTGCCGCCCGTGCTTTTTCCCAGTTTCAACAGGGTGGCCAGCGTGCCGGGGCGCACCACCACCGAGGAAGACGCGCTGTCGCTGCCGGAGGTGAGGGTGAGGGCGTTGCCGGCGAAAGCACAGGTGAAGGTCGTATAGGCATCGCCCAGCGCTTGTACCCGCGCCTGGATTTCCGCCGCCACCTCGCCGCCGCTGTCAAACGTGACGCCGGGTGCGGCCCCCAGGGTGATGGTCTTGGCGCCGAGGTTGTCAATGTTGAGAGTGAGGGTCATGCCCGCCTTCACATCGGTCCAGGCCAAAGCGGCCAGGTCGCCACTGACGCTGGTGGCGTTCTTGTAGTAGGTGGCGGGCGAAGCTTTGAGCTGGTCGGAGAGTGCCACCTTGATGTGCTTCGAACTGCCGTTGACCACGGTGAGGACATAGTCGGCGTCGGAGGTGTCCATCGACAGATTGCTGAAGGTTTCCAGGGGGGTCCTGATTTCATTACCGTCTTTGTCTTTCTCACCGTCCCAGTGACCCACTTCCAGCGTGAAGCGATAGCCGTCGTTGGCGGTCACCTGCGCGCGCAACTTGTCGCCAGATTTACCCGCGCTGCGGGCAGAGACAGCCAACACGTTGACCTCATCCGCACTGCCGCCGGCGCGGCCGGGTATCACGCCGGGCGGCAGATGGGAAACTTTGGCATCCTTTGCCAGGCGGGCGATGTAGGCATCGCGGCCGCCGTTCAGGAAGAAGTTGAAGGCGGCCAGGCCCATGGAATCGGTCGGGGAATGAATCTCGCCGAAAGCGGCCTTGAATTCGTCCCAGCTATGCACCAGGGTGGCTACCCCGATGGGGCCTGCCGTGGTGTAGCCGATCAGCGCGGCCACCGAGGTGGACACGCCTTCGATGGGTTTGGCGCCGCTGGGAATCTCTTCGACGTAGACGCCGGGGTGCAGGTAGCTGGGCATATCTTGATCTCCTTGCTGGTTTTTGGGCGCTTGCCCGTGATGGATCACCACCCACCGACCGCGCGGCCGGCGTTCAAAGGCTCATTTCTTCACTTTCTTTTCCGGCGCGGGATGTCGCGCATGTGGGTGACGTCGTTGCTGCAGCCACGCAGATCGCTGATGCCGCGATAGTCGTTGATGCCAACCAGGACAGCGCTTCTTGCCATGATGTCCTCCAGTTCGGGCTGTTGACCTTCGATGAAACGCTCACTGAACCCTTGGCACACCCGTGCCCGCCAAACGGCATTAGCAGCAATCGTGCCAACAGATGACATCTTCTAAAACAAGGGGTTAGGTGATTATTCTGGAATCATGCGGGTCACTCGATACCCACCCGAGGCAGGCTCAAAACGCTGGCGGTTGCCGCCGGAACAAACGCTTCCGGGTCAATGGCGGCCTGCCATGGTGGGTCATGGTTAACCCAGAAGAAGCGGCGGTTGCAGGAAAGATGAATGCGTTGAGATAGGCCTGTAGGTGTTGTGGGCTGACGCTATGGCGGAGGCCGATATTTGCGCCTTCGATCCTGATGCGGCGCCTAACGGTCATGGCTTTGATGCCGCCCCGGATGATGAAACCGGCGCTACGGTGCGGGTGTGGGCTTGTTTCACGTTAACCTTGGTAATCCTGGCTACTAATCTGCTCATGAATTGTGGAGACCCTAGCCGCCTGTCGGAAGTGGCTAAAAGCAAGGACATGCCTATGTTTTAATCCATACATTGACGCCTCGATGTATCCGCAAAACCTTTCGATCCCTTGCCACGAGTCATTCAGATGATCAAAAAAAACCGGCGCCACACTTTCCGCGCCCACCTGACCGAATTCGTCCTGCCGCCGATCGACGATGGCCTGGTGCTGGGCAGGTTCTCCCCCATCGGCCATGTTGCGGTGGGCAAGGCGCTCAGCCTCCTGACCACCACGCAGTTCGAGCATGTGCCGGTGGAAGATGATGTGATCGGCGATGTCCTGGTGCGCAGCGCCATCCTGCGCAAGATCAGCGCGGAGCAACTGCGACGCTTCGTGCTGGAGGAAATCAAGCCGCTGATGGGGCCGGAAGAGATCATCCATCTCGACCTGGAAGTCGAGATCGAAATCGATCAAGAGTCGAAATGAGGTCGGATCTGAAGGCGGAAGAGTGTGTTTGCGCCCGCTGGGCGCGGGTGGGCGCCTTTCAGCGCTACCGGGATATCGTCGGCGACGGCGGCGAGCTCGCCAAGGTGTTTGCCGTTTTCTCCGAGGAGGATGTTTTCATGGGCCTGGTGGAGGAGCGCCAGGCCGCGCTTTTCCCCGGCCGGATCTTTGCCGATCTCCTGATCCGTCGCCAGCCAGCGCCCTTGCAGCCAGATTCCGGCATGGAAACCATCCTGCGGCGCCTGCGCGAGGAGCGGGTCGACTACCTGCCCGTGGTCGGAGCGGATGGGCGATTCATCGACGTGGTCTCCCTGCTCAGCCTATTCACCACGCTCAGCCAGCGCGAGCAGGGTCTGCGCGAGGTCCGCGAACAACTGATCGAGCAGTTGCAATGCGAGCTGGAGAACCGCCAGGTGGCGGCCAGCGTATTCGATGCCACCAGCGAGGGCATCATGGTGACCGATGCCGACCATCGCATCCTGCTGGTGAACCGGGCTTTCACCCGGACCACCGGCTTCAGCGAAGCGGAGGCCATCGGCAAAACCCCGGCATTGCTGCAATCCGGCCGCCATGGCCATGAGTTCTACCAGGCGATGCGGCGCGCGCTACAGGAAAATGGCGCCTGGGAAGGCGAGATATGGAATCGCCGCAAAAGCGGTGACATCTACCCCGAATGGCTGCACATCAATATGGTGCCCGACGCATCGGGCAAGGTGCGCTATTACGCCGGAGTATTTTCAGACATCACGCGGCATGAGGAACTGCGCGCCAAGTTGCTCCACCTCGCGTATTACGATGTTCTGACCGACCTACCCAACCGCCAGTTGTTCATGGATCGCCTGGAACAGTCCATCGTCCACACGCGTCGGAGCGGGAAGGAATTTTCACTCCTGTTCATCGACCTGGATCGCTTCAAGGACATCAACGACAGCCTCGGCCACCGCTTCGGCGACCAGATTCTCATTGCCGTGGCGGAGCGCCTGCAAAGCGCGGTGCGGGAGAGCGATACGGTGTCGCGCCTGGGTGGCGACGAATTCACCGTGCTGCTTCCCAATACCGCGCAGCCGGAGGACATCGCGGAGATCGCGGAAAAGATTCTGCCGCCCTTGCCGCGCCGCTGGCCATGGAAGGCAAGACGCTGTTCCTTGCCGCCAGCATCGGTGTGAGCCGCTACCCCGACGATGGCGGCGACGCCGAAGCCCTGCTCATGCATGCCGACGCGGCCATGTACCGCGCCAAGGAAAGCGGCGGCGGGGTATCCCGTTTTTTTGCCGCCGGCATGAATAGCCAACGCCTGGAAATCAGCAACGCCCTGCGCCAAGCGCTGGCCGCGGGCGAACTGTGGCTCGCCTGGCAACCCCAGGTCAGCCTTCCGGATGGGCGCATCGTCGGGGCTGAAGCTTTGGCGCGCTGGGAGGATTCCAGCGGTGCGCCGGTGCCCCCATCGCTATTCATCCCCATTGCGGAAGAAACCGGATTGATTGGCGCCATCGGCGTATGGGCGATACGCACCCTGTGCGGGCAGGGCATGGAATTGGCATGCAACGCTTGCGGCAACTTCCGCCTGGCGGTCAACTTCTCCCCGCTGCAACTGAAGCCCAAGACCCATCAGGCCATTCTCGACATCATGGCCTCGAGCGGATTCGATCCGCGACGCCTGGAAATCGAGCTGACGGAAACCGCGCTGTCCGCCCAGCGCGACGGGATGCTGGCATTTCTGGGGGCACTGGGCGAAGCTGGCGTGGAAGTCTCCGTGGACGACTTTGGCACGGGCTGTTCCAATCTGGCAAACCTGAAGCTCTTGCCCGTCCACAAGCTGAAAATCGACCGCTCCTTCGTGAGCGACATCACCCGCGACCCGAACGACCGGCAAATCGCCGCCGCCGTGATCGGCATGGCCCATGCGCTCGGACTCAAAGTGATCGCGGAAGGGGTGGAAACCGCCGCCCAGGCCGCCATCCTGACGGAACTCGGCTGCGACATGGCGCAGGGTTACTACTTCAGTCGACCGGTACCCTTCGCCACCCTGAAACAACTCCTTGATGGCGCGGGCGTGCTGCCAGCGGACACGTCGGCGGGGCGCGCGGCCCGGCAGGAATAAGGCCAAACCCCTGCTCCCGCCGTCGCCGCGTTTTTTCCCCGGCCAGCGCTGGCTCAACATCGGCCTGCGTTGCGCCCATCTGGTCGGCGTGGCCGGCATCGGCGGGGGCTTTCTGTTCGCCTTGCCCGAGGCGCAGTGGCAGCCGTTCTGGCATCTGGCTCTGGCCTCCGGCGGGCTGCTTGCCCTGCTTTATCTCTGGACCGATTTCGCCTGGCTCTTGAAACTGAAAGGCCAGGCCATCCTGCTCAAACTGGCGCTACTCGCCCTGGCCTACTATTACCCGGCTTGGCGGGCGGCCGCCTTCGTGCTGGCCATCATTCTGTCCGGCTTCTTCGCCCACGCGCCTGATCGGGTGCGCAGCTACGCTTGGGGCCGCGCGGTGCGTCCGTGCGGTTCAGCCATCGTCAGGAAGACCGCGAAATGAGCATTTTCGACATCGACTTCGGCCAGATATTGAGAAGGGTCGCCCTCCCTGGCTAATTCGACATGGCACCCATCGCGCCGCCCCGTACCATGAAACAGCGACAAGGATGTGGTTACCGAAGGGTAGGGGTTTCATCAGAGCACAGCGAACCGCATCGGCCTGGCACGCGCGGCATGATGCGGTTCGCCACGCTCACCACGTCCTACGCCCTTGGGGTGGGTTCTTTCACGTTAACGCGGGAGATTTCGACGCCTTCGCCCGCCAGAGGCGTTTCCCCAGGGTGAATTGAACCTAGAAAGCTCAGTTGACCGCTCCTTGGCCCTCGTGAGGCCGCATGGGTGCTGGCGTTTGCGCCTCCGGGGACGCTCACCCATTGGGTGGCGCCGCTACGCACCCGATTGCACGGTTTTCG
>Ga0210044_10001370_pt1 | contig 37038 bp, 31 predicted proteins | sample CryGey13umfilter_2_FD_183959 | JGI IMG/M metagenome (GOLD analysis project Ga0210044, IMG submission 183959) | Groundwater microbial communities from aquifer in Utah, USA - Crystal Geyser 4/9/14 3 um filter (SPAdes) (version 2) | ecosystem: Environmental > Aquatic > Deep subsurface >...
CGCAAGCGCACCTCCAGAGGTCCACTCGCCCGGTTCAAGGCCAGGCCCACCATCCCGAAGAAGCGACCCGGCGGGAGGAGCAAGGCGAAGGCCGAACCGGTCAAAACCACTGTGCGGAGCTACTAGTTGACACCGGTAGCGAACGCTGTTATCGAATGCTCTCTTTTCTGCCGGGAGTGCACCAGTGAAGCGGACCTATCAGCCGCATAACAAGAGACGCAGCCGAGTTCACGGCTTTCGCAAGCGAATGGCCACCAGCGCCGGCCAGAGTGTTTTGCGTCGACGTCGACGCAAGGGACGTCATCGACTCACGGTGAGCGTACCCAAGAAGTGAAGCCTGCTGGATGACCCGTGGTGGATCTGAGGCGTTTCCGAAGCGACGGCGGCTACTAAAGCGTCGGGATTACCTCGCCGTACAGCAGCGTGGGCGGAAGATCCATCTTCGCGACCTGCTGGTGCTGTTTTCACCACGACAGGGTCTCAATCGACTTGGCATCACGGCCAGCCGCAAGGTTGGTAATGCGGTCCAGCGAAACCGGATCAAGCGATTGATCCGGGAAGTCTGGCGTCGTCATCAGCGCATTCTCCCGCCGGGGCATGACATGGTGTTCATCGTCAAGCGCGGGACGACGACGACACATGACAGCCTGCTCAAGCAATTCAAGGAGCTGGCGCGGAGGCTGACCCTTGGTGCACAGAGCCAGAGCTAGCAGGCAGGCGAGGTCGGGACGGATTTCTGCTGCCCTGGTGGCCGTGTTGGTGCTGCTGATCCAGTTCTACCAGCGCATCGTCTCGGTCGGCATGCGGCCCCGTTGCCGCTTCACGCCGAGCTGCTCGTGCTACGCCATCGAGAGTCTTCAGCGGCATGGCGTGGTGAAGGGCCTGGCGCGCTCCATCTGGCGCATCTGTCGCTGCAACCCACTGGGCAAGCCGGGGTACGACCCGCCCTGACCCTTCACCCGAGGTGGCTCAAGAGCCTGCGCAAGGACGCACCATGCAAGATTCATCCAACAGGATGCTGCTGACCATCGCCCTCACGGCTGTCATCCTGTTTGGCTGGTACTATCTGTTCCAGCGCCGTCAGCCCCAGTCCACGCCACCCGAGGCGGGCACCGGAGCCACGGTGAAGCCCACCACCCTGCCGGCGGAGACGATCGCGGTGAGCCGCCCGACCTCGCGTCCGACCCAGAAGGAGGGCGGACCCATCGCCACCAGCATGGAGGGCAAGAAGACCACGCTGCAGGCCATCGGCGCCGTGGCTCAGTTCACCACCACCGGGGCCGCTTTGCGCAGCTTCAAGATGACCGACCCCCGCTACCGCGAGCTCCAGGATGGCAAGCTGGTTCCCGTGAACCTGGTGCAGACCGAGCCGAACAAGGGCCCCTGGCCGTTGACCGTCACCTTCCCCGGATCGGACTTCACCGTCCCGCAAGACGCGCAGTTCAGCGTGGTCAAGGCCGACAGCCGGGAGGTGTCCTACCGCTGGGAATCGGACAAGGTCCGTGTGGACAAGCACTTCAAGGTCGATCCCCGGCGCACCCTGCTGTGGATGGACCTCACGCTGCGCAACCTGACCGCGGGTCCGCTCAAGAGCCGGCTGCAGATCAACCTGTACAACCGGGAGGATCCGAAGGACGCCAAGGCCAGCTTCGCCAACCCGTATCCCAAGATCTCCACTGTGCTGTGCCACGTCAACGACAAGCTCTCGCGGCGCAACGCGGCCGCCATCCGGGGCGACGGGGGTGGGTGCTCGGCCGCGGGATGCGGGATGGGCGAGGGCACGGTGACCCAGACCGGCAACGTGCGGTGGGCCGCCGCCGACACGCGCTACTTCATCACGGCGGTGATACCCAATGACAAGGACGAGACCCGGCGCTGCGAGCTGGAGCTGATGCAGCAGGACGTGGTGACGGCGAAGCTGATGTTCTCCGAGGTCAGCCTGAAACCCGACGAGACGCTGAAGCGGCGCTTCGCCGTGTTCGTTGGACCCAAGGACCTGGACACGCTGGACACGGTGAAGGACCCGGACAAGGAGGACGCCCAGCTGGCTGATTCCATCGAGTTCGGCTGGTTCGCCGTGCTGTGCCGGCCGATGATGTGGCTGCTCAAGCTGTTCTACAGCTGGTTTGGCAACTGGGGCATCGCGATCATCTTGCTCACCGTGGTGGTGAAGCTGCTGACGATGTACTGGACCCAGAAGAGCATGCGGTCGATGAAGCAGATGCAGCGGCTGAAGCCCAAGATCGACGTGCTGCGCGAGAAGTTCAAGGACGACAAGGAGCGCCTGAACCAGGAGATGATGGCGCTGTACAAGATACACAAGGTCAATCCGCTGGGCGGCTGCCTGCCGATGCTGATCCAGATGCCGGTGTGGTTCGCGCTGTACCGTACGCTGGGCAACGCGGTGGAGCTGTATCGATCCAACTTCATCGGGTGGATCACGGACCTCACGGCGCCCGATCCGTACTATGTGCTGCCCATCGCCATGGGCATCTCGATGTATGCCCAGCAGGCCATCACGCCTCAGCCCATGGAGGGGACCCAGGCCAAGATCTTCAAGTACTTCATGCCCGGGATGTTCACGTTCATGATGCTGTGGCTGCCGTCGGGGCTGACGCTGTACATCTTCGTCAACACCGTTTTGACAATGATCCACCAGTGGTATATGAACAGGACGGATCCCGACGCCAAGCTTGACGCCAAACAGGACCCGGTGCACACGACCCGGGGGCTGGACGGTGAGACCTCCGATGGAAGGCCCAGGCCCCATCGCCGTAAGAAGCAGAAGAAATCGCGTTGATCGTATCATGAGTCAGACAGCCACACCCATCGATGCTGCAGGTGATCACGATGCTGCGAGCAATCGCGAGTCGCAAGCCAAGGAACTGCTGAGCCGGATGCTGAGCCTGATGGGCGCCCCCCTCCAGGTGGAGAGCATCGAGGAAGACGACCGCATCGTCCTCAACATCACCGGCGACGGCGCCGAGGAGTTGATCGGCCGCAAGGGCCAGATCCTGGATGCGCTGCAGTTTGTGCTCAACCGCATGCTCAGCCGTCGCGTGGCGGATCGTCGCGCGGTGGTGGTGGACAGCGGCGGCTACCGAGTGCGTCGCGTGGAGGCGTTGAAGCAGATGGCGCTGCGCCTGGGTCAGGAGGCGCAGCGTACGGGCAAGACCGTTGCGGTGAACCCCATGAGCGCGCACGATCGGCGGGTGATCCACATGGCGTTGAGGGAGACCCCCGGCGTCGTCACGCGCAGCGAGGGGGAGGGCGACGAGCGTCGTCTCCTGATCGTCCCCGGGTAAGACGGACCCCTTGAGCGTCGAGCGGGACACAATCTGTGCCCTGTCCACTTCCGTGGGTCAGGCCGCCGTGGGCATGGTGCGCCTCAGCGGACCGCGAGCGCTGGAGTTGCTGCGCCAGGTCTGTTCCCGTCGTCGGTTCCGGCCACGTCAGATGCACGCGGTTCAGCTGCGCGATGGAGGCCAGATCGTGGATCGCGTGCTGGCGTGTCACATGCCGGCGCCCCGGTCGTACACCGGCGAGGACGTGGTGGAGGTGTTTGGCCACGGCGGCGCGCTGAACATGGAGCGCATCCTGCATCTGTTTCTGGACCACGGCGCACGGCTGGCCCAGCCCGGCGAGTTCACCCGACGCGCGTTCCTCGAGGGTCGTCTGGATCTGATCCAGGCCGAGGCCGTGGCCCATGTGGTCGCCGCGCGCAGCGAGCGGGCGTTGAGCAACGCCCAGACGCTGCTGGAGGGCGCGCTGGGGCAGCGGCTGGCTGCCCTGCGGCAGGAGCTGTTGCAGCTATGCGCGATGCTGGAGGCTTCACTGGACTTTGCCGAAGACACCGCCTCCGAGGTGGCGTTGACCGAGGTCGCCCGGCACCATCAGCATCTGGAGCGGGAGCTGGAGGCGGTGGTCGGCACCTATCGCCGCGGCAAACGGCTGGAGGGTGTGACCGTCGGGTTGCGGGGCCGCGTCAACGTGGGCAAGTCCAGCCTGTTCAACGCGCTGCTGCAGCGCGAGCGGGCGCTGGTGGATCACAGGCCCGGAACGACGCGGGACTACCTCGAGGCGGACGTCGACTGGCAGGGGTATCGCGTGACGCTGGTCGATACGGCCGGTGATGGCCCCGAGGGCAGCCTGAGCGCCATGGAACAGGCAGGGCAACGGCTGGCCTCGTCGGTGCTGGCGCGCTGTGACCTCGTGGTGTGGGTTGTGGATGCGACGCACCCCCTCGATCACGCCCCCCGCGGCGGTGCGCCCATCGTGGTGGTGGCCAACAAAGTGGACTTGCTCACGCCCGAGGTCCGGACCGTCGTGTGTCGGGCGCTCGCGGGAGAGTATCCGGTGGTCGAGACCTCCGCCGTCACGGGGGAAGGGCTCGATCGGCTGCGTGGCGCGGTCCTGGGCCAGCTGTTCGACAGCGAGGTGGAGGGAGAGTCGGTGGACGCGGTGGAGACGGTCCAGCTCGTTCACCGCCGGCAGTGGGATGCGCTGCGACGCGCCCGTGAGGCCGTCACAGCCGGTCGTCAGGCGCTCGAGGCCGGTCTGGTACCGGAGCTGGTGGTGGAGCACGCGCGGGCCGCCCTGGCCTGTCTGGGGGAGGTCACGGGTGAGCAATTCACCGAAGCCGTCCTGGACGCGGTCTTCGAGCGGTTCTGCGTCGGGAAGTGACCCTCAAGAACTTGCCCATCCTGGCGGGGTAGGATAATGTAGGATAACACAGCCAAGGATGGAAATCATGCGAGAAGGCGTGCTTGTTCGATTCCTGGTCCCCTGCCGGAGCCGCGACGGAAAGATTGAGTATCGGGTGGAGACCCGGCAGATCCGACTCCCGCTCAAACGGGAAGACCGCCGCGATCTGGATCGACGACTCTCCGAGTGAGAATCATCGCCTAACGCTTCAGTCCGCTATTTGGCGCGGTAAACGATTCGCCCACGGGAGGGATCGTAGGGCGAAACGGCGACGGTTACGTGGTCTCCGAGGACGATGCGGATTCGGTACTTACGCATCTTGCCAGAGAGATGGGCCAGCACGGTGTGCCCTTCGGCGATCTCCACCCGAAACAGCCCACCCGCCAACACCTCGGTGACGACTCCGTCGAATTCTATGGCATCGTCACGACTCATGGGGGCGAACAATAGGCATGCGGACCGACCCCGTCAAGGAGAATGAACGCCAATCGCCTGAAGAATACACGTTCAGCCGAAGATGGCGTCCAGCTCCTTCTCCACCTTGGCCTCGGCGATGTGCCTCGCCAGGGCGAGCTCGCGGACGACCATGGACCGGGCGTTCTCCAGAAGGCGACGCTCACTGAAAGATAGGTTCTTGTGTCCACGAAGCCGGCTCAGCTCACGAACCACCTCGGCGACCTGAAGCAGCGACCCCGAGTTGAGCTTGTCCAGATAGGCCCGGTGTCGTCGATTCCAGGTTTGTTTGGGCACGGCGCCAGTTTGCAGCCGGAGCACCGAGAAGACCTTCTGAATCTCGCCGCGACCAATGATGGTCCGGAGGCCCCGCGACGACGCGGACTCCGTGGGGACCATCACCGTCATGCCGGAGTCCAGTATCTGCAGGATGTAGAATCGCTGCTTCTGACCGGAGATTTCCCGTCGCTCGATACTGGTCACCTCACCGATACCGTGGGAAGCGTGGACGGCCTTGTCCCCCACCTTGAATGCGCTCGTCAGTTTTTCCATCATCGCAACTCTCGGAAACACAAATAATTACCACGTTGAGAGGACTCTGGCAACTTGTGGAGTCCGCAATCCGTCAAACCCGATTGATTCCGAACGCTCCCGACGGCCTCTCGCCGTGCGAAAAGCGACTCCACGCCCGCCCAAAAACTCGAAAAAGCTCCTCCAATTCATCAGGTTTTGCGTCGTAAGTATGCAATCACAATCAAATAACCTCTATTGAATAAACAGTTATACAATTTAGCAAAATATAGCTTAATTGTATTGACATATAGGAAACACCTTCTTAAAATGCTGTTAAATTTGCCCATAAGGAGGGTGCAATGGCGACGAAGAAGAAGGCGGCCAAGAAGCCGGCGAAGAAGAAGGTAGCCAAGAAGAAGCCGGCCAAGAAGAAGCCGGCCAAGAAGAAGGTGGCCAAGAAGAAGGTGGCCAAGAAGAAGGTAGCCAAGAAGAAGCCGGCCAAGAAGAAGGTCGCCAAAAAGAAGGTCGCCAAGAAGAAGGTAGCCAAGAAGAAGGTAGCCAAGAAGAAGGTGGCCAAGAAGAAGGCCAAGAAGAAGGTGGCCAAAAAGAAGGCAGCCAAGAAACCGGCCAAGAAGAAGGCAGCCAAGAAGCCGGCCAAGAAGCCGACCAAGACAGCGCCACCACCGCTGCCCAGCTCGACCTTTACGTTCTAGGCTGGCTCAATAATCGTTCGTCTGTAACGCGGCTAAGGCGGTACCATGGGTGCCGCCTTAGCCTTTTTTGTCCGTGATGAAGCCCCTCGCCACCATTCGCATCGTCCGATCGCCCCAGACCGTCGCCGAGCATCTGGTGCTGGGTCTGGTCACGGGGGGACTGCTGGGGGGAGGACTGGTGATCCGGCGTCGAGAGGCGGGGACCGTGGCGTTCTCCAGGAACTCGGAGTTATTTCCCACGGGCCCGGACCGCGGTGAGATCGAGCTCGAGGAGATCGTGCCAGGCGAGACGATCTTGAGCTGTCGACTGTGGTGCAACGGGATGGCTCGTCGTCGGTTGTTGTACGCCGTGGTGGCGGGGGCGCTCGTCGGAGCGCTGGCTGCACTGGCCGCGGGCTGGCTGCGGCATATCTCCCTTCCGCTTGCCCTGGTGGTGGCCCTGAGCTGGCAGCTGATCGGTCGCTTTCGCGAGCAGAGCGCGCTGCGGCGTCAGATCGAGGCGTTTGTGCACAACACCAACTACCTCAAGACCATGTGAGTCAGGCCAGCTCTCCCTCGAGTGTGCGCTGCATGCGTCGGGCGTCGTCGAACAGCAGGGCCGAGCCGAAGACGCAGTAGCTGTGAGGCCGCTGCTCCAGCTGCTCCAGCAGCCAGCGCAGCTGTTGCTCGCTGAAACCATTCATCCCCAGCCCGCGGGGACGAAGGTACAGTGAGGGCGACGGTGGCAGGGGGCGGCCGCTGGCATCCTCGGCGAAGGGGTCGAAGCAGGGGACGAGGTCCAGGTCGGAGCAGATGGTGAGCACGTCGCTCTCGTCCCACAGCCCGCCGGGGTTCCAGATCAGGCGGCGTCGAGGGTCGCGAGGGCAGCGCTCGAAGAACACGGCCAGTGCGCGTCGGTTGAGCGCCGAGGGTGAGAAGCTGGTGGGCGACTCGAACAGCACCGCCGGTGCCTCCAGCAGCTCGGCCACCTCCAGCGTCCGGGCCAGCGCTTGACGCACCACCTCGCTGTCGCGGAAATGGCCCGTGCCGTCCAGCGAGCCGCCGTGCGTCAGCTGGCGGTATGTGGGGCTGGACGGCTCGTGCGTCACGAGCTGCCAGGCCTTGACCACGAAGGCGAAGTCCGGCGGTGCAGACGCCCTCCACCGCTTCAGCGTCGCGGCTCGAGGCGGCTGCACGAAGGACTGCTGCAACTCGACGGCGCTCAGATCCTCGAAGTAGTGCGAGGATGAGTGCGCGGGGCCGAAGCCTACACATCCGATGTGAATCTCTCCAGGTTCCATCATGGGGAGGCAGTGTAGATGGCCGGGAGGTCCCCGGCAACAGCGGGTGACACGCTTGACAGAATCCCCACCAGGTGGTTCATCATGACTGACCGGTCAGACTGGCAACCCGCGACGACGTGACGATGTCGACTGCAGCAGAAAAACAGCGCTCCCGACGTGACCAGGCGAGGGATGAACGCCGGGGCCAGCTCCTGCAAGCAGCCCGCGGGGTATTTGCGAGCAAGGGGTTTCATGCCGCCACGGTGGATGACATCACCCGCGGGGCCAGCGTGGCCAAGGGCACGTTCTATCTATACTTTGCCGAGAAGCGACAGGTCTTCTACGCGCTCATCGAGCAGTTCTTCGAGCGGGTCACCGAGGCCGGGATGTCGGTGTCTCACGACGTCCAGTCCTCACAGGACTTTTTTTCGCGGGTGGAGCAGGCCGCCGAACGACTGACCGTCATCTTTCGCGACAACCGCGACCTGGTTCGTTTGACCTATCGCGAGTCCATGGGGATGGACGAGGAGCTGGAGTCCATGGTGCGGCGGTTCTACCGCACGATGGCGCAGGTCGAGGCGGACAACCTGCGGCTGGGTGTCCAGCTCGGACTGCTGCGAGATGACATCGATCCCGTGCTGGCGGCCTATGCTCACATCGGCATGGTGGAGCGCGTGCTGCTGACCTGGCTGTTCGATCGCGCGGCGCCGGAGATCCACGATCGGATGCGCCAGCTCGTCGAGCTCGCCTATTGCGGCGTCGCGCGTCCGTCTTGACAACGCGCAAGGGTGACACGGACAATTGCGCTGGGAAAGGACACCCGATGGTCAGATTGGCATTGATCACGACGGCGCTGTTGGTGCTCGGTTGTGACGGCGACTCCGCCACGGTGGACGTGGGTACGGATGGACCGCGAACCGATGTGACGCTTCCCGACGGAGCGCGGGACGGTGGCGGCGACACGGTCTCCGTGGATCTGCTGCCGCTCGCCGAAGACGGCAAGGGCCCACCGCACTGGGACCTTCAACCGGGCAGCCTCGGACGGGTGGACCACACCGCGACTCGGCTCGCGGACGGGCGCGTGCTGATCGTTGGTGGGTGGTATCGCCCTGGCGGCAAGACCACGCGTCTGGCCTCGGCCTTGATCTACGATCCGGTGGCCCGGACGCTGACTCACACCGGTGATCTGACCACCGCGCGGTCGGCCCACACGGCCAGCCGGCTCCCCGACGGGCGCGTGCTGGTGGTGGGAGGCACCGACGACACGTCGAAGTACCTCACCTCGTCCGAGATCTACGATGTCACGAAGAGCACCTGGTCCGCTGGCCCGTCGCTGGCCAGCAGCATCACCGGTCATCGGGCGGTGACGCTCAAGAGCGGTGACGTGCTGGTGGTGGGGGGATACGGCGGCTCCGGACCCAGTGCGGCGCTGGCCCAGTACCAGGCCAGCTCCTCCACGTGGAAGCTGCTGGGAGCCAGCCTGAACCACAAGCGCGCCGGTCACAGCGCGACGCTGCTTCAGTCGGGAAAGGTGCTGGTGATCGGCGGATACGATTCGACGCAGCCGGCCTTCCTCGATTCCATCGAGATCTACGACCCCACCGCCGGCACCGTGTCGCTGCTGTCGACCAAGCTGACCCAGAAGCGCTCGGTGCACAGCGCGACGCTGCTCGGAAGCGGGAAGGTGCTGCTGGTGGGCGGCGTCTGCGGCAGTGGGTGCAGCGTCACCGGCGACGAGCTGTACGACCCCAGCACATCGACGATCAACGCGGTGACCCATCCGTCGGGCACTCCCCCCACGGGGCACAGCGCGACCCTGCTGCTGGATGGACAGGTGCTGGTGGCCGGCAGCGACGTAAATAGTGACGCGCAGAAGAGTGTGGCCTATGATCCCCTTGGAGGCGGCTCCTGGACCGTGCTGCCGCCCATGAACCACGGACGGCACAATCACACGGCAACGCGGTTGCAGGACGGCTCGGTGCTGGTGGTGGGGGGCAAGACCGGGAGCTGGGAGCCGATAACAGAGCAACTCGAACGCTACTATCCGTACTAGGTTGTGGAGCTTTGACGGGTCACGATCCCGCCGTGGACACCTTAGGATGGTCTGTCCCAAGTGTAGACGTATCTATCCCGACGGCGTGCAGATCTGCAGCGTTGATGGCACACGTCTGGCCGGGGAGGTCGGCGACTTCCCGACTGGATTCGACGACGGGCACTACGACCGCACCACCGCCACCGGGGTAGAGCCGGTGCCCACCGCGGCGCCGGTGCCCACCGCGGCGCCGGTCTCCACCACGGCGGTGCCGGCTCAGGTGACCAACACCCCCATCGGTCGGGAAGGCTCCGTGGCGCATTCGCTCACCGACTCGAGACCCATGGGTCGCGAGATCTCCACCCCTCGGATGGTGATGCGTGACATCCAGATCGGGGCCGGAGACCTGATCGCCGACTACCAGATCACGGGGCGGCTCGGTGAGGGCGGCATGGGGACGGTGTACGCCGGGATCCAGCCCGTGATCGGCAAGCCGGTGGCGATCAAGGTCCTGCTGCGCGAGTTTGCCTCCAACGCCGAGGTGATCAACCGTTTCATCCAGGAGGCACGGGCCGCGAACCAGGCGCGCAGCCGCTACATCGTCGACATCTTCTCCTTCGGTGAGCTGAACGACGGACGCCACTACTTCGTGATGGAGCACCTCGACGGGCAGTCGCTGAGGGAGGTGCTGACGGCGAAGAAGATCATTCCCTTCGACGAGGCCAACAGCATTCTGTCCAGCATCTCCAAGGGCCTGCTGGCCGCGCACGGCAGCGGGATCATCCACCGGGACATCAAGCCCGAGAACATCATGGTGATCCAGGAGGAGGACGGGACCCAGATCGCGAAGATCCTGGACTTCGGCATCGCCAAGCTCCAGGGGACCCAGGCCAACCCGGACTTCGCGACCAAGACCGGGGCCGCCATGGGCACCCCGTTCTACATGTCCCCGGAGCAGTGTCGCGGTGTGGACGTGGACCACCGCACCGACATCTACGCCCTGGGCATCATCATGTTCGAGATGTTCACCGGACAGCTGCCGTTCAAGGCCAGCTCGTACATCGAGCTGGTGAACAAGCACCTGTTCGCCTCGCCGCCCTCGATGCTGTCGCTCAACCCCGAGGTCTCGGCGCAGCTGGAGGCCTTCGTCCTGCGCTGCATCGCCAAGAACCCGGACGAGCGGCCGCAGTCGATGAAGCAGTTCCTGTTGGAGCTCAAGGAGCTGGTGCCGTCGCTGCACAGCACCCACCCGGGCTCGATGGTCCACACGCCCCCGGGGATTACCACCGGCCCGGGGGTCGCGCCCACCGCCACCGTGGGGCGGCGGAGCCGGGTGTTGCTGGTGCTGGGGCTGCTGGCCGTGGTGGTCCTCGCGGGCGGCGGCGTTGGGGCGTACCTCATGTTCCGCAACAGGCCCACGGCCCCGGTCACGGCGCTGCAACACGACAGCGGAGGCGGCGCGTCGACGGTGGACGGTGCGGCCGAGGCGGTGCAGAGCGCGGTGCTCGACATCACCACCGTACCGGCGGGGGCCACGATCCTGATCAACGACCGGCAGCACCCGGCCAGGAGCCCCGCCCGCATCACCCTCCCGCCGGGAAAGATCCGGGTCCGGCTGGTGCTCGAGGGATACGGCATCATCGAGGAGCAGCCGACGCTGGAGCCGGGCAAGGAGCACACGGTGAGCGTCAAGCTCATCGCCAGCCCGGCCGCCGTGGGCCGCAGCGGGAGCCTGGCGATCCACACCAACGTCGAGCGGGCCACGTTCTACCTCGACGGGACCATCGTGCACCAGGGGCCCGCGCTCAAGCTCGATCGCGTCGAGGCCCGGGCGCACCAGCTGCGGATCACCGCCCGGGGGTATCGTTCACTGGAGCAGGCGATCACCATCCTGCAGGACAAGAAGCTCGAGCTTCAGCTGACGCTCGGGCGCAAGCGCCACGGACCCAGACCCAAAACCAAGACCAAGATCCAGACGAAAGGCAACCCGGACGATCCCGATGTCACACTCAATCCGTTCAAGAAGAAGCCCTGACCTCGGGTGCGGGCTGTGCCTGGTGCTGGGGCTGCTGTGGAGCCTCGCGGCGCACGCCGGAGACGTCGAGGAAGCCAAGATGCACTTCGACAAGGCGCAGACGGCCTACAAGCTGGGCCAGTTCGAGGAGGCGCTGCGCGAGTACGAGGCGGCCTACCGCGCCATGCCGGACGCGGCGTTCCTGTTCAACATGGCGCAGTCCCATCGCCAGCAGTACCACGCCGACCACAAGCCGTTCCACCTCCACAAGTCGTTGTCGCTGTACCGCAGCTACCTCAGAGAGATCCCGTCCGCGCCCAACCGTGAGACGGTACAGAAGCTGATCGAGGAGCTGCAGTCGCTGATCAGCGCCATGGAAGAGCAGGCGCAGCGCGGCGACACCCGCGCGGAGAAGAAGGAGGCACGGCTCGTGATCCGCGGGGACAACGCCCAGGGCGGACAGGTGACGCTGGACGGCAAGTCCATCGGCACGGTCCCCATCGCCCAGTCCGTCAGCCCGGGCGTGCACCAGGTGCGGGTGACCAGGGCCGGGTTTCGGCCCTACGAGACGTCGGTCACGATCTCGGCCGGATCGCGGCTGGATCTGCCGGTGACCCTGGAGTCGCTCCAGCATGGAGGCGTGTCCGAGGCGCCGGTGTACAAGAAGTGGTGGTTCTGGACCATCATCGGGGTGGCGGTGGCTGGCGGCGCCGGCACCGGGATCTACTTTGCAACCCGGGGGGACAACATCACCTCCATGCCGGAGATCGATCTGCGATGAACACTCACCTGCTGCTGATGATGCTGGGGCTGCTCGTCGTGGCCGGGTGCGGCCGCAAGCAGGACTGGGACGAGGAGGTGGTGGTCCGGGTGTTCAAGCCCAAGGGAGTCGACGTGGGGACGGTCACCGTGACCGCGACCCAGGAGGGCAAGACCGAGACGGTCACGTTGGATGGGTTCGGCGACTGTGACGCCAACCGGGTGCGGGTGATCCCGAAGCAGGGGTCCGGCTCCACGCTGACGCTCACCGCCAGCGCCAGCGCCGGCGGGCTGAGCCCGGTGACCCGCAGCATCAAGCCGCCGACCGAGCAGGTGGACCTCGTGCTGGGGACCAGCGCGACGCTGGAGCCCGCCGGCCGCTGCACGCCCGCGATCCTGGATTCGGGGCCGCCGAAGAAGGCCACGGGCGAGCCTTGCACCGGGGACGACCAGTGCCAGGGCGGCACGTGCGTGACGCAGATGCAGGACCTGAGCACCGTGAGCAGCTTCACCGGTGGGTACTGCAGCCAGGACTGCAGTGCCAGCGGGACGCCGTGCGGGACCCAGCAGAGCTGCAAAGCCAGCACCGACGGCAATGGCAACACCATCGGCGAGTATTGTATCGGGACGTGTGTCACCACCGGGGATTGCCGCGCGGGCTACGACTGTTCCCCCGGCAATCTCTGCTGGCCCAGGTAGCGACCATGCGCTGGCGCCACATCGCCGGGCTGTGCCTGCTCCTCGCGCTGTGCGCCTGCGGCGACGATCTGCACGATCCGTTGATCGAGGCCATCCTGCCCGACAGCGCCAGCCCGGGGGCGATGGTGGACGTGGTGGGCGAGCGCTTCGACGGCGTCACGCGTCAGGTGAGCTTCGGGGCCACGCCGGCGCAGGCGGTGCTGTGGCAGGACCGCCGGGTCCGGGTGCAGGTCCCGGCCGGGATCAGCGGGCTGACGCGGGTGGTGGTGACGGTGGACGGCATGCCCTCCAACCCGGTGAGCTTCCAGGTCCAGTGAGTCAGTCGTACGCCTCGTCCTCGCCCTGCTCCTCGTCCGCGTCGAGCTTGATGAACAGCATGCGCCAGATGGGGCGTCCCTCGTCGAGGCACGACAGCTCGCGGCTGGTCTGCGCCGGGAAGGGATTGTGCCGCAGGAAGGACCACTCCTCGCCCGTGTTGGCCAGGCCCGGTTCGGCCTCGAACAGGCCCAGCGCATCCAGCGCCAGCTCCCACACGTCGCTCTGGTAGAACAGCTCACCCCGCCGCTGCAGCGTCCGCAGCAGGTGGGACAGCGTCTCGGCGTTCAGCCAGCGGCGGTTGTGCTGGCGCGTCTTGAACCACGGATCGGGGAAGTTGATGTAGCACCGTCGCACGCGTCCCACAGAGAACAGGCGGTCGAGGTCCACGATCAGGTTGGACTCCTGCAACATCACGTTGTCCAGCTGCAGCCGCCGGACCTCGGCGCGCCCGAGCTCGAGGAACTCGGATCGGATGTCCAGGCCGACGAACAGCACGTCGGGGTAAGTCTGGGCCATCCGTATCAGGAACCGGGCGTCGCCGCAGCCCAGCTCCACCTCCACCGCCGGACCGTCCGGGATGCGCAGCGGCTCGTCGCGGGGGACCATCGCGTTCATCTTCAGCGGGTTGACGTGCTGGCGAAAGCGCTTCTTCATCGCCGCCGTCCTCGCTTGCTGCGCTGCTGTCCGGCGCGGCGCGAGGCGGCGCGGTTCTGAGCCCCGGATCGGCGCTGGCGCGAGGACGACTCCCCGCCGAACACCAGCTCGGTGTGGGTCAGCTCCGAGATGCGGTCTCTCAGCGCGGCCGCGCGCTCGAAGTCCAGCTGCTCGGCCGCGGCCAGCATCTGCTGCCGCAGCTGCTCCACCAGCGCCGGGATCTCGTGCGGCGCCACCGCGTCCGTCCCGGATCCGGCGGGCAGCTCGTGGTAGTCGGCCTGCAGCACGGCGTTGCTCAGATCGAGGATCGCGCGCTGCACGGTGCGGGGGGTGATCTGGTGCTCCGCGTTGTACCGCAGCTGCAGCGCCCGTCGTCGGCCCGTCTCGTCGATGGCCTGGGCCATGGACGCCGTGGTGTGCTGGGCGTACATGATGACCTTGCCCGAGACGTTGCGCGCCGCGCGCCCGATGGTCTGGATCAGCGAGCGCGCGCTGCGCAGGAAGCCCTCCTTGTCCGCGTCGAGGATCGCCACCAGCGACACCTCGGGCAGGTCCAGCCCCTCGCGCAGCAGGTTGATCCCCACCAGCACGTCGAACTTGCCCTGGCGCAGGTCGCGCAGGATCTCCACCCGCTCCAGGGTGTCGATGTCCGAGTGCAGGTAGCGCACGCGGACACCCACATCCTGGTAGTACTCGGTCAGGTCCTCGGCCATGCGCTTGGTCAGCGTCGTGACCAGCACGCGCTCGTTGCGCTCCACGCGCAGGCGGATCTGCTCCAGCAGGTCGTCCACCTGGCTCCCCACCGGCCGCACCTCCACCTCGGGATCCAGCAGGCCGGTGGGGCGGATGATCTGCTCCACCACCACCCCCTGGGTCAGCTCCAGCTCCAGCGGCCCGGGTGTGGCGGAGGTGTAGACCACCTGACCCACATGGCGGGAGAACTCCTCGAACCGCAGCGGACGGTTGTCCAGCGCCGAGGGCAGGCGGAACCCGTACTCCACCAGCGTCTCCTTGCGGCTGCGATCGCCGCGGTACATCGCCTGGAGCTGGGGGATGGTCTGGTGGCTCTCGTCGATGATCAGCAGGTAGTCCTCGGGGAAGTAGTCCAGCAGCGTGGGCGGCGGCTCACCCGCCCGGCGCCCGGAGAGGTGCCGCGAGTAGTTCTCGATCCCGGTGCAGTAGCCCATCTGCTCCAGCATCTCGAGGTCGAACAGCGTGCGCTGCTCCAGGCGCTGGGCCTCGAGCAGCCGCATCTCGTCGCGCAGCTCGGTCAGCCGCAGCTGCAGCTCCTCGCGGATCGACTGCAGCGCGCGTCGCCGCTGCTCGGGGGGGGTGACGTAGTGGCTGGAGGGGAACACGGTCACCCGATCGCGTCGGCCGAGGACCTTGCCCCGCAGCGGATCGACCTCCAGGATGGCTTCCACCTCGTCGCCGAAGAACTCGATGCGCAGGGCGCGGTCTTCCTCGTGGGCGGGGAAGATCTCCACCACGTCGCCCCGCACGCGAAACGTGCCGCGGTGGAAGTCGGTGTCGTTGCGCAGGTACTGGATCTCCACCAGCTTGCGCAGCATGGCGTCGCGGTCCAGACGCTGGCCGCGCTGGATGTCCACCAGCATGTCGTGGTACGCCTCGGCGCTGCCGATGCCGTAGATGCAGGACACGCTGGCGACGATGATCACGTCCCGGCGCGAGAGCAGGGCGCGTGTCGCCGCGTGTCGCATGCGGTCGATCTCGTCGTTGATGATGGAGTCCTTCTCGATGTACGTGTCCGACGTGGCGACGTAGGCCTCGGGTTGATAGTAGTCGTAGTAGCTGACGAAGTAGTGCACCGCGCTCCCGGGAAACAGGTCGCGGAACTCGCCGTACAGCTGGGCCGCGAGCGTCTTGTTGTGGACGATGATCAGCGTCGGTCGCTGGCAGCGCTCGATGACGCAGGCCATGGTGAAGGTCTTGCCGCTGCCGGTGATGCCCAGCAGGACCTGGTGCCGGGTGCCCTGCTGCAGACCCTGCACCAGCGCCTCGATCGCCTGAGGCTGGTCGCCCTGCGGCGTGTAGTCCGTGACCATCCCGAGCTTCGAGCTGTCCGTGGTATCCATGCCGCAGGGTGTATATCATACCCTGTGGCCGTGAGCTTGCTCCACCGCAGGCCCACGTGGGCCCATGTGGGGATGAGGCTTTCGCGAAACCCGCCACCGTGGGGTATACTTTTCCAAGGCGGGCCCGTGCGTCCGGGTCCAACTCGACAGCTGGTGTAGCTCCATGCCTCACGACGACCACGATCTGGACCACGGTGCTCCTCGGGAGGAGGGGGAGGGTGTGTTCGAGCGCATCAAGGTCGTGTGCCACGGGTGCGGTGCGCGATACCAGGTGCGGGCGACGAAGGTCCGCGGCCGCCGGTTTCGGGCGAGCTGCAAGAAGTGCGGGGGGATCATCGTCGCCCACTGCGCCAACGCCTTCACCGTGATGCCCGACCAGGGCAACAGCCGGGGCCCGGTTCGCCGGAGCAATCCGGTGCAGCTGGATCGCGATGACCTGTACCAGGAGGAGGAGGGCTGGTATGTCGTCATCGCGGGCAAGCCGCACGGTTCGCTCACCGTCGCCCAGGTGAGGGAGCTGTTCGATGCGCGGCGGATCAACGAGCGGTCCTACATCTGGCGCCCCGGCGATCCTCAGTGGCGTCGGCTGGGCGAGGTCCCGGAGTTCATGGAGCTGCCCGCCGCCGAGCCGCACACGACGCACTATGCGGGGGTCGAGCTGGGGCCACAGCAGGCGCCGCAGCAGGCGCCGCTGGTGTTGCCGAGCTCCGCCGGGGAGCAGACCGCGTTCTACCAGGGCCAGGCCCCGACCGAGCACGAGGAGGCGACGCAGTTTCATGTGCGGCAGCAGCCGGCCGCGGCTCAGCCGTGGACCGAAGACCCGACCCCGTACCAGGCCGCGCCGCCGCAGTACGGGGTTGCGCCGCCGCCGTACGAGGCGCCGCCGCCGCCGTACGAGGCGCCGCCGCCGTACGTGGCCCCGCCGCAGTACGTGGCCCCGTCGCCGGAGCCCGTGGCCCCGCCCCAGCCCGAGCCGTGGGAGCAGGTTCCGGTGATCCCTCCCCGTCCAGCGCAGCTGCCCAGGCCAACCGGGGCGCCGCGAAGCCCCGGGCGTCAGTCGCTGCTGCCGGTCCCCTCGTCACCCGCCGTCAACATCCCTCCCGCCGATCACACCCGACCGCTGTCGGATCAGGAGCGGGTCCAGGCCTCCGCGGCACCGGTCGTCGGGCCGTCGCTTTCGCCGGTGTCTCCGGGTGAGTCGTTCGACCTCCCGCCGGTGCCGTCCAGCGTGTTCTCCCAGAGCCTCAAGCCCATCGGTCCGCCGGGGGGGCCCGCGTTGCTGGCGCCGGCGTCGGAGCCATTCTGGACCACGGGCAAGATCGCGGCGGCGGCGGCCATCGGCGGTGGGCTCGCCGTGGCGGTGGCCGTGGTGGTGGTGGTCTCGCTCGTCCGGCCGAGACCCCATCCGGTGGTCACCCCGCGCCCGGCACAGGTCGCGCCGGTGCCCGCTGCGCCCTCGAGTCCCGCGGCGCAGGGCCCGAGCAAGGCGCAGGGCCCGAGCAAGGCGCAGGGCCCGAGCAAGGCTCAGGTCCCAAGCAAGATCGAGCCCAAGGCGCCAGCAGCGGTCAAGCCAGAGAAGCCAGCGGCGGTCAAGCTGAAGCCCGCGAAGCCCACCCGGGCTCAGCGCCCTGTACGCGTGGCCGCAACCCACCGGAAGCCGCCCCGTCGCCCGGCGCCGGCGCACCGGCCGAAGAAGACCTCGTCGGACGATGTGGACGCCCTGCTCGCCGCGGCCGACCCCGGCCCGAAGGCGAAGAAGCTCGACCCCGATACGCTGCTGACGGGGGCCAGCCCGAAGAAGAAGAGCGCCGCGCTGGACCCCGACGCCCTGCTGGCGGCGGCCCACGCGCCGAAGAAGACCGGCCTGGGCCGGGCACAGATCCAGGGCGCGATACAGCGGGTGCTGCCGGGCGTCCAGGCCTGTTACACCCGGTATCAGGTGCCGGGTCGGGTCAGCGTCCGCTTCACCGTGAGGCCCGACGGGTCGTTCGATCCCCAGCTGGTGGGCGCGGCGGCTGGCACGACCACGGGGTACTGCGTGCTCAACGCGGTCAATGTCGCGCGCTTCCGCGGCTTCAGCGGCAAGGCGATCCGCTTCACCTATCCCTTCGACCTCAAGTGAGCGAGCACCGCGGCTATGGCCGGCAGAAGTTCGGGTTGCGGCGGTAGCGACGAATCAGCCCCAGGACCTTGCGCGCCCGGGCGGCCTGGGGGTGGCGCTTGTAGTGCTTGATCAGCTGGTTCAGGAACAGCTGGGCGTCGCCGCAGAACTTGAGCTGGTAGAACGCCATGCCGACCTTGTACAGCGCGTCGGGATACACGGCGCTCTTCTTGTGCTGGTCCAGGATCTTTTTGTACTCCACGATGGCCGGCGCGAACTTCTGCTCCGCGAAGTAGCTGTCGCCCAGCATCAGCTGGGCGTGGCCCATTCTCGAATCGGCGGGGAACCGTGAGATGAAGTGGCGCGTCAGCCGTCGGGCCTCCTCGTGCTCACCGGCGCCGAGCTTGTGCTGGGCCAGCTTGAACAGCTCGTCCTTGTCGTCCGGCACGGGCGGCGCCTGGGGCTGGGGTGCGCCGCTGCTCAGCCCGTCCAGCTTGACCTCGATCTTGGCCAGCTGCTGGTTGACGTCGTTGATCTTCTTGTCCTGCTCCTCCACCTGGCCCTGCAGCTCGTCCACCCGGGCCTGCAGCCGATCCATCTGGGCCCCCACGTCGGCGCTGTTGTGCGTCAGCAGCGCGGTGGCCTGCTCCATCACCTTCTGCAGCTTGGCCCGCTCCTCCTCGGAGCGCTGGATGTCGGTGGTCAGCTTCCGCTTCAGGACGTTCACGTCCCGCTGCAGCGCCTGCCCCTGATCCTTGGTCGTCCAGCACCCGGAGCCGAACAGCGCGAGGACCAAGATGGTGTAACGTGGCTTCATCCATCTCACTCCCAGATGAACTGGACCTTGCGGTCCATGGCCCAGCCGGCGGCGTCGGTTCCGCTGGCTTCGAGCTTGCCCTTGGACACGGTCCGCAGCGGATCGGCGCGGACGCCCAGGCGGATCAGATAGCGCTTCACCGATTCGGCGCGGCGGTCCCCCAGCGCGAGGTTGTACTCCTCCGTCCCCCGTGGGTCGCAGTGGCCCTCCACGCGGACCACGCGTCCGGCGGCGGACTTGATGCAGCGCGCGGCCGCCTGGAGCCGGGCCACGGCGCCCTCGGAGAGCACGAACTCGTCGAAACCGAACTGCACCGGCTCCAGCGCGCAGGGCGCGGCGCCAGAGTTCCCCGGGGGCGCGACGCAGACGCCGCTCTGGCACTCGTGGTTCTCGGGGCAGTCGTTGTCCGTCTTGCAGCTGCGGGCCTTGATGCAGCGGCCCTTGCTGCACCGGCCGCCCTTGCAGTCGTCGTTCGTCTGGCACGGGACGCAGCCGTTGTCGACGCAGACCTTGCCGTCGGGACAGTCGCTGGAGGTCTGGCAGCGGGTCTTCTTCACCTCGCAGCGGCCGCCGTTGCAGATCTGGCCCGCGGCACAGTCCCGGTCCGCGCGACACTGCTGACACTGACCGTTGACGCACATCTCCCCCTTCTTGCACTGCTCGTCACGGTCACACTTGGGATAGGTCGGCGTGCAGCTCGCGAACAGCAGCAGCAGGGCCAGGGGTGCGATGTGTCGCGGGCCGATCATCCGCGGCAGCCTATGACCGCGGTGCGGTGCTTGTCAATGCGGGTGGTTGTGGTGTGGCGAACGGGTTATGCTCCCCCCTCAAGAGAGGCCGAGCATGGCACCAGCCATCGTGTTGATCGTCGACGACGAGCCCAACATCCTCACCTCGCTCAAGCGCGCCCTGGAGCTGGAGGGGTACGAGGCGCTCACGGCGGCCTCGGGCGCCGCGTGTCTCGAGACCGTGGCGAACAAGGGACCGGACCTGGTGCTGCTGGACGTGGTGATGCCGACCATGGACGGGCTGCAGACGCTGGAGCGGCTCAAGGAGCATCACCCGGACCTGCCGGTGGTGATGATGAGCGGCAACGCCACCATCGAGACCGCGGTGCGAGCGACCAGGCTCGGGGCCTACGACTTCGTCGAGAAGCCGCTGTCCACCGACAAGATCCTGATCGCCATCGCCAACGCGATGAAGCTCGCGCGGCTGGGCCGGGAGAACGCGGAGCTGCGACGGCTGGCAGGGGACGACTTCGAGATGATCGGCCGCGGTCCGGCCATGTCACGCATCTTCGACACCCTGACCCGCACCGCACCGACCCAGGGGCGGGTGCTGGTCACCGGGGAGAACGGCACGGGCAAGGAGCTGGTGGCGCGGGCGCTGCACAACCACTCGCGGCGGGCGCAGGGCCCGTTCATCAAGGTCAACTGCGCCGCCATCCCGCACGAGCTGATCGAGAGCGAGCTGTTCGGCCATGAGAAGGGGGCGTTCACCGGCGCGACGCAGATGCGCAAGGGGAAGTTCGAGCTGGCCCACGGGGGGACGCTGTTTCTGGACGAGATCGGGGACATGAGTCAGAACGCCCAGGCCAAGGTGCTGCGGGCGCTGCAGGAGGGGGAGATCGAGCGTGTCGGGGGGCAGGGCACGATCCAGGTCGACACCCGGGTGGTGGCGGCGACGAACAAGGACCTGAAGCAGGAGATCGCGGCGGGGCGTTTTCGCGAGGACCTGTTCTATCGGCTCAACGTGGTGCCCATCGTGGTGCCGCCGCTGCGGGAGCACCGGGAGGACATCCCGGCGCTGGTGGATCACTTCGTCCGGCTGGCGTGCCGCGACAACGACAAGCGCCCGATGGCCGTGGAGCAGTCCGCCGTGGGTCTGCTGATGCAGCACGACTGGCCGGGCAACGTGCGGGAGCTGAAGAACAGCATCGAGCGGCTGGTGATCCTGGCCCCGGCGGAGACCATCACGCTGGCCGACGTGCAGGGCTGTCTGCCGGGGGTCAAGCCGGTGCGCTCGGCTTACCGCAGCGGCGTGTCGCTCAAGGACATGGTGGCCAGCGCGGAGCGCGAGATCATCCTCGCCGCGCTGGAGCACAACGCGGGACAGGTGTCCCGCACCGCGGCCGAGCTGCAGATCGAGCGCAGCCACCTGTACAAGAAGATGCGCGGCCTGGGCATCGACCCCCGCACCACGGGCGAGGAGTAGTCGGGGCTCCCCCTGTGCTATAGTCATCCGTCAACCACCCACGCGAGGGCAATCATGGTTCGCTTCATCCTGGTCATCGCGGTGTTGCTGCAGGGGCTCGGTTCGGCGCGGGCCGAGGACCGCTCACGGTTCGATCTGAGCACGTTGGGTCCGGCCGAGCGCGCCCTGCTCCAGGGGCCCCGCCTGGCCCAGACCGAGGAGCCGACCCCGCCGGGGACCGACAGCGAGGAGCCCACGACGCCCGGCGCCGCGGTGCCGGCCAAGGCTCCGGCCGATGAGCCCACCAAGCCGGGCGAACCGACGCCGGCGGCGGGCGAGCCGGCCAGGCCCGGTGAGCCGGCCGTCCAGCCGGGCCAGCCGCCCGCGGCAGAGGTGAAGGCCAGGCCCACGGAGCGTGCCTCGCTGGGCGCCGGGATGCACATCCGCGGCCTGTTTGTCCCCACCTGGTTCCTCCACATGTTCCTCGACGCCTCCACGCCGCTCAACTCGGTGGCCCTGGGCGGGGAGTTCATCCGGCGCAAGGGTAACTTCGACATCGTGGCCTCGATGAACTTCGGGTTCTACAGCCCCAGGGACGGCAACTACCTCGGCAACAGCAAGACCCCCGAGGTGGACACCGACTACATCCAGTTCCGCAACCTGAACCTGCTGGCGTTCGACGTGGCGTTCATCGGCCACCACTACTTCCTGCCCTGGCTCTCGCTGGTCTACGGCGCCGGCCTCGGCTTCGGCGTGGTGCTGGGCGACATCTACCGCATCAGCAACTACACCAACAACTGCCACTCGGACAACATCGGCGAGTTCAACACCTGCAACCCGGTGAGCCCCAAGGATACGACGGGCCTCGCGCGCTGGAATGAGGACCGCGACAAGTGGCTGGCCGAAAACAAAAAATGCAGCAGTAAGGACTCCCCCGACGATCCGTGCCAGTACCGGGAGGACGACGTGTGGCCAGTGATCCCCGTGGTGCACCTGCTGCTGGGGGTGAACTTCAAGATCAACGAGCAGTTCTCCGTCCGCGTGGATGGCGGGTTCCACAACGCGTTCTACTTCGGGGCGGCTGGCCACTACTTCTTCTGGTAGCCCCTTCACCCACAGACTGCGGTGAACCAGCGTCACCGGGCCAGGTGCGTTATACTGACGGCATGCGGTCCGTCTCGCGTGCGTGGTTCTGGGCCCTGGTACTGGTGCCCCTGGCGCTACCCCTGGCCTGCTCTGATCCCCTCAACAACCCCGATGGCGGAACCATCGACGCCACCTTACCCCTGGACGGTCCCCCGCCGGGCGACGGCGGCGTGATCCCGGGCAGCAAGGAAGTGCTGCTGCTCAAGGGCACGGTGGTGACACCCGACACGGTCATCGCCCAGGGCGAGGTGCTGATCGAGAACGACACGATCCTGTGCGTGGCCGCCTCCTGCGCCGCCGATCCCAGGGCCAAGGGCGCCACGGTGGTGGACACCGCGGGGATCATCGCCCCCGGCCTGATCGACGCCCACAACCACACCCAGTACAACTACCTGCCGCCGTGGAAGCACACCAAGCTGTACTCCAACCACAACCAGTGGCAGGCCGCTTCGGACTACAAGGACTTCACCACGATCCATCGCCAGATCGAGGGCACCGTGATGTGCGAGATGGTGAAGTACGGCGAGATCCGTTCGCTGGTGGCGGGCACGACCACGATCCAGGGCACGCCCCTGCGCAAGTGCGCCGACACGTTGATCCGCAACGCGGACCTGCCGTACCACGGGTTCGCCGAGGGCGACACGATGCGGACCAACGTGCTGGGCGTGTCCCAGATCGACGCCGCCACGGCGCAGACCCTGCTCACCGACTTCGCCTCGGGCAAGACGCGGTCCTACGTGATCCACCTGTCGGAGGGGATCGACGAGACGGCGCGCAAGGAGTTCGACGTGCTGGAGAGCTTCGGCCTGCTCCAGCCGCAGGTGGTGGTGATCCACGGCACGGCCCTGACCCAGACCGAGCTGACCAAGATGAAGAGTGCGGGGATGCCGCTGATCTGGTCCCCCTCCTCCAACCTGGATCTCTACGGCGCGACCAACGACATCGCCGTGGCGCAGAACCTGGGGCTGCTGCTGGCCCTGGCGCCGGACTGGACCCCGTCGGGCGACCCCAACGTGCTCGACGAGCTGCGCACGGCCTGGGACCTGAACCAGAACAAGCTGGGGCAGCTGTGGCAGGCGCGCGACCTGGTGCAGATGGTGACCAGCCGGGCGGCGGAGGCGCTGCGCTTCGACAAGGAGATCGGGTCGCTCAAGGTCGGGATGCGGGCCGACGTGGTGGTGCTGGCCGGCGATCGCAGCAAGCCCTACGACGCCATGGTGGCGGCCCGTCTGCCGTCGGTGCGGCTGGTGCTGGCGCGGGGCAAGGCGCTGTACGGCGAGCCGGGGTGGATGACGCACCTCAGCCCCAACGCCTACTGCGAGAGCGTCACGATCTGCGGCGTGGCGCGCAGCCTGTGCATCAAGGAGAACGAGTCCACCGACAACAAGCTGAACCAGACGCTGGGGGACATCGAGACCATCCTGCAGCAGAACTACACCCCGGGGATCATGCCACTGTCCACCAACTGCCAGTAGGGGACGGACCCAACTTTTCAACTTGTTGCCAGTGCCAGTAGGGGACTGCCAGTGCCAGTAGGGGACGGACCCAACTTTTCAACTTGTTGCCAGTAGTGCCAGTAGGGGACGGACCCAACTTTTCAACTTGTTGCGGCGGCCCGGAGCTCAGGCCCGCAGCTTGCGCAGGTCGCCCACCCGCAGCGTGACCTTCTGCGCGTCGAAGTACTCCGCCAGGGGGATGGTGAACTTGCGGCTCTGGCCCACCAGCTCCTTGAACTGGGGTGGGGTGATCTGGCCCTGCTCGCGCAGGAACGCCACCAGTCGCTGCTGCAGCCGCTCCACCTGCGGCCGCGTGAAGTACAGGTCGGCGGCCTTGACCAGCGCGCCCTCGTCCAGCAGCAGGCGAATCGCGGCGGTCACGTCGGCCGACCTGGCCGCGAGCGCCTCGGCCAGCGTGCCGTCCCGCGGCGGCGCGAGGCCGGCCCCCTCGTAGGTCTGGATGATGCGGTCGGCCAGCGGCCGGATGGCCGACGCCGCGGTCTGCATCGTGTGCTGCGGGAGGCGGCAGACGTCGCGCTCCACCACCAGCTGCGACGTGCCCTCGAGCTCGGCCAGCAGCCGTCCGTACTGCCGGGGCCCGATCATCGCGCCCAGCCGGCTGCGCAGCTCTTCCCGGTCGATGCCGGGCTCCAGCGCGTGCTGAGCGTGGTGCGCCTCGACCATCGCCAGCAGCCGCTGCTTGAGCTGCTCCCAGCGCTCGCCGTGCACCGTGGCGCCGCTGTCGGCGTCGTACTGGATCGCCTGTCGACGCGAGCGCAGGTGCTGCAGCAGCTTGTCGAGATGGGCCGGGACGTAGGGCAGCCGCTGCTGCAGCTGGGCCCGGGTCAACCCCGTGGGTCCGGCGCCCGAAAGCTCCAGCGCCACGTGCTGCAGCTCGTCCCGCGCGGCGGATGCAGCCGGCGCCCCCGAGCCGGGCTCTCCCCCTGAGGGGCCCGGGGACAGGTGTGCGCCGTGCGGGCCCAGGCCCTGAGCCGCGCGATGCCGCCGCAGCAGCGCGACCTCCTCGGTCTGGCGCGGCTTCAGTCGGCGCGAGAGCACGCGCAGCACGGTTCCGCCGCCCACCGTGGTGCCGTAGTTCTCCTGCTTGCGGAAGCCGCGGAGGATGAAGCGATCGCCGGGCAGCGCCACCACCGGCAGCTCGAACCGCAGCTGGGCCACGGCCTGCTGGCCCGGCTCCAGCGCGCCGCCCTCCAGCAGCACACAGGTCGCCTCCTGCTGCCGCGTGCCGATGTGGAACAGCACCTTGCTGCGCGGGGCCAGCGGCTTGTGTGTGCCCGGCAGCAGCTGCACCAGCACGTCGATCATCGACGACGGCGCCAGGGTTCCGGGGTGCACCAGCACCTCGCCGCGTGAGACGTCCTGACGATCCACCCCGCCCAGGTTCACGGCCGTGCGCTGACCGGCCACGGCGTGGTCCACCTCCTCGCCGTGGACCTGCACCGAGCGGACCTTGGCCGAGATCGACGTGGGCAGCACCGCCACCTCGTCTCCCGGGCGCAGCGTGCCGGACAGCAGCGTGCCGGTGACGATGGTGCCGAAGCCCTTGAGCGTGAAGACGCGATCCAGCGGCAGGCGCAGCAGGCCGCGAGGATCCCGGCGCTGCACGTCGGCCGCCAGCTCCAGCAGCACGCGGCGCAGGGCCTCGAGCCCCTCCCCGGTCACGGCGGAGCAGGGGACGATGGGCGCCTGGTGCAGGAAGGTCGGGACCATCACCTGGCGCAGATCCTCCTGCACCAGCGCGAGCCACTCGCGGTCCACGAGATCGACCTTGGTCAGCGCCACGCAGCCGCGCTGCACCCCCAGCAGCTGGCAGATGTCCAGGTGCTCGCGGGTCTGGGGCATGACGCCCTCGTCGGCGGCCACCACCAGCATCACCATGTCGATGCCACCCGCGCCGGCCACCATGCTCTTGATGAAGCGTTCGTGCCCCGGCACGTCCACCACGCCGAATACCACGTCCTGCAGCCGCATGTGGGCGAAGCCGAGCTCGATGGTGATCCCGCGCCGCCGCTCCTCCTTGAGCCGATCGGTGTCGATGCCGGTCAGCGCCTTGACCAGCGCCGTCTTGCCGTGATCGATGTGGCCGGCGGTGCCGAGGATGATCGAGCGCAGGTCGGCCACGATCAGTCTTCGGGCTTCTTGAACTGCACGCCCAGCTGCCGCATCTGCTTCAGGGCGTCCTTGCGCAGCACCGCGCCGGAAGGGGCGATCTGGACGAACGTCTGGAGCGCGTCGATGGCCAGCTTCTTGAGGCCGGCGCCGTGGGCCGCTGTGCCCAGGGTGTAGTAGGCCTCGGCGCGCCAGGATGTCGACTCGTCGGCCAGCGTCACCGCCTTCTTCAGCGCCGCCACGGCTGCGGGCACCCGGCGCGTGTCGAACAGGATCTGACCCATGCGGTAGTACGGCTCGGCGAGCGTGGGGTCCTTGACCGTCGCCGTGTGGTACGAGGCCAGCGCCTGCTGCTCCTTGCCGTTCTCCTGCAGCGCCAGGCCCATGTACAGGTGCGCTTCGGCCAGGTTGGGCTGCGATTTGAGCACCTTCTTCAGCTCCTTCATCCCGTCGCGCACGGCCCCACCGCGGACCTGTAGCTTGGCCCGGGCGAAGCGCACGTCGAGTCGGGCGGGCTCGAGCTTGAGCGCGTCGCGATAGGCGTCGATGGCGTCGGCAGTCTCCTTCCGCGCGGTGTGCACCTGGGCCATGATGATCAGGTACTCCACCCGGCGATCACGCTCCACCGCCTGACGGATCTCCACCAGTGCGTCGTCGAGCTTGCCCTGACCCAGGCGGGCCTCGGCTCGCAGCGCCCGCGCCCGGGAGACGGTGGGGTCGGCCTGCAGCACCGCCTTGGACTGGTCCAGCGCCTTGTCGTACTGGGTGAAGAGGTTGTAGGCCGCCGCCGCGCCCAGGCGCGTCTCGATCGAGGGGTTGTCCACCTCCAGCGCCCGGTCGTAGGCCAGCGCGGCCTCCTTGTAGTTCTTCTGCGCAATGTACAGCTCCCCGATCTTCTCGGCCAGCCCGGGGTAGTTGGCGTCCTTCTTGCGCACGGCGAGGAACGCCTCGCCGGCCGGGTCCAGCTGGTCCAGCGCCATCAGCGCCACACCCAGGTGGAACCGGGCGTCGTTGTGCGACGGGTCCAGCCGCAGCGCCTCCTCGAACTTGGACCGCGCCATGGCGGGCTGCCCGGTGCTGAGCAGCACCACGCCCTCGGCGTCGCGCACCAGCGGCGAGCCGGGCAGCTGTGTGTTCGCATCCGCCAGCAGCGCCATGGCCTCCCGCGGCTTGCCCTGCTTGACGTAGACCTGGCTCAGGTAGAGGTAGGGCGGAAAGTAGGTCGGCGCCTGCTTGAGCGCCTTGCGGAAGTACTCGGCGGCGGCGTCCAGGTTGTTCACCGACAGCTCCACGCGCCCGAGGAGGAACGGGATCTGCTGCGCCCCGGGGCGGTGCGCCTGCATCTGCTGCAGCACCTTCTGGGCCTTGAGCGGCTGGCTCAGCAGGATGAAGCAGCGGGCGACACCGGTGGCCGCGGCCAGGCTCTTGGGGTCGCTCGCCAGGGCCTTCTGAAAATGGTCCAGCGATTCGTTCAGCTTGCGGCTGGTGAAGTACACCTGGCCCAGGCCGATCTGCGCCGTCACGGTCTGCGGCTCGATCTTCAGCGCCTTGACGTACTGCGCGCGGGCCTCGTCGGTGTTGCCGCGGGCCTGCTCGATGTCCCCCAGCTGGGAGTGGATCTGGCCCAGCTCCCGGCGCGACGCCTCGTTCCGCCCGGCCATCGCCTGCCGCAGCGTCTTCTCCGCCTCGGGCTTCTTGCCGTCCTCGAGCAACAGCGCGGTGCGAAGCAGCAGGGCGCCGGTGTGACGTGGGGAGGCCTGCAGCGTCTTGTTCACCGTGAGCAGCGCGGAGGCGTTCGTGTCCAGCGCGCTCTCGGCGCGGGCCAGCCCGAACAGCGCAGCGGCGTGGGCGGGATCGGCGGACAGCGCGCGCTTGAAGGTCGTCGCCGCGTCCTTGAAGTTCTTCTTGGCCAGCTGGGCCCAGCCGAGATAGATCGCGGCCTGCACGTCACCCGGCTCCTTGCTCGAGATCTTCGCCAGCCGGGTCAGGGCCGACGCCAAATCGCCGAGAGCCAGGGCCCACAGCGCCTGGGCCTTCTCCGCCTCGCTCGGAGGCGGTTGGGTGGCGGCCAGCTGTCGCGCGAGATCGCTGGCGGCGGACCGCCTGGACAGGTTGTTGCCGAACCGCACCAGGGAGGCAGATAGCGCCTGCAGCTGCAGGGCGACCGGGTCGAGGCTCTCGGGCAGCTTGGGGATGGCCTGAGCGCAGTCGGTGGCAGCCTGGTCGTAGGCCCTGGACGTGTCGAGGGCCATGGCCTTGCGCGCGGAGACCAGCAGCAGCTTGCCGCGCTTGGTGTCGCCGTAGGAGCCGGTGAGCAGGCGCATGCCAAAGAAACCAAAGTCGGTGAGCAGCCCCAGCGCGAACCCCACCACCAGGACCAGCCCGACCGTGCCGAGGCCCATGGTGAGCAGCTTGCGCTTGAGCATGCTGGGACGCTGGATCACGGGCGCGACGTCGGGGCCGCCCTCGTCGATGTCGGCTATCGGCCGCTTGACCGGACCGCCCGGTCGCTGCGGCGGCTTGAACGTCGACGACACGGGCGCCACCATGCCGCCAAGCCTGGGAGCCACCACGTCGATGGCGTCCTCGGCGCCCGGCTTGGGCTGCACCAGATCGGCGTCCACGTCGGGGGCGAACAGATCGTCCTTCGGCATCGGCAGGTCGAAGGTCGAGTCGCCGAGCTCCAGCTCGGCCTTCCTCGCCGACATGGGCAGGTCGGGCAGCCCGCCCGTCAGGTCCAGATCATCGCCGCCCGGTTTGGGCGTCAGCAGGTCCGTGATACCCTGTTTCGGGGCGGCCAGATCGACGCCGCCGTGCTTCGGAACCGGCAGGTCGACGATGCCCTCCTTGGGGACGGGCAGATCGGAGATGCCCTGCGACGGGGCGGGCAGATCGGAGATGCCGCCCATCGGGGCGAAGCCCGGGGGGGGCGGGACGTGTCCCCTTGCCCTCTTGGGTGTGGGGAGGCCAGTGACGCCCTCCTTGGGCAACGGCAGCTCCGGCGTGTCGTCCCCGCCGAGGTCCAGCTGCCCATACTCCATGCCGATCCCGGGCCACGGCGGCGCCGGCTTCGGCGTCGCGGGCAGGCCCGGCAGGTCGGCGATGCCGTCCTTGGGCATGGGCAGGTCGGCGATGTCGTTGGGCAAGAACCCGGGAGGCGGTGGTGTTATGGGTGAGGGAGCCACGGGTGGAGAGCCGCTCAGGGGCAGCTGGTCGAAGTCGCCCAGGTCGAAGCCGGCGTCCGTCGGGGGCGGCGGAACGATGGCTTTGGGGGCAGGCAGATCGCTGAAGCCCTTGGGGGCGGGCAGATCGGACAGATCGTCCTCGAGCTCCATCGACGACGAGAGCGGCTGCATCGAGGGCGGGGTGGGCGTGGGCGGAGGCATGAGCGGGGGGTTGAATCCCGGCAGGTCCGGCACCGCGCGCGGAGCGGGGGAGCCATTCTGGAGTGCGGAGTGGAGCGCACCCATGGGCGCGCGCTTGGGGGTGGGCAGATCCACGTCGTCGCCCCTGGCGAACGGACGCAGGGCGGCCACCGAGGACATGGGCATCCAGGTCTGGCTGTCCGTGGACACCTGTTCGGTGCCCTCGAGCTTGCCTTGCTCCAGCATGGAGGCGATGGCCTGCACGAGGAACGGGCCGAAGACCTTGCCTGTTCGTCGACGCAGGTAGAAGCGGCTGGGGCTGGCCGCGACGGGCGCCGGCAGGTCCCACCCGTCTTCCACCGGCTGGCCGACGTGAATCGGAGTGTGACACTGGGTGCACTTCATGGTCAGCCCGCCGGGGGGAACGCGGCTGTCGTCCACCTCGTACGGGGTACCACACGCGGAGCACGTGATCTTCATCGGGTCGCGCCTTGTCAGAGAGCTGAGCTTCGCCCGGGCAGCGCACCGCGGACGGAAAACGACCAGTCTCGAGTAATACCACTCGTTGTTGGCGATTTCAATGAAGCTACCGGCTCAGAGCCGGACGGGGATCGTCTCCAGCTGACCCATGAAGGGGCGGAGCGCCTCGGGGATCCGGATCGATCCATCCTGCTGCTGATAGTTCTCGAAGATCGCGATCAGCGTCCGGCTGACGGCGACGGCGGTGCCGTTGAGCATGTGCACGTACTGGGGCGGGGACTTGGGCTCCGGGCGGTAGCGGATGTTCAGCCGTCGGGACTGGAAGTCGGTGCAGTTACTGCACGACGTCACCTCGCCATACGCGCTGCGGCCCGGCATCCAGGCCTCGATGTCGTACTTCTTGAACGCCGGCGCGCCGAGCTCTCCGGTGCAGACGTTGACCACGCGGTACGGGATCTGTAGCCCCTGCAGCAGCTCCTCCTCGATCTGCAGCAGCTCCTCGTGCACCGCTGCGGACTCCTGGGGCTGGCACAGCACGAACATCTCGGCCTTGGTGAACTGATGGACGCGATAGAGTCCCCGGGACTCCTTGCCGTACGCCCCGGCCTCGGTGCGGAAACAATGAGAGAAACCAAGATACCGCAGCGGAAGCTGGGCGCCCTCGAGGATCTGCTGGGTATGGTAGCCGCCCAGCGTGATCTCGGCCGTGCCCACCAGGCTCAGCTCCTGGTCGACGATGCTGTAGACCTGCGTCTCCGGCCCGCGCGGCGCGAAGCCGATGCCGTCCAGCACCTCGTCCCGCGCCAGGTCGGGGGTGATCATCGGGATGAACCCCCGGGGCACCACGTGCGCCGCGACATACGCCTGCAGCGCCAGCTCCATCAGCGCCGCCTCGTGCTTGAGGTAGTAGAAGTTTCCGCCGGTGACCTGGGCCGCCCGGTCGAAGTCGATGGTGTCGGTGATCTTCCCCAGCTCGACGTGGTTGCGGGGCTCGAAGGCCAGGGTGGGGAGTTCGCCCCAGCGCGAAACCTCCACGTTCTGCTCGTCGGTGCGGCCCACTGGGACGTCGTCGGCCAGCAGGTTGGGCATGCGTCGCAGCAGCACCTCGCGCTCCGTCTTCAGCGTCTCGGTGCGCTGCTCCACCTCGGCCAGCTCGCCCTTGAGCGCCTTGACCTGCTCCACGGCCCGGGTGCGCTCGTCCCCCTCGAGCGTCTTGATCGTGGCGCTGATCGTGTTGCGCTGCCCCCGCAGCTCGTCCAGCCGGGACTGCGCCTGCCGCCACCGCCCGTCGACCTCCAGCAGCCGGTCCACGTCGGCGTGCTTGATGTGTCGCTGCTCGATGGACTGCCGCACCCGGTCGGCCTGCTCGCGAATCACCTTGATGTCCAGCATGGAACGCCTCCAGCACAGCGTTCTACTAACTTTTCGGGGTCACACCTAGCTTTTTCACATCGGGGTTCACACCGGGGTCGCACCCAACTTTCCCACGTTTGCCCGGTTCGGGGTCGCACCCAGCCTTTTCACGTTTGCCCGGTTTCGTCGGCCATTGACCCCTGGCTCAACCTGCACTATTGAAGAAGGTCACGGAGGAGTGGCCGAGAGGTCGAAGGCGGCGGTCTTGAAAACCGTTGATGGGCAACCATCCGGGGGTTCGAATCCCTCCTCCTCCGCTCCGTTTTTTCTCCCTGGGTCGTCTCCCTGGGTCATCTCCCTGGGTCGTCTCCCTGGTTTGTCGCTTTCCTACCCGCATCGTCGCGGTCCGTCTCCCTTCCGATCGCCTCGTCCAACAGAAGCCTTTTCATGTCTGACCATATATGGTAGATGACCTATTGCATATGGTTGGATATCCGCGGCATATCAATATGTGGTAACTGGCGACCTCGTGACGGGAATCAAAACGGAAATCGGCCTTCTGCAGGAGGCTACCGTGCGGCTGTTCAGCAGCCTCGACCTGGAGCAGGGTCTGCATCAGGTAATGGCCTGCCTTCGGCTCGCCGGGTTTCCGCTGTCCCAGGTGGTGCACGGGGACTTCCTCCCGAGCCATCAGGCGCTGCAGATCACTTATCAGGCCACGGTCGATGAGGGACGCCGGGTGACCCGTCTGGTCCCGCTGGACGCCGAGGCGCGCGCCAGCCTGTACACCGCCCTTTTGGGGCTGGTCCCCACCCTCACGCCCGGCCAGAGTCCAGTGGGGCGCCAGATGGCCCGTGCCCTGGCCCGGCCCGCGGGATCCTGCATCACTCTGGTCCTGCCGTGCGCTGCCGCATCGCGCGCGCTCCGCTCCGCACCCGAGCGGGGCTCCCCCACTCCGCGCGCTCCCGGGGCCCCGGCCGTGGTCGCGTTCTTCGTCGATCCACAGTCCAGCCTCACGGCGGCGCAGCTCGAGCTCCTCGAGCAGCTGCGGACGCCGCTGACGCTGGCGCTGGGCAACGCCCTGTCGCACCGGGAGCTACGGCAGCAGCGGGACGCGCTGGCCGACGACCTGCGGTTTCTTCGCCACCCGCGGGAGGCGCACCTGGTGGGCAGCGAAGGGGGGCTGCGCCAGACCTTCGAGCGCGCACGGCAGGTGGCGCAGTTGGGAGGGCCGGTGCACATCGCCGCCGAGGTGGGCGCGGGTCGGCGCACGCTGGCGCGGATGATCCACCTCGAATCGCCGCGCCGCGGGGGCCCGTTGCTGGAGGTCGATCTGGGTGCTCTGGAGCCCGACGCGCTGGACCTGGAACTGTTCGGCGACGAGCTCGAGGGTGAGCCGCACCGCGGTCGGGTGGAGCGCGCCGACGGTGGCTCGCTGTACCTCGCCGGCGTCGAGCTCCTGCCGCGCTCGACCCAGGCGCGCCTGCTGAACCTGCTGCGGCGGGGCGAGATCGAGCGCGTGGGCGCGGTGCGCTCGACGAAGGTGGACGTGCGCCTGATCGTCTCCACGCACCACGCACCGCCGGCCGGGCTGCGCGACGATCTGTGGCATCCGCTCAGCCTGACCCCCGTCGAGGTTCCGCCGCTGCGTCGGCGGTTGCAGGATCTGCCGGCGCTGGTGCAGCACTTCGTGCAGGCCCGCGCGCGGTCCCTGGGGCGGGACGCGCCGCCCCTCGCTGCCGACGCGCCACAGCGCCTCGCGGCCTACCCCTGGCCGGGGAATGTGCGCGAGCTGAAGCAGGTCGTGCAGTGCGAGCTGGCGCGGTCACCCGACGGTCCGCTGATGTTCGCGTCGCTGGGGATGGTGGTGCGTGGGGCCCCGGTGGCGACCGAGCCGCCCCTGTCCGAGGAGGAGGCGCAGGCGCTGTCGCTCGACGACGCCATGGCGCGCCACATCCGCCGGGCGCTCGGCCGCTGCGACGGCCGGATCAACGGGGCCGCGGGGGCCGCCGAGCTGCTGGGGATCCACCCGAACACCCTGCGCCACCGGATGCGCCGGCTGGGGGTCTCATTTGGTCGCCAGGGCCGCTGAAAAGCCGACCCAAAACGCCGACGACGACAGGGATCCCGCTTGAATTTTGGCCCGAGTTCGGCTAAGGGTGTGCGTTGGCTGGAGAGATGACCGAGAGGCCGAAGGTGCTCGCCTGCTAAGCGAGTGTGGGTGTTAAAAGCCCACCGAGGGTTCGAATCCCTCTCTCTCCGCCGCGGATCGGTAGGGACTTGTCAGGGCGCGAGCCCTGTGTCAATCCTGCCGCTGATCAAATGGGAGGACCGGGCGCATAACTCAGTGGAAGAGTGCCATCCTCACCCTCTGATCTGAGCCGTTTCCGGGCGCTACGGGTCGTACCTTTCAACAGGGTTTCGTTTCAGAGGCGAACCCGAGCGGCCCCCTCGTTTCGCCCAAGTGGTGCCGACACCCTCCGCGCTGCGACTTCCATTCTGGCCGCCGCCGGCCACCGCTCCGATGGCCCGCCGGCTCCAGGCGATGGGCCAGGCCAACTACGTCGACGGCTTCGCGGTCAGGTGCCACGAGGACACCTTGGATGTGCCGCTTCGCTGGCGCAAGCCCCAGATGTTCGACGTGATGGCCAGGGCCGGTCAGCATCGCTTCCAGGTGCTGACCAAGCGGGCCGAGCGGCTCGAAGAGCTCGGCCCTCACCTGGACTGGCCGCCGAACGTGTGGATGGGGGTCAGCGTGGAGACCGAACGCTTCACCTGGCGCATCGATCACCTGCGTAACACCGACGCGGCCGTCAAGTTCCTCTCGCTCGAACCGCTGTTGGGTGCGATACCCGAGCTCGACCTGACCGAGATCGACTGGGTGATCGTGGGCGGGGAGTCGGGGCCAGGAGCGAGACCGATGGACGAGGCCTGGGTCGTATATACGCACATACGGTTATCCGCATGCCGTCAGGCCCGACGTTTTTGGAACCGAGTCAGCAACGCCATGCTGTCAGGCATCGATACTCCTGCAGCTGTTCGGATGTGCTTGACAGGTGCGGGATGGGACTGTAACAAGCCCGACCGGGAGCAACCATGACGCTCGACGGGTTTGCCACCCTTTTCCACATCTGCACCTGATCCAGCCGACAGGGCCGCGTGACTACTCGAACAACGAGGCCCTGATGCCCGATGCGGAGCCAGTAGCACTAGCAAACGAGATCGGACGCCGGCGGACCTTCGCCATCATCTCCCATCCGGACGCGGGCAAGACGACGCTCACGGAGAAGCTGCTGCTGTACGGGGGGGTGATCCGGCTCGCCGGAGCAGTGAAGGCGAAGCGCGGCCGGGCGAACGCCGTGAGCGACTGGATGGAGATGGAGCGCGAGCGCGGCATCTCGATCACGACCAGCGTGCTCCAGTTCCCCTACCGCGGCCTGCAGATGAATCTGCTCGACACGCCCGGCCACGCCGACTTCAGCGAGGACACCTACCGGACCCTCCACGCGGTGGACGGGGCGGTGATGCTGCTGGACTGTGCGAAGGGGGTCGAGTCGCAGACCCGGAAGCTATTCAGGGTCTGCCGCCATCGCTCGATCCCGGTCTTCACCTTCGTGAACAAGCTGGACCGACCCGGACGTGGTCCGTTCGACCTCGTCGGCGAGGTGGAGTCCACGCTCGGCATCGGGGTGTTCCCGGTCACGTGGCCGGTCTTTCACTCGGGCGTCTTCCGCGGGATCTACCACCGGCTCGCCAGGCAGGTCTATGTCTTCGACAGGCGGTGGGCTGGCTCGAGTGCCGGCCAGGGGAGCGAAGTGGCGCCGTTCGAGGTCGCCGGCATCGACAACCCTTTGCTCGAGAGCGAGCTCGATACCGCCGGCTACCGGCAGCTGCGCGACGAGATCGAGCTCCTGGACGCCGCGGGAGACGAATTCGACCACGCGCGGTTTCTGGCCGGTGACATCTCGCCGATGTTCTTCGGCAGCGCCATCAACAACTTCGGTCTCGAGGCGTTCCTCGAGGTGTTCTGCGAGCTGATGCCCGCGCCGGGACCACACATGGCGAGCCTGGGCCCCGTGCCCGCGACGCTGCCCGAGTTCAGTGGCTTCGTCTTCAAGGTCCAGGCGAACATGAACCGGGCACACCGCGACCGCGTGGCCTTCGTGCGCGTTTGCTCCGGACACTTTCAGCGTGGGATGAAGGTCCACCATGTCCGCTCCGGGCGGGACCTTCGCCTCGCCAATCCCGCGCAGTTCCTGGCCCAGGAGCGGTGCCTGGTGGAGGAGGCGTTTGCCGGCGATGTGATCGGCGTGTTCGACCCGGGCCTGTTCGAGATCGGCGACACGCTGACCGGCGGCTCACAGTTCGAGTTCGACAGGATCCCGAGCTTCGCGCCCGAGCACTTCGCACGCCTCGTCTCCCGGGATCCCATGCGCCGGAAACAGATGACGCGCGGCATCGAGCAGCTCGCCAAGGAAGGGACGATCCAGCTCTACCGTCCCCTGAGCTCGGGCGACAGGATCCTCGGCGCCGTCGGCGAGCTGCAGATGGAGGTTACCAGCTACCGGCTCAGGGAGGAGTACGGCGTGGAGGTCTGGCTGGAGCGGCTCGACTACCAGATGGCGCGCTGGGCGTCGTCGAGAACCGTCAAACCCCTCGACCTCGAGGCGCTGCACAGAGCGTGCTCGGGCATCGTGGTGCTCGACGTGCGCGGGCGTCCAGTGGTCCTGTTCGAGTATGACTGGGCCGTGGACCTGACCCGCGACCGCCTCCCGGACGTCGACTTCGCCGAGACCGCACACGGCGTCGTGGCCCGCGATGTGTAGCGCACCGGTCCTGTTGCACTCACCACCGCCGAACGAGCAACACAGCTGAAGGGGTTCGCAACGCTGCTCAGATCGGTCCGCAGTTCCCCCACAGCGCCGACTGCTGGCATGGCCCCAGGCCGAGCTTCGCGCAGTCGAAGGAGACCCACCGGTTTCCGAGGCAAGCCTCGAGCCGCTCGCCGTCGCAGGCGTCAAAGTCGTTGCCGGTGGTGCAGGGCTTGGTGGTGGACTGGCACACGCCGTCGCCGCAGTCCACGGCGCCGGCCGCACCCTGAGTCGCAGGCCCCTCACAGGCGGCGTCGAAGCTCAGGCCGCTGGCGCTCTTGATCGTGCACTGTAGGCCGTGGGCGGCGCAGTCGAGGGTGAAGGTGGTCTTGTCGATCAAGTCGCACAGCAGCGCCTTGCCGCCGTCGCAGCTGGCCTTGAACGCGCTGTCACAGCTCACGCCCACGCCGTGGCAAGCCCTGACGGCGGTGCAGTCCATGGCCTCCACCACGCAGCGGTAGATCGCGTCATACACCGGAGCCGCGCCGGCGGGGACCAACAGGTTGTGGTAGCCGTCGACGCAGTCCGAGACCCGGGGGTAGGCCTTGACGCGGCAGGCCGTGCTCTTGATGCACCCGATGACGAGGTTGTCCTCGTCGGAGCTACAGCCGGCGAGGAGCAGGGCCAGCAGCCAGATGGTCAGCACAGGGATCGACGCTTTCATCCCGGGACCGTAGCCGCACGTGCTCTGGGCTGCAACAGGGCATTTGGCGCGCCACGTTCTGCTGCGAGTTAGGCTAGCCTAGAGGCTGTTGCACTACTCTGCCATAACTGCCTGAATCGTCGAGGGTGAGGGATCCAAGAACGTCCTGAACGTGCATTTTTCTCGTTTCGTGGGGTTGACATGTCTAATCGGTCTGCTACGATTA
>Ga0210044_10001372_pt1 | contig 37003 bp, 28 predicted proteins | sample CryGey13umfilter_2_FD_183959 | JGI IMG/M metagenome (GOLD analysis project Ga0210044, IMG submission 183959) | Groundwater microbial communities from aquifer in Utah, USA - Crystal Geyser 4/9/14 3 um filter (SPAdes) (version 2) | ecosystem: Environmental > Aquatic > Deep subsurface >...
TTTGTGTCAAAAAACTTATAGCACACTTCTTTGGGGCGAGACACCGAAATCCGGCTGTCTTGCCCCACTGTTTTTCTCGCTAACCGATTGTGATCAAAGCGGTAGGCTGTAGAGGGACAGGCTCTATAGTAGCCGACAGGCGAAAGGTAGGCGCCGTCGGCGATGGCGGGCAGGGGTACCGGGGCCGTCAGGGTCACCGCAGCCAGCAGGGCCGAAAGCAAGAATGAGGAGATATGTTTCACGATCCACCTCCACCGATGTGCAGCGAGCCGCAGAACCGCATCAACAGGCCGGACAGGTTCAGATCCCGGGACTCCCCGTCGCTGCTGTTGGGTCCGCTGTTGCCGGTGAGGTCGATCTCCAGGCCCACGGCCCGGGTTCCACCGTCGAAACGCCATTGCGAACCGATGACGGCGCCGATCCCGTTGTTCCACCCCGATACGGTGACCGGATCGTCGGGGAATTCGGCCAGGTAGGATGGAAGGGTCTCGCGGCTCCAGACCATCTCCAGCAGAACGCCGGCGTTGAGGGACCAACTCTCCCGGATGGGGAATTCATGGAGATATCCGGCCCGCACCGGGACCAGGCGCAACCTGGCCGACCTGTCGTCCGAAAAGGCGACCCGGTCGAAATAGGGGTCTCCATCGGTCCAGCCGTAGCCCAGCCCCAGGAAGAGTTGGTCGCGCGGGCCGACGGGAAAGGCGATGCGGGCCTCCAGAAGCGGCAATCCGCCGTAGGTGCCGTCCATGTCGTCTTCGAGCAGGGACATCCAGCCTGCGCCGAGCTGGATCTCGGCACGAACCGGGCCGATGGCGAGCGGAGGCGATTCGGCAGGATCGGCGGAGGCCCCGATCTCCGGCGGTGAACCCGCCGAAGCGGCGTCAGGCCAGGCAGAAAACATGATGAACAGGACGACGGCGGCGGATAGCAGGCCGGCGGGAATTCCGAGCCGGCGAGCGCGGATAATAGGCATACAAAAACCTCCCGGACGATCGTGACATCGTTGCAGCCCCGTGGCCGACAACCGGCGAGAAGCTTCCGCACACGTTCTGTGTCACAGTCGTTATCAAGAGGTCATGCATGCAGTTTAAGGGGTGTTAATCCGGGGGTCAAGTCCCGGTTTTCCCGCCCCGCGACCGTCCGAGCCATCGATTGGTCAGGCAGCCCAGGACCGCACTGTAGGCGGCGTGGGCCAGGATGACCGTCAGGGGCATGGCCGGCATGTTCAGGCCCAGGAACCCGATGCCCAGGGCCGATACGGCCGGGCTGAAGAGGAACCCGAGACCGATGAGGAAACCGTAGACCTCGAACCAGCGCAGGGGTTGCGGGCCGAATACGACGGCGAAGATGATCCCGAAAACGGCTCCGTTCCAGAAGTGGTAGCTCCAGCCCAGAAGGTCAGAGAACAGGGACGGACCCTGCATGAAGCGGTCGGTCAGCAGCACGCCCAGCAGGCGGGGCATGTCTCCGGGCATGCCGCCCAGGCGAAAGCTGGTGGCACGCACGACCTCGAGGGCCAGCGTGGCCGTCAACCCGGCGCCGGCTCCGGCCAGGGTGCGCCGGACCAGGCGGGTGTATCCGCGACTCCGGGCGAGCAACAGCGTCCCGCCCAGCAGGATGATCGAAGGCGCCAGAACCGCCTTGCCGAGAAACGAGAGTTTGGCCACACCCGCCTGGGCGGCGGGGAACAGGTTCGGCGCGAGTCCGGCCAGGGCCAGGACGACCAGACTCAGGATGGTTTCGCCTTCAAGCAGCCGTTTCATGACAATCTCCAGGGTTCGGGTCCAAGGGTTGCCGGGGCCGGACCGCAGCAGCCGGCCCCGGGGGTATCGGGTCAGTGCAGCATGCCGGTCATTTTGGCCAGGTTGTCGTCGAGCATGCCGGCGGCCTGGTTCAGCATGGGGTTGTCATAGTCCGCCAGCAGCTTCGAAGGTGGGATGTAGCTGACCACTGTCCTGCCTTCGGCATCCTTGAACACGTTGATGCGCACCGGCACGACCAGGCCCACGCCGGGATCGGCGGAGAACAGCTTCTTGCCCATGGTGGGGCTGCCCACGAAGATGGATTCGGACTCCACCTGCAGGCCGGTCATTTCCAGCACCTTGCCCTGGTGCAGTTCGCCCATGACCATCATGCCGTTCTTGGCGACCATCTTGCTCAGCGCGTCCACGACATCAGGGACCGATCCGCTGACGACGGTCCGGTTGACGAGGGTGCCCGCCGAGGCGACGGGTGCGCGGCCGGCGGCCAAGGCCAGGGTCAGCACCAGCAGGGAAATCTTCAGGGTCTTTTGCGTCTTCATGTTTTCTACCTCTTTGCGAAAAAGCGGAAGTTACCAAGGGAACAACCGTGAGTGAGGCAAGCGGGCCGTCTGTTACGGAATTTTTTTAGGGTCTTTACAACGGCGGCGGCGGGGAATATATTGAGCCTGCCGTTAGGGGTGGCCGCCTCCTTCTCCGGGAGGCAGCCTGAGAGAAACCCTTGGAACCTGAACCGGATTATGCCGGCGTAGGGAAACGGGCCGGACTCGGCGCCTGACGGAGGTGCCGTTTTTGTTTGCCTCCCGCTTCCACTGCCTGGCTGACCTTGCGAGGTATGCCATGCGATTCCTGTTGTCGTTTTTCCTGCTCGCCCTGCTCCTACCCGGCGCCGCAACCGGGGAACCGGTCGCCGTCCAGCCCGATACCACGGTGACCGTCGACGACGGGGTGGTCGTCACCGCCAGCCGCTACGACGCCTCGGGCGGCGTCAACCTGACCAACATCACCCACGCAGAACTCGCTCTGCACGATCCGGATCAGGCGTTGCCCCTGCTCCTGCAGTCCATGCCGGGGGTGTTCGCCTACAGCGACGCCGGCAGCGGTCTGGGCTATACCTATCTGCGGGTGCGCGGATTCGACCAGCGCCGCGTGGGCGTGCTCTTCAACGGGATCCCCTTCAACGACCCCGAGGATCACCAGGTGTGGTGGGTGGACCTGCCGGACCTGGCCGCGAGCATCCAGGACATCCAGGTCCAGCGCGGGGTGACCAATTCGGTCGGCGGCATGACGGCCATCGGGGGAACGGTGAACATCGAGTCGGCGGATCTGGACTACCGACCCGGAGGCATGTTCTCGCTCGGCACCGGCAGCTACGGCTTCGCGCGCCAGATGGTCAGCTACCAGACCGGCGCCCTGGAGGGCGGCTTCCGCTCGCAGGTGCGGCTGTCCCACCAGGAGAGCGACGGCTACCGCGACCGCAGTGGGTACGATGGGTGGGCGGTGTTCTGGAGCGGGCAGTACGAGACCGAGTGCACCACCACCCGGGTCAACATCTACACGGGCCGCGAACTGACCCATCACGCGTGGGACGCGGTGCCCCAGTCGGTGCTGGCGGTGGACCGCACGGCGAACATGGAGACCTACGCGGGCGCCGTGGACGACTTCCGCCAGCCCCACTACGAACTGCACAACACGGTCTATCTGAGCGACGCGGTGACCCTGACCAACCGCCTGTACTTCATCCACGGCAGCGGGTTCTACGAGAACTACAAGGAAGCCCAGACCGCCGAAGATTACGCCCTCGACCGGTACCTGGGCCTGTCGGCGGACGACACGGTGGACTTGATTCGCCGCAAGTGGGTGCGCAAGAACCACGTCGGCTGGGTGCCGTCGCTGCGCTGGGAGCAGGGCCGCGGCCGGCTGCTGGTGGGCGGCGACTGGTACACCTTCCATTCCGACCACTGGGGCGATGTGCTGTGGGCCGATGGCTTCACGCCCGGGGATTTCACCACCCCCTGGAAATACCACCAGTACACCGGCGACAAGGACGCCTGGTCGGTCTACGTGAACCAGCGCTATGATGTCGCTTCCGGCCTGACGGTCGTGGGGGATCTGCAGTTCCAGCACAAGCGCTACGCATTCATGCAGGACGAGGTGGGGAACTTCAGCGGGGATTTGCGCAACGCCTACACGGTGGACTACGACTTCACCAATCCCCGCGGTTCGTTGACCTGGCAGGTTCCCGGCAGTTTAGGCGGCGGTGACCTGAAGACCTGGGCCAGCGTGGGGCGCAACCACCGCGAGCCCACCGACGGCGAGCTGTTCGACACCTGGCAGAGCGGCAGCGACCTGGGAGCCCGGCCCCTTTTCGCCGACAGCCTCGCCGTTCTGGGGCCCGGGGGCGACATCGCCTACGTCGAACGGTCCGGTCCCCTGGTGCACGCGGAAAGAGTCACCGACTACGAGGTCGGTGTGGCCTGGCGGGGATCGCGCCTGAGCGTGACCGCAGGGGGCTACATCATGGATTTCCGCAACGAGATCGTGCCCTACGGCGGGGTGAACGAAGACGGGAGCAGCATCCGCGGCAACGCCGGCAAGACGCTGCATCGCGGTCTGGAACTCGGCGTGCGCGCCGGCTTGGCCGCCGGGCACGACCTCAGCCTGGCCGCTTCGCGCAGCTGGGACGAATTCGACGAGTTCCTCTTTCACGACTGGGACGGCACGACCTACGACTTCAGCGGCAACCCCATCGCCCTGTTTCCCTCGCACCTGCTGATGGGAGCGTGGACCGGCGCCTGGTCCGACGGCGTGCGCACCCGCTTGCGCGTGCGCAACACGGGGCGGCAGCATCTGGACAACTCGGGGCTGGACGACCGCACCATCGATCCGTGGACCACGGTGGATGTGTCGCTGTGGCTCGATCCGGTTTCCCTGGGCCTGAGCGGGCTGGACGGCGCCACGGCTTTCGTGCATCTTAGGAACATCTTCGACACCGAATACGAGACATGGGGCTACTGGTACGGCGAGAACTACCTGACCCCCGCAGCGGGGCGGAATTTCGCCCTGGGAATGGACTACCGCTTCTGATGTCGCCATATCCCTATGATCGCGGCGGGGCCGAAAACCTTGTCTTTCCCTGTTGCGGGCGCCGCGCCGTGGTGCTGTGCAGCGGCCCGCCTCCCTCGCCGTACGTGCTGCACTACTGGCTGCACGGCGCCGACCTGTTCGTGTGCACCGACGCGGCGGGGCATCCGTACGACGAACTGCCCTGCACGCCCGACGTGGTGATCGGGGACTTCGATTCCCTGGCCGGGCGCCTGCTGGACGGCAAGCTCGGACCGCGCTACCTGCAGGTGGTGGACCAGTACACCACCGACAGCGAGAAGGCCATCCTGTTCCTGGTGGACCAGGGCTTCGAGGAGGCCGTGCTCCTGGGCGCGGAGGGTTGGCGGCTGGACCACACCCTGTTCAACTGCAGCCTGCTGGAGCGTTACAGCGACAAGCTGCGGATCTGCCTGGTGGGCGATGAGACCGACACGGTGCGCGTGGGCCCGGGTGAACACCATTCCTGGGATCTGCCCGAGGGCATGGCGTTCAGCCTGATGCCCCTGACCGGGAAAGTGTCCGGAGTGACGGTGGAGGGCGCCGAGTATCCCCTGCTGGGCGATACGCTTGAAACGGGCGGCCCGGCCACCATCAGCAACCGCATCGCCATGTCGCCGCTGCTGTTGTCGGTGGGCGAGGGATCGCTGCTGGTCTCGTTCTTCCGCCAGCTGCCCCCGGATGACGACGACGGAATCCTGGACAGGCCCTAGGGCATGACCTGGCTCGCCACGGGCATCTACGCGGCCTTCCTGCTGCTGATGGTACTGCGCCTGATGGGCCGGGCAAGCGGGGAAGCGGCCGACTACATCGTCGCCGGGCGCACCTTGACCCTGCCGGCCTTCACCGCCTCCCTGGTGACCACCTGGTACGGCGGCATCCTGGGCATCGGCGAGTACACGTGGCGTTTCGGCGTGAGCAACTGGCTCGTGTTCGGTGTGCCTTACTACCTCTACGCCATCATCTTTGCGGTTTTCCTCGCCCGCCGCGCGCGCCGCAGCGAGGCCCTGACCATCCCCGACCTGCTGGAACGCCGCTACGGCCGTCCCGCCGCGCTGCTCGGAGCCGGCACCCTCTTCGTGATGACCGCTCCGGCCGCGTACGTGCTCATGCTTGGCGTGATGATCGGTGTGATCACCGGCCTGCCCCTGTGGGTGGGCGTGTTCGTGGGTACGGGGCTGTCGGTGGGCTACGTGTTCCGCGGGGGGCTGCGCGCGGTGGTCGCCACGGACATGGTCCAGTTCGTTCTGATGTTCCTGGCTTTCCTGGTGCTGGTTCCGGTCTGCGTGGTTCGCTGGGGCGGGTGGTCCTATCTCGTGACGCACCTGCCGGAAAGCCATCTGACCTGGGACGGGGGGCTGGGCGCGCAGGCGATCGTGGTGTGGTACTTCATCGCCATGGCCACGCTGGTCGAACCGGCGTTCTACCAGCGTTGCTACGCGGCCAGGACGGCGGGGACGGCGCGTCGGGGCATCGGCGCGGCGGTCGTGCTGTGGATTATCTTCGATTTCCTGACCACCACGGCGGGGCTCTACGCCCGGGCCCTGCTGCCGGACCTGGCCGATCCGGTGCAGGCCTTTCCCCTGCTGGCGCAGAAGGCGCTGCCCCCTTACCTGCAAGCGGTGTTCACCGTGGGCCTGCTGGCCACGATCATGTCCACCATCGACAGCTATGCGTTGATCGGGGCGGTGACCCTGGGGCGCGACGTCATCGGTCGCTGGCGCGGCTTGACCGAGGGGGGATCCCTGCGCGTGGTGCGCTGGGCCCTGCTGGGCACCGCGGCGGTGTCGGTTACCCTGGCCCTGCTGTCGGGGTCGGTGGTGGCCCTGTGGAAGGCGCTGGGGTCGGTGGGGACGCCGGTGTTGCTGTTGCCCCTGATCGCGGCTCATTCGGCGTGGCGCATGCCCGGCCGCGCGGTGGTCCTGTCCATGGTTCTCAGCGGTGGGGTTTCCCTGGCCTGGCTGGTGCTCGGCCGCGGCGGGGGCGGCCCGTGGCTGGGCGTCGAACCGATCTTTCCGGGGCTGGGGGTGTCGGTGGCGATATTGCTGCCGCAGATGGCGCGAAAGGCGTGATCAGTCCTTGTCCGGCTCATCCTCGCCGAAGATCCGGTGCAGGGTTTCCAGGGCGTGCTGGCGCTCCTCTTCGGTGCGCGCCTGCTTGAGGGTGGAGACGGAGCGGCCCAGGACCTTCTTGATGAACTGCTGCAGGCTGCGATCCACCGCCGCGGCGATCTCCGGCGATTCCTTCTTCGCCACGAAACCCACCTGCTTGTTCTTGAGCTCCTCGAGATAGGTCCGGAATTCGGCCACCGTGGGGAGCATGTCCAGGTCGGCCAGCCACTGGCGGAACTCGGCCAGCTCCTGGGCGATGATCTTCTCGGCGTGGGGCACCTGGCGCTGCCGCGCGGCGAGGTTGCCCTTGATGATCTCGTCCAGATCCTCCAGGCCGAACAGATAAGCCCCGCCGATGCCGGCCACGTCGGGATGGATGTCGCGGGGAACGGCGATATCCAGCATGAAGATGGGGCGCCCCTTGCGGCTGGCGACGGCGCGGTGGACCATCTCCGGCAGGATGACCGGTTCGGTGGCGCCGGTGGTGGACAGGATGACGTCGGCCTCGGCCATGGCCTCGGCCAGTTCCTCCCACGGGCGCTGATCCACCAGGCCGTAGTGGCTCTCCGTTTCCACCTGCGGCAGCTCCCGGGCATCACCCAGTTTTCCGGTGCGCTTCTCTTCGCGCAGCACCTCGGCGAGCTCGATCGCCCGCTGCGGGCTGCGGTTGACCACCACCAGACGGCCGATGTCCTGCTGCAGGAAGTGACGGGCGGCCAGGGAGCCGGTGTCGCCGGCGCCGACCAGCAGGGCGGTGTGGTCGCTCAGGCGGGTGAAGAACTTGCGGGCCAGTTCCACCGCCGCGAAGGCCACGCTCACGGCGCCCTTGCTGATGTGAGTTTCGGTGCGTACCCGCTTTCCCGTGCGGAATGCCCCCTGAAAGGCGCGCAGCAGGACCGGCCCGGGTTCCTGGTGCAGGCGGGAAAGCCGGTAGGCGTCCTTGAGCTGCCCGCTGATCTGGGGTTCGCCCAGCATCATGCTTTCCAGGGCCGAGGCCACCCGGAACACGTGCTCCACGGCCTCCATCCCATCCAGGACCACGGCGTGCTCCCCGAAGAAGACGTCGGTGCAGGCTCCCACCCGGTCCAGGGCCTCGCGCAGGATAGCCGGTGAATCGGCGCCCTCGGTGACCTCCAGATAGATCTCGGTGCGGTTGCAGGTCGAAACGGGGATGACGGCCACGCCGCCGGGAATCTCCGCGACCGCCTGCATCAACGCGACGGCCTGCTCCTCGCCGAGATGAGCCTTTTCCCGCACCTCGGTGGGGGCGTTCCGGTGGTTGATGGTGCGGGCGTGCAGGATGGTCGAACCGGTCATGGGTTCGCTCCCGGGTGCCGGGGATCGACGGTGGCACTGGCTGTCGTGAATTTGTGGAAGGTGGGGAAGAAGTGGTGGGCTGCCCCGGTGGCGCCCATCACCACGATGAAGGCCCCGACCGCCAGCATATTCATGCGCCGTCCGCGCCAGCCCAGGAAATGATAGCCGGCCATGCCGGTGAGATAACCCAGGAAAATGACCCAGGTGGTCAGGATCTTGGGATCCCAGGGGGTGAGCTGGGCGGCCAGCTCCGGGTGCGTGTCGCGCAGGTGGTACATCCAGAGATGTCCCAGAGCCAGTGCCGAAAAGAGCAGGGGCAACGCCAGCTTGATGGCGCCGATGCTCATGCGCTCGAGTACCTCCAGCGAGGGCAGGCGTCGGAACAGCAACCCGAAGCTGTGGTTGGCGAGCTGTCGCGCCAGGATCAGGTACAGGATCGCGTACAGGAAGCTGAGGCTCAGGGCGGTGTAGGCCAGGATCGCCAAGGCGGCGTGGGCCGCGAACCCCGGCAGTTGCAGCAGGGGATTGCCGCTGATGCGGTTGCGGAAGAAGATTTCCGCGATCGTGACCAGGAAGAAGGCCATGCCGACGACGATGAAGCCGGTGTTCTTGGCACGGATCCGCAGCTCGATCACCAGGTAGGTGACCATGATGGCCAAGCCCAGGGCGGACAGGAATTCCAGAGGTGATTCCAGGGGAATGCGCTGGAGGTAGGCCGTCTGGGCCACCATGGTGGCCATGTGGGTGATCACGGTCACCGCCGCCAGCTGGGTGCTGCGATGGCGCGCGGTGGGGTGGTCGGAGTAGAAGAGCCACAGGTACAGCCCCAGGGTGGCGGCGTACAGGATGGGAAGCAGGATGCGCAGAGCCGTGACGGCTGCCAGCATCATCGGTCCTCCTTGAAAGCGGCGGATGGGGACGGAAGCGGGAGGCCGGCCAGTTCTTCGACCACGCGCGCGGCGACGGCCTCGGCCTCCTTGCAACACGAATTGACGGAAATGCCGGCGTACGAACTGCCGGTCAGATGCAGACCCGGCAGGCGAGCGCAGCGTTCGGCCAGGGCGAGCAGCCGCGCGGGATGACCGACGACGTACTGGGCGATGGCCCGGGGGTGGCGAATGACGCGGGCCATGGCGGGCGCACCCTTGATTCCCAGCAGGGGGCGCAACTCGGCCAGGGCCAGGTTCACGAGATCCTCGTCTTCCAGGTCCATGACCTGGGGGTTCGCCGCCCCGCCGGCCATGCAGCGGATCAGGGCCATGCCTTCGGGCGCGCGGCCCCGGAAGATGCTGCTGGTCCACAGGGCGCCCAGCAGATCGCGGTCCTCACGGGTCGGCACCAACAGGCCGAAGCCCTGCAGGTCGTGCCCGACGCGTTTCTGGGCGAAACCCAGGGCGATGACGGCCATGGGGGCAAAGGGGATTTCCCCCAGCAGGCGACCCAGGTCCGGATCCACCCCCCGCAGGTGAACGGCGGCCGCGTGGGCGGGAGAGGCGTCGATGACCGCGTCGTAGGGGCCCGGCGCGCAGTTTGGGCCGTCGATGCGCCAGCGGCCGTCGGCATCCCGGTCGATCGTTTCGATGCGCGCGCTGCAGATCACCCGGCAGCGGGGGTCCGCCTCCAGGGCGGTCGTCGCCGCGCTGATGAGATCCTGCATGCCGCCGGTGAAGGAGTGCAGCACGCCGCTGGGGCCGGCGTCGGTCTTGCGCTTGCGCTTGCGGGCGAGGGCGATCATGGCGCGGAACAAACCACCGTGATCGCGCTCCAGCTCCACCATGCGGGGGAAGGCGGCGGCCAGACTGAGCTGCCGCGCATCGCCCCCGAAGATCCCCTTGACCATGGGGTCCAGCATGACTTCGGCGAACTCGCGACCCAGGCGGCGGCACCCGAATTCGTAGATGGTCTCGTCCGTCTCGGGCCGCTGGGCAGCCAGACCCAGTCCCTTGCGGGCCGGAATGAACAGTTCGCCCAGCATGCGCAGCTTGGCGCGCAGCGGCAGCAGCGGCGAGCGCACGAACGCCCCCGGCGAGGTGGGGATCTCCACCAGGCGGCCGCGGACCAGCAGGAAGCGGTGACGGGTGACGTCGCTGCTGCGCAACAGGCGGTCGTGCAGGCCCAGCCGGTCGACCAGACGCAGGGTGGCCGGCTCGTTGTCCAGAAATCCGTTGGGGCCCCACTCGAGCTGCCAGCCGTCATCGTCGCGCAGGGTGCGCAGGTTTCCGCCGCAGGCCGAGTCCCTTTCCAGGATGGTCAGATCCAGGCCCAGTCCGCGCTGATCGGCTTCGTGCAGCAGGTCGAGGGCCGTGGCCAGTCCGGCGATTCCGCCGCCGAGGATGACGACTCTGCGGTCAGGCAAGATGGGGAACCTCCGCGCCGAAAACCTGGTCGGCGAGCATGGCGGCCATGCCCTTGAGCCAGTCGTCGTCCATGTTCAGGGCGGCGCCGCGGCTGAATTCGCTCACGCCGAGCTGCTCGGCCAATTCCCGCAATTCCCCATCCAGTTCGATGATGGTCTCGATGTGCTCGCAGGTGAAGCTGACCGGCTGGACGTGCAGTCGCTTACACCCTGCTTGCGCCAACTCGGTGACCCGCGCGGTGATCTCCGGACCCAGCCACTTGATGGGGCCGACCCGGCTCTGGTAGGCGGGGACGGGTTGGCGCACGCTTTCCAGTTCCCGGCTCCAGGCGCCGTGTCCGGCTTCCTCCAGTGCGGCGACGACCAGACGGTTCACCGCCGCCACAGTGGCCAGGGTATGGGCCTGGTAGGGGTCGCCTTCGTCGATGAATGATTGCGGCAGGGAATGGGCCACGTAGACCAGCGCGCACTCCTGTGCGGGAGCGCCGGCGGCGGCCCAGGCGCTCAGCCGGGCGATCGTCGGCGCGGCCAGGGCGTGCAGGAAGCTGGGCAGCAGCCCCCACCCGGTCACGGTGTGGACGGGGGCTTCGGGCAAGGCCTCTCGGATCGCCTGCACCACGAAATCCAGGGTGCTGCCGCCCGTGGCGGAAGAGTACTGGGGATACATGGGCACGACGGCGAACTGGCGGGCCCCCCGGGCCACCAGCTTGTGCACGGTCTCGCGGGGATAAGGCCGCCAGTAACGCATGGCGATACCCGGATCGGCCTGGATGCCGAAGGATTCCAGGTGCCGGGCCGTGGCCACCGCCTGCAACCGGGTGGTCTCCATCTGGGGCGAGACGCAGTTGGGGTCGATCAGGGCATAGCGCTTGCGCACGTTCGGCGCGCGCAGGGTGCTGATCAGCCAGCCCAGCGCCGGAGCCACCAGCTTGGGGGCGGGGAAGATCATCGGATCGCGGAAGAGATTGCGCAGGAACGGCCGCACGGCCTCGGGAGCATCGGGCCCGCCCATACCGCACAGGATCAGCCCCGCAGGCAGGCTGGGATCCAGGCGGTCGGTCGGGAAGACGTTTTCCCGGATGATGGCCATGGTCGCTCCTAAACAGTCTTGCTGAAGATGGGGCGTCCCTTGCCCTTGCTCAGATAGGCGTCCATGATCATGGCCACGTTGCGCACGAAGTACCGGCCCTTGGGGGTGATGCGCAGGCCGTGATCGTCGACCTCGGCCAGCCCGTCGGCCACCAGCGGCGGCAGGGCGGCGAGGCTGTCGGCGAGCAACTCGTTCGCCGGGGCGCCGAACTCCTTTTCGGTCAATGACCAGGGCAACTCCAGGTTGCACATGATGTTGAGGATCACCAGACGGCGCAGGCGGTCGTCGTCGTTCAGCCGGTGTCCCTTGACGATGGGCAGGCGACCCTCGGCCACCGCTCTGGACCAGTTCTGCAGGTCGGGATCGTTCTGGGCGAAGCGGTCGCAGACGTCGCCGATCCCGCTCATGCCGAAGGCCAGCATGTGCGGCGCCGGCTTGGTGGCGTAGCCCATGAAGTTGCGGTGCAGGGCCCGTTGATCCAGGGCGTGGGACAGCTCGTCCTCGCGCTTGGCGAAATGGTCGATGCCGATCCAGCAGTAGTCCGCAGCGGTGAAGCTGTCGACGGTCAGCTGGAAGAGCTTGAACTTCTCGTAGCCCACGAGCATCTGGGAGGTGTCGATCTTCTCCTGCTCGGGACGGACCCAGGGCACGTGGGCGTAGCTGAAGCAGGCCACGCGGTCGGGCGCCAGACCGATGATCTCGCCCAGGGTTTCGGTGAACGACTCGGCGGTCTGGCCGGGCAGGCCGTACACCAGGTCGATGTTCACGCCTTCGAAACCCGCGTCGCGGCAGCCCTGGTAAACCCGGAGGGTCTTTTCGCGGGACTGCATACGCCCGATGGCTTCCTGGACCCGCGGTTCGAAGTCCTGGACGCCGAGGCTGATGCGGTTGAAGCCCAGGGAATGCAGATAGGCCGCCTGCTCGGGAGAACCGATGCGCGGGTCGATCTCCAGGGAGACTTCGGCGCCGGGCCTGATGTCGAATGCCGTGCGGAACAGGTTCAGCGCGCGTTCGAGCTGGGGTTCTTTCAGGTAGTTGGGCGTGCCCCCGCCCCAGTGCATCTGCACCACGTGCCGCCCGGTGCCGATGATGCCGGTCACCATGCCGATTTCCTTCTCCACCAGATCCAGGTAGCGGTCCACCGCGTCGGTCTCTCGCGTCACCAGGGCGTTGCAGCCGCAGTAGAGGCAGTGCTTGGCGCAGAACGGCAGGTGCAGGTACAGGGCCAGCTCGTCGCCGGGCCGGTCGGCCAGCTCCTCGAGGGCGATGCGGTACTCGGTTTCCCCGAAGGGTTCGGTCCAGGCCGGAACCGTGGGATAACTCGTGTAGCGCGGCCCCGGCTGGTTGTACTTCTCGACGAATTCGGGAGAAATGGGAATGGCCATGATCTATTCCTTCGTGAAGCCCTGGACGGTTTCGACCAGGGTCTGAACGGCGGTCAAAGAGGCTTGCGGCAAGATGCCGTGCCCCAGGTTGAACACGTGCCCGGGAGCGGCGGCGCCTTGGCGGCAGATCGCCAGAGCCCGGTCACGGATCTGTTCGGCGCTGCCGAACAGGCACAGGGGATCCAGGTTGCCTTGCACGGCCTTGCCCGGCAGTTGGGCGATGGCCAGGGACAGATCCTGGGTCCAGTCGATCCCGCAGCATTCGACGTCCAGGTCGCGCAGCAGGTGGTTGTAGGGGGTGCTTCCTTTGAGGAAGTAGATGCGAGGCACCCCGGTGTCCTTCAGCCCGTCCATGATGCGGCGGACCACGGGCAGAACCAGTGCGGCATAGTCGGCCGGATGCAGGATCCCACCCCAGGTGTCAAAGAGCTGGACGGCGTCCACGCCGGCGGCCACCTGCATGCGCAGGTAGTCGAGGATCTGGTCGCCGAGTTTTTCCAGCAACCCGCGCAGCAGCTCGGGCCGGCTGTAGAGCACGGTCTTGAGATTTTCGTAGTTCTTCGAGCCGCCTCCCTCGATGAGGTAGGTGGCCAGGGTGAACGGCGCGCCGGCGAATCCGATCAGGGGCGTCTTATCGCCCAGTTCCCGTTTCATCAGCCTGATGGCTTCGGCGACGAAGGGCACACCATCGAGCGAAGGATAGGTGCGCAGGGCGGCGAAATCCCGCTCGTCGCGCAGGGGACGGGCCAGCTGCGGGCCCCCGTTGCCGAAAGCGAATTCCGCGCCCATGGGAGCCAACGGCGTCAGGATGTCGCTGAACATGATGGCGGCATCGAAACCGAACCGCCGGATGGGCTGCAGGGTGACCTCGCAGGCGGCCTCGGGAGTGCGGCACAGGTCGTTGAATGAGATGGCCTCGCGCACCTTCATGTACTCGGGCAGGTAACGGCCGGCCTGGCGCATGATCCAGATGGGCGGACGGGGCACGGGTTCCCCGCGCAGGGCCTTCAGGAACAGGGACTGCTGCAGATCACTCATGGTGTTCAACTCCAGGATCGGAAGGTTTCGGCCACCGCGGCCACGGTCGCCGCGATGTCCTCGTCACTGTGGGCGGCGCTGACGAATCCCACTTCCCAGCCCGAAGGGGCCAGGTAAACGCCGCGCTCGATGAGCGCGCGGTGCAGGCGGCCGTAGGTTTCCATGCCCGCTGGATCGATGGCGGTGAAGCTGCGCGGGGCCGTGTCCTGGAAAACTGTCCAGAAAAGCGACCCCTGGCGCACGACGGTGGCGGTCACCCCGGCGTCTGACGCTGCGCGCGTCAGCCCGTCCTGCAGCAGGGCGCCCTTGCGCTCGAGGTCCTCGTAGAAGCCGGGCCGTCCGGTCTTTTCCAGGGTGGCCAGGCCCGCGGCCATGGCCACGGGGTTGCCGCTGAGGGTGCCGGCCTGGTACACCGGACCCAGCGGCGAGATGTGGGACATGATCTCCTCGCTGGTCGCGTAGGCGCCCACGGGGAACCCGCCGCCGATGATCTTGCCGTACGTGCCCATGTCCGGGGTGATGCCCAGGACCTCGGCCGCGCCTCCGGCGGCCACGCGGAAACCGGTGATCACCTCGTCGAAGATCAACAGGGCGCCGTGCTCGCGGGTCAGGTCGCGGCAGGCCTGCATGAACTCGGGCCGCTGAATGAGCAGCCCCGAGTTGGCCGGGAACGGTTCGACGATCACCGCGGCGATTTCCTTGCCGTGGACCGCGAAGAATTCCCGGAGTCCCTCGACGTCGTCCAACGGCAGCACCGCCGTGGTGGCGGTGAATCCGGCCGGCACGCCGCCGCTGCTGGGGGTGCCGAAGGTGGCCAGGCCGCTGCCGGCGTCCACCAGCAGGTGGTCGGCATGGCCGTGGTAGCAGCCGGTGAATTTGACGATGACGTCGCGTCCGGTGAAGCCGCGCGCCAGCCGGACGGCGCTCATGACCGCCTCGGTGCCGCTGCTGACGAAGCGCACCTGGTCGAAGTGGGGCAGGCGTCCGAGGAAGGCCTCGGCCAGCAGCACTTCGCGCCGGCTGGGGGCCCCGAAGCTCGCGCCCTCGGCCATGGCTGCGGCGGCGGCCGCATGCACGTCGGGATCGGCGTGACCCAGGATCAATGGACCCCAGCTCAGGCACCAGTCGATGTAGCTGTCCCCGTCCTCGTCGGTGAAACGGCTGCCCGCGGCCTTGCGGAAGAACAGCGGATCGCCGGGCACGGACTTGAACGAGCGCACCGGGGAATTGACGCCCCCGGGCAGCACCTTGACGGCGCGTTCCCACCACGCGGCGTTGCTCATCGTCGGACCCATCCCTGGCTGAGGGCGTCACGCCCGTGATAGGTGATGATCAGGTCGCTGCCGGCGCGGCGCATGGACATCAGGTTTTCGCGCACGATGGCGGCCTCGTCGACCAGCCCGGCCTTGGCGGCGGCCTTCACCAGGGAATACTCGCCGCTGACGTTGTAGCAGACCACCGGGCAAAGCACTTCCGCGCGCACCCGGCGCACGATGTCCAGGTAGGCCAGGGCGGGCTTGACCATGACCATGTCGGCGCCTTCCTGCAGGTCCAGCAGCACTTCCAGGACGGCCTCCCGCCCGTTGCGCGGATCCATCTGATAGGTCTTGCGGTCGCCCTGCGGGGCGCTGTCGCACGCGTCGCGGAAGGGGCCGTAGTAGGCGCTGGCGTACTTGGCGCTGTAGGCCAGGATGCTGGTGTTCACGAAACCGCCGGCGTCGAGCTTTTCGCGGATGGCGCCGACGCGGCCGTCCATCATGTCGCTGGGGCTGACGATGTCCGCGCCGGCCTGGGCGTGGCTCAGGGCCATGCGGGCCAGTTGTTTCACGCTGGGGTCGTTGACCACCACGCCGTCCTCGAGGAATCCGCAGTGCCCGTGGCTGGTGTAGGCGCACAAGCAGACGTCGGTGACGGCGATGATGTCCGAACCGAAGCTTTTCTTCATCGCGCGCAGGGATTGCTGCACGACGCCTTTGTCGTCGAGGGCCGAGTCGCCGTGCTCGTCCTTGTGCTCGGGCACGCCGAACAGCAGGTGCGACCGCAGACCCAGTTCGAGGTCGGCCTCGATCTCGGGAATGAGCTGGTCGGTCGACACGTGGTGGATGCCGGGCATGCTGGGGATCTCTTCGCGGATGCCCTTGCCGGGCACCACGAAGTGGGGGGTGATCAGATGGTCGGCGCAAACATCGGTCTCGGCGCACATTTCACGCAGAACGGGGTTGGCGCGCAGGCGGCGCGGACGGTCCAGCAGATTCATGACGGATTCTCCGGGCTGGAGGTGACAGGGTCGATGTCCAGGCCGGCGGCCCGGACCATGCTTGCGAGATCGGGGGCGGCGGCCACGCGGGGAAAAAAGCCGGCCTCACGGGCCGCATCGGCGGTCGTGTCTCCGATGGCGACGCACGCCGGCCTATCCTGCCAGGTGGCGCAGAAGGCGCGAACCGTGGAAGGGCTGCAGAAGAATACGGTGTCCCCCGGCGACCAGGGAGACGGCGGCAGTTCACCCGGCGGCACCGGGGCGGTGCGGTAAAGGGCGGGGGCGGTCACCGCAAAACCGGCGCGGGCCAGGATCTCCAGCGGTTCGCCCACGCGTTTTTCCGGGCCCGGCCACAGGACGGTCGCGGGACCGGAGTGGGTCTGGGTGAAGGCGGCGGCGAATTCATCGCCGTCCCGGCAACCGGGATCGAAATCCACGGTGAATCCACCCGCGGCCAGGGCGGCCGAAGTCCCCGAGCCCAGGGCGCCGATGCGGGCGATTCCCCGCACAAGGCCGGACTCCGCGAAGGCCGTCACCGCCTGGGGCGAGGAGAACAGGATCCAGTCCCAGGCCTGACCGGCGACGCCGTCGGGCAAGGGCACGGGCTCGAAGCGGATCAAGGGCAGCTCCATCACCGGGATGTCCGCCAGGCGCAGCGCAAGGGACCACTCGCGGTTGCGTTCGTGTTGGCGGGTCAGGACGATGCGGTCTGCAGCCATGGTGTCAACGACTCCGATGGGCCTGGATGGCGGCCCAGGCTTCAGCCAAAAGGGTGTCCGGATCGGACGCGTCCAGGGTCAGGTGCAGGGGCGCGGGGTCGTCCACGTCGGCGGCCAGGAAGGCCTCCAGGTGCCAGCCGCCATCGGTGGGCATGACGTGGGCGCCGAAGGGAATCTGGCAACCCCCTTCCAGGCGCAGCAACAGCTCCCGTTCGACGGCCACCGCTCGGGCGGGGTCGGAGCAGTGCAACCGGGCCAGACTGCCGAGCCAGGGTTCCTCGTCGCGGCACTGGATGCCCAGCATGCCCTGGGCCGGGGCGGGCACGAAGTCCGCGGTCCCCAGAGGCCGCGCGAACAGGTCGCTCAGGTCAACCTCCAGACGCACCAGGCCCGCGCGCGCCAACATGATGGCGTCGTAAGGCTCCTCGCGCAGTTTCCCTACCCGGGTGGGCACGTTGCCGCGCAGGTCGACCAGCACCAGATCGGGCCGCAGGCGCCGGATCTGGGCCTGGCGTCGCGCCGCGCTGGTGCCGATGCGGGCGCCTTCGCGCAAAGGCAGCGTCTCGCCCGCCTGGAGGCGGGCCTCGTCGACGGCCTCGGGTTTGGCGAGCAGCATTTCGCGGGGATCCTCACGGCCCACCATGGCGCACAGCGTCAGCCCCGGGGGCATGGCCGTGGACAGGTCCTTGAGCGAATGCACGGCGAAATCCACCTGTCCCGAAAGCTGGGCTTCCTCGAGCTCCTTGGTGAAAAAGCCCTTGCCTTCGAGCTTGGAGAACGGCACGTCGTCGATCCGATCGCCCGTGGTCTTGATGATCGTGATCTCGGTGGCGATCCCCAGCCCTTCGAGCATGCCGGAGATGGTGTGGGCCTGCCAAAGGGCCAAGGCGCTGCCGCGGGTTCCGAGTCGGAAGAGCGGGGAATCGTTGGAGGCGTTCACGGGCGATCCTTCGGTGCGAGGTTTTTTGTTAACCGATTAACTTTATGGTGGAATCCAGCCCCGATTGTCACCAAGGAGTCATTTTTCGGGAAAATTCCCGGACAGATTCCACCCGGAAAACATAGTCATCGTCTGGGCGAAATCCTAAAGTTTCCCTGCCACGGACGGGGGGAGCCGGTCGGGCTTGCACGAACCCGGCAACGTGATAGGATCCGGACCTTATCCCGATCTGGAGCGAACCGTGAAGATCCACGAAATTTCCCTGTCCCAGGACCTGCTGCGGACCATGGCCGAGACGCTGTGGTCGGCGATGCCGCCGTCTGACCTGCCGGATTGCCTGATCCTGCTCCCTTCCAGCCGCGCTTGCCGCACGCTGGAACACGTCCTGCTGGACCTGGCCCGGGAAAGGGACGGTCTGGCCGCGCTGTTGTTGCCCCGCATCACGACGTTGACCCAGTGGAGCGAAGCCGCGGCGGCGCTGGCGGGCGTGGACCTCGACAACCTGCCCGATCCCCGGGTGCGGCCCCTGGTTCTGGCGCCCCGCTTGGCCACCCTGCCCTGGTTGAAGGAGCATCCTGCCAGCGCGGCGGGCATGGCCGAGGAATTCATCACCCTGTTCGACGAGGCGCGGCTGGAGGAGTGCGACGGGCGGTTGCTGCGCGAGGGCGGGGGCGCCGACGCCGACGCCGACGCCTGGGCCGGCGCCGGTCCCGATGCGGAGGCCACGGCCGCCGATGTGCGGCGCATCCGGGAGGTCTGGCAACTCTACCGTGGGCTCGTGCGGCGGGATCGCGTGGACGCCATGGTGGATCTGGCCAGCCGGATCGGCGGGCCGCAAGAGGTGGACATGCCGCGGTCGGCCCTGGTGATGGCCGGGGGCTTCGGGCGCCTCGACCGCATCGAGGCCAAGCTGTTGCAGGCGGCCCTGGATTGCGGTGACCAGGCCCAGCTCTTCTTGCCGGATGCGGGGGGCGACGACCACCTCGACCGCGCGTTCTGCGCCACCTGGTCCGATCCAGCCGGCACCGATGGCACCGGCCCGTTCGGTCCCGCCGCGCGGTTGCGACGCGGCCTGTCCCCGGCCGGCGGCCCTCCCTTGGATGCGGCCCCGGCCAAGCCGGCACCCCTGTCGCTGCGGGAGCGCCTCGAGGCCGCCCGGCGGGAAAACGGTTCCCCCGATGCCCGCGCACGGATCACCCTGGCCTCCTGCGCCGACCCGGAGACGGAGGCCCGCTTCGTGGTCGATCGGGTCGTGCAGCACCTGCGCGCCGCAGGGGAGGATCCCGAACCCCTGGCCGTTGCCACACCCGATCCGCGCCTGGCATCCCGCATCCTGGCCATGTTGCAGGACGCGGGCATCGAGGCGGACAACACCCTGGGTCGCCCTCTGGCCTCGCAACCGGCGGGGCTGCTGATGCGCTTCATGCTGCGGACGGCGTTGACCGGCCTGCGCGCCGAGCCGCTGCTGGAGGTCCTGACCCATCCTTTCGTGTCCCTGCCCGTGGCGCGGGGGGCGCACCCGGTGTGGACCCTGCGCCTGGAAAAGCTCTTTCGCCGGGATGATGCCCCGCAAATGGGCCTGGCGGGTCTGGGTCGACACGCCGCCGAGCGCGACCAGGTTGTGCGCGACCTGTTCGGCACCACGGAACCGGGCATGGTCGAGTTCGTGGGCCTGATCGAGGATGCTTTCGCGCCGCTGCTGGAACTGGCCGGTCGCCCGCACGCCACCTGGAGCGAGCACGTGGCCGCCTGCCGGGCCAGCTGGCGGGCGTTGACCGAAGGCGGCGCAGGATCCCGGAACGAGGAACGCCAGGACGAGACCGCCCTGCAGGGGATCTGGGAAATGCTGGAGGCCAACGCAGCCCTTCTGGACCCGCTCTCCCTCGCCGATTTCGCGGCCACCTCGGGCCGGCTGCTGGCGGCCGAAATGGTCGTTCCGCACCGTCCCCGCAACCTGCCGGTGATGGTGACGGGGCTGGTGGAAATGCGCCTGGAGCAACGGGCCAACCTGATTCTGGCCGGTCTGCGCGAGGATGTGTTTCCCGCGCCGGCCCCGCCCCGCTTCCTGATGACGCCGGGGGCCCGCAGCCGGTTGGGCCTGCCGGGATGGCGCGAACACCTGGGCCTGGAAGCGGAGCTCATGTTGCGCCTGCTCAACAACGGCGTTCGGGTCACCGTGACCTGGCCCACCGAGGAAGGGGGGCAGCCCGTGCTGCCCAGCCCCCTGGTGAGCCGCCTGGCCCTGGCGCTGGATCGTCCCGCCGAGGTCGATGCCGAGGCGCCCGTCGCGGCGATCCCCCTCTGGCGCAGCGCCGCTGCGGCGGAAGACGAAATCTCGGCGGCCCAGCTGGCGTTCATGGTGGATCCGCGTCCCACCCGGGCCCTGGTCCCGTGCCGCGCTCAGAACCAGCTGAGCTGGACGGCCCTGCGCCAGTGGCGCGAATGTCCCTATCGCTTCCTGATGGAGCGCCGCTTTGCGCTCAGCCGCGAAGAGGATCTGCGCCGGGAATTCAGCCGCATGGACTACGGCAGCCTCGTCCACGGCGCGCTGTACGATTTTCTGGCCCCCGGCGGTGAGGGACTGCGGCGGCTGGAAAGCGGTGACGAGACCGGCGCCCTGGCGGCCCTGGACGCCGCGGCCGATGCCCGTTTCTCCCCCGGCAGCGAAGAGTTGCCCGTGCGCCGCCTCTGGCTGGACAGCTTCCGGCGCGTCATCCCCGCGGTGGTCAGCACCGAACTGGCCCGCCTGCAGACCTGGCGGCCGCATCTGCTGGAACAGAAGTTCGCCGCCCCGCTGGAGGTCCTGGTGGATGGGACCCAGGGCCGCTGCGCCGGCCTCGAGGGGCCGCAATTCCAGCCGTCCGGTGGCTGGGAGGCGGCCCGCGAGCGTTCCTGCGGGATCGTCCTGCGCGGAACCCTGGACCGGTTGGACCAGTCGCGCCGCGACCCTGCCGAGACCGCGGTCCTGGACTACAAGACCGGCCTGGTGCCCACCGCCGGCCGGGTGGGAAAATTGGAGGACCTGCAGATCATCCTCTATGCGGCCGCGGTGGAGGCCGGGGTGGTGGATCCCGACCTGCAGGGCGTGAAGGTGGTCGAGGGTTCCTACTATCGTCTTCAGGAGGGCGAGGCCGGTCCGCCGGCCAAGCCGCATTTGCCGGGCGCGAGCGACGAAGGACGCCAGCTGCTGGCCGCGGGAATGGTGCGGCTCATCGAACTGGCCCTGGAAGCGGCCGCCACCGGCGCCGTCTACCCGGTTCTGGCCGAGGAGGCGCGCGCCGCCTCGGCTTCCGGCCTGCCCTGCCGGACCTGCGATCTGCGTGGGGTGTGCCGCATCGAGGAGGAGCGGGGCCGACCGGGGTATCCGCCGGGGCTCTGGCTGGGGCTGGATGGCATCATCCACCAGCGGGAAGGAGCCTTCTGATGGCCCCCGAGCGCAACGACGCGGGCCAGGCCGCCCGCTTGACCCAACTCCAGGCCGCCGGGCCCGATTATTCGGTCCTGTTGCGGGCCGGGGCCGGTTCGGGCAAGACCCACACCCTGGTCGACCGCTTTCTGCGTCTGTGCATCCAGGCCCCGGCCCGGATGCTCGCGGAATCGGAGGATCCGGCCGCGGCCGACGTCCTCTATCCGGGCATCGCTCCCCGCTCCATTCTGGCGATCACGTTCACGCGCAAGGCGGCGGTGGAGATCAAGAGCCGCCTGCTGGAACGGGCGCGGGATCTGGCCCTCGCCGCGGCGCCCGATCTGCGCGCAAAGCTGGAGGACCTGTGCGGCCGTCCGCCCTCGAAGGGTGAGAACCAGCGGGCCACCGCCCTGTACGAGCAAATCCTCGAACATCCCCAGGGGCTGAAGATCGGGACCATCCACCATTTCTGTCAGCTGATCCTGGGCCGCTTCGCCGTGGAGGCGGGGCTCGATCCGGGATACACCGTGCTCGAGGACACGGCCGAGCTCGAGGACGAGGCCCTGGACGAGATCGAACGCCGGTTGGCCCTGGACGACGGGCTGGCCCGCGAAGCGCGCATCCTGGGCAAGAATCCCGGTGCGATCCGCAAGGCCTTGGGAACCATCTTTCCCGCCCGCATGCGCCTGGAACGCTGGCGGGTGGGGCTGGATGCCAAGGGGCTGGATGCCAAGGAGGAGACCGCCGAACCGGCCATGCAGGAAGACCTGCGCCGAAGGCTGTTCCCGCAACACCCGGCCGGTGTGGTGCCGGGCCAGGCGGATTTGCTGGCCGATCTGGTCCGGGAGCTGGAGGAATTCGCCGGCTCCGGCCTCGATGGTGTCCTGGAGGAGCTCGGTCCCGAGGCCGCTCGCCTGACTCCCACCGCGCGCGAAAAGGTGCGCAAGGAGGCCCGGGAGGCGGCCGATGTCTGCGCCGCGACCTTGGAGCGTTTGCGGTCCGCGGCGCCCGGGTTGGCCCACGACCAGGCCGCGAGCGAGGTCCCGGCGGCGATCCGTGCGGCGAGTAAGCCCTTGCTGAAGGCCGACGGCGCCCCGCGCCGCTTCGCCACGGGCAAGAATGACCCCGAGCTCAAGGATCGCTATCAGGACCTGGTCATGGCCGCGGGCCGGGAGATCCTGGACCTGCTGCGGGCCTTCGACCTGCGGGATCTGCTGCTGCGCAATGCGGCCCTGCTGAAGCTGGGTCTGCCGGTTCTGGAGGTCTACGAGGGTCTCAAGCAGCGCGACCGGGTGGTGGATTTCCAGGATCTGGAAGAACTCGCCCGCAACCTGATGGGCGACGAGGCCCGGGCGATTTCGCTGCTGTACCGGTTGGACGAATCCATCACCCACATCATGGTGGACGAATTCCAGGACACCAATTTCAATCAGTGCGAGATCCTGGACCCCTTGACGCGGGAATTCCTCTCCGGGGGATCGGGTCAGACGGCGTTCCCCACGGTCTTCTATGTGGGTGACGTCAAGCAGTCCATTTACGGATTCCGCGGCGCGGAACCGCAGATCTTCGGCGACCTGGCGACCGAGTTCGGCCTGCTCTCGGGCGGGGACGATTCCCCGGAGCCGGGCTTGACGCGGGTGCTGACCCTGCCCACCAACTTTCGCAGCCTGCCGGCCATCACCACCGGCACGGGCGAGCTTTTCTCGCATCCGCCGCTGGCCGAGGCCATCGGCGGGGCGGGGGACGAGGTCCGTCAACGGAGTTACCGCCAGGGCGACGAGGGATGCCTGTGGATCCTGCCGCCGTTTGCCCCGGACGAAGATGACGACACCAGCGGGGACCAGCTTGCGGCCGCAGCGGCGGCCCAGCTGGTGCGCGGTCTGGCCGGACGCGCCGAGACCCGGGACAAGGCGGACCCGACGCGCCTGCGCCCCCTGGTCTGGCAGGACTTTCTCGTGCTGATGCGAACGCGCACCCAGGCGGGCCTTTACGAGGACGCTTTCCGTCGCGCCGGAATTCCCATCAATCCGTCCGGACGGGGGGCCTTGGCCACCACCCGCGAGATCCAGGACCTGCTGGCCCTGTTGCGCTGGCTGGTGTGGCCCGAAGACGATATCGCCCTGGCCACGGTGCTGCGCAGCCCGTTGTTCCGGCTGGACCAGGCCGGGATCCAGAAAGTCCTGGCGCGGCCGGGCCTGCTGGACGAGCGCCCCGACGGGTCGGGGTACCGCACGCCGCGGGGCCTGTGGGAATCCCTGCGCGATGCGGACGATGACCCCGTCTGCGGACGGGCGGTGCGACTGCTGAAGAACTGGCGCGACCGGGCGGGTTACGAACACTGCCATGACCTGGTGCGCCGCATCTACCGGGAAGGCGACGTGCTGGAGCGATACCGCGCCGCTCTCGGGGAGCAGGCGGTCTACAACCTGGAACGCATCCACGACCTGACCCTCGGGCGCGAGCTGGCGGCCATGCCCACGGTCCGCGGCCTGATCCGCCTGCTGGAGCGGGCCTTGCGCCGAGGCGGGCAGGAGGTGGGTTTGGTCCCCGAGGCGGGCGACGGCGGTCGGGTGAATTTCATGACCATCCACGGCGCCAAGGGTCTGGAAGCGCCGGTGGTCCTGTACGTCGACGCGGACAAGGGGCCGGGCCGGGAGGATGTCCAGGTCCTGCTGGAGGCGGACGATGCCTGTTCGCCTCTGTTGCTGGTGTCCACCAAACAGGGCCGGCACCGGACGGACGGACGGCAGGACGCGGTCACCCTGGCCGTGGGTGCGGCGGCCGACCGCCGCCGGACCGAGGACGCCAATCTCGATTACGTGGCCATGACGCGGGCCCGGGATCGCCTCTACATCCTGGGGGGGGACCAGAGTCCCCAGGAGAAGGAGCACGACAGTCCCTTGCGGCGGATCCGGGCGAGCGCCGACCAGGCGGGATGCGCCCACGTCCAGCTGGGGTTGCCGCCCGAGTTGGCCGCGGAGACGTCGGCAGACCAGACGACCGGCGACCCTGGCTTGGCCCGGCAGAAACCCGTCACCTGGACTCCGCCGACGGCGCGGGAGCCCATGCGGATCATCACGCCCTCATCGGTGGTCAAGGGGTCCGATCTGCCCCGGGAAACGGGCACGGGATCCGCCGGTCCCGGCGGCATTCGCCACGGTTTGCGCGTTCACGCCCTGCTGGAAGCGGCCGCGCGGCTGGGCGCCATGCCCGCGGGGGACGGCTCCGCCCGGCAGGAGGCGCTGGCGGTGTTCGCAGCTGCGGATCTGGCCTGGATCTTCCATCCGGGGGCAAGCGGCGAACAGAGGTGGAGCGAAGTGCCCGTCATCGCCCAACTCGCCGCCGCAGATGGCAGGGGAAGCGCAGAACGCATCACCGGCGTCATCGACCAGCTGATCCTGCGACCGGGGCGGGTGGATATCGTCGACTACAAGACCAATCGCTGCGCCGCGACGCCCGGGTTGCGGGACGCCCTGGTGGAACACTACCGGGCGCAGCTGGATCTCTACCGGCAGGCCCTGGCCCTGGTTCATCCGGACCGTGAGCTGGGCACCTGGCTATTGTTCACCGACCCGGATCTCGATCCCTCAGACCGGCTGGTGGAGGTTGGGGGGAGCGCATAAACAGGGACCGGGAACGCCCTCCCTGGTGTTCCCGGCCCCTGCTGTCCACGGCCGACCCGAAGCTGGCCGCGCATCATCGCGGCGAGCGGCTACTTGCGCTCGCTGATTTCCTCGCGGAGCTTGTCCAACTCCTTGCGAAGCTTTTCCAGCTCCTTGTGCAGTTCCTGCATCTCTTCGGCTTCGATCTTGTCGCCGAGGATCTCGACCCGGGGAATCCCCTTCAGGCGTTTGATGACCATGTCGCGATCGTCCGGGTCCGGCACGTCCCAGACGTGGGGGGCCGAGGCGATGTCATGGTCGCCCTGGAAATAGAAGCGGTTGCGCTGACCGTACTTGTCCTTGGGCATCTCGCCCAGTTTCGCGGTCAACTTTTTCTCATGACCCGAACGCACGACCTCGATCTCGATCTTGTCTCCGGGGTCGGTCTTGTGCAGGGCGCGCAGCAGGTCGCTCAGCGATTCGATGTCCTTGCCGTCCACCTTGGTGATGACGTCTCCGGCCTTCATCCCGGCCTCGTCCGCGGGGCCGCCATCCTCGACCTTGGTCACCAGGGCGCCTGCGCCGTCCTCGACGCCGAAGTATTCGCCGAGCTGGTCGCCGAGGTCATCCAGTTCGACCCCGAGATAGCCCTGGTCCCCGTCGGCCATGGCGATAAATTCCTTCAATTCCCGGGCGTCCGGAACCTTGGTGAACCATTTCTCGCCCTCAGGCATTTTGAAGTTGAAGCCGTAATCCCCCGCTTCCCTTTCTCCCAGCTCGAATTTGAGCTTCTTCTGCTTGCCCTCCCGCAGCACCAGGATTTTGACCTCGGTGCCCGGTTCGGTCGCCCCAACCGCCTTGGTCAAATCGGAGCGGTCGGAGATATCCTGGCCGTCGAATTCCAGAATGATGTCGCCGTCTTCCATGCCCCCCTTATCGGCGGGACTATCGGAAATAACCTCGGTGACCAGAACACCCGTCAAGTCCCCCATCTGCAGGGCCTTGGCCATGCTGGGGCGGATATCCTGGAGCATGACGCCCAGGTATCCGGGGGAGTGGGCGGCCAGGGCGGGCAGGGAGCCTGCGGCGAGGCAAGCCAGAGCGATGCCTGCGAGTTGCAGGTTCTGGCGTGATTTCAACGCGCGCATTTCTGTTCCTTTCGCGGCAAATCCGGGCGCAGGCCCGGAAACCATGGAGGGGGATATGGTCGTGGCAGTACCAACGCAGGAAATCCGGCATTGTTCCATTTCAACTCAAAAATCTTCCCCGTCCGCCGACAATATCTTTGAGGAAACAACTCACGTTTTTGGAAATGGAGGGACCATGGCGCAGATCCAGTGGTCATCGGAGTTCGAAACGGGCATCATGTCCGTCGACGGCCAGCACCAGAACCTGTTGGGAATCGTGAACAAGTTCGCAGCGGCCGTCGAAATCGGGAAGGGTCGGCGGATCATGGGGGATATCCTGCGGGACCTGGTCGGCTACACCCAGGAGCACTTTCTCTACGAAGAATCCCTCATGAAAGAGGCCGAGTACTCCAACCTCACGTTGCACGTCGCCCAGCATCACCAGCTGCTGGAGAAGGTCCAGCGCTTCCAGTTCGATTTCAACCAGGGCAAACGGTTGACCAAAGACGTCCATTCATTCCTGCAATACTGGTTGCTGAACCACATTCAGGTCGACGACATTGCCTTTGCCAACTGGCTTGCCGCAGGCGGTGTCGAGGACACCACGACGGTGGGCTCCTGAAATCCCACGACCGGCCCGGGAGACCAGGTACCATGCGGTGATTCCCGGGCTATCCGATCGGGCAACTCGCCTCTTGGTGATGGGTTGCCCGATCTCATGACTGGGGTTACTTTTGGAGGCGGATTGGTGCCGGGGCGGTGATGTCGTCGCGGTTTCTCATGCGAAAAAGTGACCCATGGCCCTGCTTGTTCCTCCCGCCAGCCTCACCGTCCTTGCCCCGGCCTACATCGGCCCCGGCGCCGGGTTCGCCCTTGGCGGCTCGTTCCTGTTCGCCCTGGCGGGGATAGGGTTGGCGGCGGTGGCTCTGCTGGCCTGGCCGGTGCGGGTGGTCGTGCGCATGATACGCGCCCGGCGGCGACCCGGCCGGGCCAAGGCACGCCGTGTCGTGACCCTCGGCCTCGACGGCCTGGATCCCATCCTGGCGCGCAAGTGGATGGACGCGGGGCAGATGCCCAACCTGGCCCGTCTGAAGGCCGAAGGCGGTTTCCGCCCCCTGGGCACCACCTGGCCCGCCATGTCCCCGGTGGGGTGGTCGACCTTCGCCACCGGGGTGGATCCTTCCGGCCACAACATTTTCGATTTCCTGAATCGGGACATGGTCACCCACCTGCCGATCCTGTCGTCCACGCGTTTGAAGACCCACTCGACCCGGCGCCACCTGGGGCCCGTGCCCCTGCCGGGCGGCGATCACCCCTTCGAATTGTTGCGGCGCAGCAAACCCTTCTGGACCACCTGCGGCGAGCAGGGCGTGGCCAGTTCCGTGCTGCGCATTCCCATCACCTTTCCGCCGGATCGCTTCGCCGGCCGGCAGCTTTCGGCCATGTGCGTGCCCGATCTGCGCGGAACCCAGGGGACCTTCACCCATTTTTCGGCCCCGGGTGAAGATCCGGCCGGTCGCACCACCGGCGGAGACCGGCGCACCCTGGAAGCGGCGGGTCCGGATACCTGGCGGGGCGAGTTGCCGGGGCCCGACCGCAGCCACGGAAGCGGCGTTCAGACCGTTGCGGTCACGGTCAAGGTGGATGCCTCGGCCCGACGCGCCGAATTCGAACTGGACGGCAACCGGTTCACCCTCGGCGAGCACGAGTACTCCGAATGGATTCCCTTGTGTTTTTGTGAAGGCCGCCGCCGGGCGTACGGCATCTGCAAGGTGCGGGTCACGCGGTTCGAGGCGCCGTTCGCGTTCTACGTCTCGCCGGTGAACATCGATCCCCTGCATCCGGCCTTTCCCATCAGCCAGCCGGCCCACTTTTCCCTGGCTCTGGCAAGGCTGCACGGCCGTTTCGCCACCCTGGGTCTGGCGGAAGACACCTGGGCTTTGAACGAACGGGTCATCGACGAGCAGGCTTTCCTGGATCAGGCCTGGGCCAACCACGCCGAAAGGGAACGGCAGCTCTTCCATGCCCTGGATCACCAGCCCGACGGCGTCATCTCGGTGGTCTTCGACGCCACCGACCGCATCCAGCACATGTTCTTCCGTTACCTGGAGCCCGATCACCCGGCCAACGCGGGCAAGGATACCGAGCGCCACAAGGACGCCATCGCGCAGCTGTACACCCGGGCCGACGATCTGGTGGGGCGGGTGCTGGCCAAGCTCGGGCCTCGGGACGTGCTGCTGGTGGTCTCCGACCACGGCTTCAAGTCGTTCCGGCGCGGGGTGAATCTCAACGCCTGGTTCCGGCGCAACGGCTATCTGTACCTGAAGAGCGATCCCGTATTCGGGCCGTTGCCGCAGATCCCGGTGGGCACCCGATACGAGGCCACCGACGTGGACTGGACCCGCACCCGCGCCTACACCAACGGCCTGGCGGGGTTCTACCTGAACATCGCGGGCCGGGAGCGGAACGGCTGTGTGCCGCCTGAAGAGGCGCTTGCCCTCAAGCGCGAGATCATCGATCAGTTGCGCGGCCTGCCCGACCCCGCGGGCGGCGGCGAGGCCGTCACCGAGTTGTGGGCCGGCGAGGACATCTACCCGGGGCCGTACCGGGAGAACGGGCCCGACGTCATCGTGGGCTACAAACCGGGCTACCGCACCGATTGGGATGCGGCCGTCGGCGCCGTCACCGATTTGATCGTCAGCGACAACACCCGCAGCTGGAGCGGAGACCACTGCATGGATCCGCGCCAGGTTCCGGGAGTCCTGTTCAGCAACCGGTCGTTCGCGGCGACCCGGCCGGACCTGCGCGACATCGCCCCCAGCGTGCTGGACCTGCTGGGCTTGCCGGTGCCGCGGCACATGACCGGTCGCAGCATCTTCGCCCCCGAACCGGAGCAGGCACCATGAGAAGGGCTTCACTGCTGCTGGCGCTGGTGATCGTGTTTGTGGCCGGGTCCGCCCTCGGCGCCGGGCCGCGGGTGTTGGTCCTGGGCTTCGACGGCATGGACCCCGTCCTGCTGGAGCAGTTCCGCAGCGAGGGCGCCATGCCCAACTTCGAGAAGTTCCTGGCCGCGGGGGGGCAGCTCGAACCTTTCGCCACCAGCACCCCTCCCCAGTCACCGGTGGCCTGGTCGAACTTCATCACCGGCATGGATCCCGGCGGCCACGGCATCTTCGATTTCATCCACCGCGACGCCAAGACCATGCTGCCGTTCTTCTCGGCCAGCGAGGCCAAGGGCGCCGCCCGGTTCTGGCGTTTCGGCTCCTGGAAGATCCCGCGCGGCGGCAGCGAGGTGAACAACCTGCGCCACGGCACCGCGTTCTGGGAGCTGCTGGCCGACCGCGGCATCGACGCGACGATCTTCAAGGTCCCCTCGAACTTCCCGCCGGTGGACTGCGAGGCCCGGAGTCTTTCGGGCATGGGCACGCCCGACATCACGGGCAACTACGGTATCTCCACCCTGATCACCGACGACCCCCCGGTGAACAGGGACCTGGGCGGCGGGCGCGTGGTCTCGGTCTACCTGGACCGGGGCCGGTTCACCGCCGACCTGGAAGGCCCGCCCAACGCCTACCGCGAGGGCGATCCGGCCGCGCTGGTGACGGTCGAGGGCCGTGTGGATCGCGCGCGCAAGGCCATCTGGCTGGATGTGGGCGGACGGCCCGTGGTTCTGGACGAGGGGCAGTGGAGCGAATGGGTGCCGGTGTCTTTTCCCTTGGTGCCCCTGATCAAGTCGGTGCCGGCGATCTGCCGCTTCTACCTCATGGAGACCGATCCGTTGCGGCTGTACGTCACGCCCATCCAGATCGACCCCGAGAACCCGGAAATGCCCATCAGCACGCCGCCCGACTACAGCCGGAAAATCGCGGAGCAGACCGGGCTCTACTACACCCAGGGGCTGCCCGACGACACCAGCGCTTTGGAGAACGGTTTCTTCAGCGACGCGGACTACGTCGGCCAGAGTGAAATGGTGTTGCAGGAACGCGTGCGACAGCTCGAGGCCGAGCTGGACCGTTTCGCCGCTCTGGACCGGGGCTTCCTCTTCTTCTACTTCAATTCCCCCGACCAGACCTGCCACATGACCTGGCGTAACATGGATCCGTCCAGCCCGACCCACGCCGAATCCGACCTGGACCAGACGGGACGCATCCGCCAGGTCTACGCCGAACTGGACGCCGCCCTGGGTATGGCCCTGGCGCGTGTGCCGGACGACACCGTGGTCATGGTCATGAGCGACCACGGCTTCGGGCCCTGGAACCGCGCCTTCAACGTCAACACCTGGCTTTTCGAGAATGGCTACCTGGCTCTGCAGCCGGGCGCCGATCCCGCCAACGTGCAGATGCTTCTGGGCGTGGACTGGTCCCGCACACGGGCCTACGCCATCGGCATCAACGGGCTCTACCTGAACCTGGCGGGACGCGAGCGGGGAGGGATCGTGCAGCCGGGCGCCGAGCAGGAGGCCCTGCTGGCGGAGCTGAAATCCCGGCTGGAGCAGGTGACCGACCCGCTGGACGGCCGGCGTGCGATCAAGACCGCCGACCGGTCCGACCAGGTCTACCACGGCGACAGGCGGGACATCGGTCCCGACATCGTGGTAGGTTACTATCGCGGTTGGCGCGGCAGCAACGAATCGGCCATGGGCGAGATTCCGCCCCAGGTCTTCACGGACAACATGCTGAAGTGGAGCGGCGACCACTGCATCGCCGCGTCCGAAGTTCCGGGGATCATCATGGCCAACCGGCCCCTGCTGCGCGAGCAGCCGGCATTGGTGGACATGGCCCCCACCATCCTGAAGCTGTTCGGAATCGATCCTTTGCCCGATATGGTGGGCGGGAGCGTGTTCGAGAAATAAGAGGAGGTGCCGCATGTTCGGCGGCGGTGACAAGATCAAGCTGGACAAGGAACTCATGGCCAAGGTGCGCAAGTACAGCGAGCTGGCCGGCTATTCCACGGCCGAGGAGTTCGTGCACCACGTCCTGGAGAAGGAGCTGTCGAAGTTCGAGGAAGGCGGCGCCTCGGAAGAGGAGATCCGCAAGCGGATGCAGGGACTGGGTTACATTTCCTAGATGGCTACTCTGAACGGCATCGTTTCCGGACTGTTCGACGTGGTGTGCCGGCCCCTGGGCGGACACCCCGCCTGGGCCATGGTGGTCCTGGCCGGGTTGACCGGGGTGTGGGCCCTGGCTCTGTTCAAGCTCGCCACGCCCCAGAAACGCCTGGCCCGCAGTCGCGACCTCCTGTTCGGCCACATCTTCGAGATGGGCATGTACCAGGATCACCTGCGCGTGCTGGCCAAGATCCAGAAGGATCTGGCGCTGGCCAACCTGCGCTACCTGGCGCTGTCGCTGCCCGCCCTGGTGGTGCTGATCGTGCCCATGGTGCTGACCTTGGCGCAACTGGAGGGACGCTTCGCCAAGCGTCCCCTGCACTCCGGGGAGGCGACGGTGCTGACGGTGGGTTTTGCCGCCGCGCCCGATCCGGACAAAGTCCGCCTGGAGCTGCCGCCCGGCGTGATGGTGGAGGCGGGGCCGGTGTTCGATCGGCAAGGTGGCGCCATGGCCTGGCGCCTGCGGGTCAACGGCGTTGGAGAGTTGCCGGCGCGGGTGACGGTCGCCGGAAAGACCGCAGCCGACATCGTCCTGCACGCGGGAGAGGGCCTGCCGCTGACGAGCCGCAAGCTGGGAGCGACGTGGTGGGAGAAGTTGCTGTATCCGGGGTGGCGGACGCTCCCCGCGGACAGCCCCGTGTCATCGTGGGAGGCGACCTACCCCGACCGCCACGTGGCTTATCTGGGCATCGGGTTGAACTGGCTGGTGGCGTTCATGATCCTTTCTGTGGCCGCGGGGCTGGCCTGCAAGGACGCCCTGGGCGTGGAGATGTGAACCCAAGGTAGGATGCGAACCCATGGAAGGCGGAGTGGGCATGAAGGCAAGGCGGGGGCTCATCGGGACGATGGTGATTCTGGCCGGCTTGATCGGCTTGGCCGCCCTGTGGAGCGGCTGCGGCGGCGATCAGCCCGTGGATCCGCAGGCCCAGAAGCTGCTGGTCATCGGCATCGATTCGGCGGACTGGCGGCTGCTCGACCCCATGATCGAGGATGGGCGCATGCCCAACCTGGCCGGATTCCTGGATCAGGCCGCCACCGGCCGCATGAAGACCTTCGTGCCCCTGGAGAAGTCGCCCCTGCTGTGGGCCAGCATCTGCACGGGAGTCGAACCGGAGGTTCACGGGATTCTGCAGTTCGTCAAGGGTCAGGAGGAGGAGCTGGTTTCGAGCAGCTCCTGGCGCGCGCCCGCCCTGTGGGACATCCTGGACGCCGCCGGACGCACCACCGACGTCATGGGCATGTGGACGACTTATCCCGCTCGCGACATCGCCGGGGTGATGGTCAGCGATTACCTGCCCTACGCGGACAAGGGACCCCTGCCGAAACTCGTGACGCCGGATTCGTTGACCGACGCGATCACCGCCCTGCGGGTTACGCCCGAGGCGGTCACGCGGCAGGACCTGGCCCGGTTCATCCCCGCCGACCTGCTGGACGAAGCCGAGGCCGCCTACCCCCGTCAGGTCCAGGAGTTGCGGGACGTCTTCGCCTCCGACCTCACCTATCTGGCCGTCGCCGACTACCTCGCCCACCACGGCGCCGAACCCGACCTGTTCTTCTTCTACCTGCGCGGGCCCGACCGCATCAGCCACCACTTCTACCAGTACATGGCCGTCGATAAGGATTTCGTACATGCGGATCCGGCCGAGGTCGCCGCGTTCAAGGACGTCGTCCGGAACTATTACGCCTGGGTGGATGAGGCCGTGGGAGAGGTCCTTGGCTGGTTCCCTCCCGACCGTCCGACCGTGGTGCTATCGGACCACGGGTTCTACGGCCCGCGCCAGAGCGGCAACAAGGGGGTCAAGGAGCACAGCGAGTGGGGGATCTTCGCGGTGCGCAGCCCCCTGTACCGGGCGGGGGTCCGCTTCGGACACCTGGAGCTGCTGGACATCTGCCCGACCATGCTGGCCTTGCTGGGGTTGCCGCCGGCCAAGGACATGCCCGGCATGATCCTGAGCGAACCGGCCACCTCGGACGGCGCCAAGCGCCTGTCGCGCCTCGACGAGCACCGTGTGGAGTCCTATCAGGGGCTGGCTCCGGCGTCGGGCCCGGCGGGCGAACGCAACCCCGAGATCGACGAGCAGATCCGCAAGCAGCTCCGGTCCCTGGGCTACATCAACTGATTTTTGGACCCTGCAACGAAAAAGGCGGCACCCGGCGAGTTGGCCGGATGCCGCCTTGGCGTTTTGCGGCGCCTATTGCGTTTCGGCGGCCGCCGTGAACTTCTGCAACTGCTCCTTGTAGTAGTCCTTGTCCGGTGCGAGATCGGCCGCGCGCTGGGCGAAACCGACCGCGTCGGCCAGCTGCCCCCGGGCGGCGCTGATCTCGGCCGCGGTGTCGAGGATGCTCGCGCGCGCTTCATCATCCCGGGCGAGATCGACGCCCTGCATGGCGAGCTTTTGCGCCTCGTCCAGGTTGATCTCGTTCTGGAAACACCACCAGGCGAAGCTGTTCAACTGGCCGGCATCCTGCTGCCAGTCCTCAGGCAGCATGCCCTTGCGCAGCTTGACGGCCTTGCCCGCATCGTGGTCCACCAGCAGGGCGTGTTCCACCATGAGCCCCTGCCGTGTGGGGCTGGGTTCGGCATCTCCGATGTCCTGGTCAAGGGCGGCCTTGAGGTAGGGCGCGGCCCGCTCGGGAATCTCCATGGACTGGGCCAGGCTGGACATCATGGCAGCCAGGGACTCGATCTGGTCGACGGTGGCGCCGGGGGCGGCCAGGGCCAGGTCGGCCTCGGATGCTACCTCGTCGAAGGTGAAGACCGAGTCGCGGGACCCGTAGAACATGTTGCTCAGGATCTGGTCCGAGCAGTAGGCCGCGCGGGAGGGGTCCAGGTCGCGAGCGGTGCGGAAGTACTTCACCGCCGTCTTGTAGTCCATGACGCAGGCGGCGTCGTTGGCCAGGCACTCGGCCAAAGCCCCGTTGGGCTCCTTGGCGAAGGCCTCCTTCTTGGCCGCGATGGTGCGTGTGTCGGAGCGGGCCTTTTCCACGGAAGCCACCCAGGCCTCGACGCCGTCGAAGCCCAGCCAGCGGTCGGTGATCTCACCTTTTCCGTTGACGGCCACGAAGGTGGGCAGAGCCCGGATGCCGTACTTCTCGGCCAGTTCCCTGTTGTTGTCGGTGTTGACCTTGGCAAAGACTGAGCCCTCGAGAGCGGCCGCGATGGCAGGGTTGGTGTCCGCCGCACGGGCGAACTGACGGCAGCTGGGTCACCAATCGGCGTAGAAGTCGACGATCACCAGCTGGTTGTTGGCCTGAGCCGCAGTCAGGGCGGCGTCGAGGGACTCTGCAGGGGTGACCTGGGCCTGGGCGCCGCCTGCAACGAGCAGGACGAGGGCGCAAAGGGCCAGGGTCGGGCGGGACTTTGCCATGAACGAACTCCTCGGCACAGGGAACGGCGCGACCGGGGAGAATCCCCGGTCGTCCTCTTAAACAAGTAGGAATATACGGGATACCCGCAATACGGTTCCAGGGAAACCCGAAATTGTCAATTTTGGTGGTCAAAGACCACCCGACCATCAACCACGGTGTACAGGACCTGCAAGTCCAAGAGGTCCTTGTCGTTACAGGTGGACGGGTCCCCGTCCATCACCGTGAAATCGGCCCGAAATCCCAATTTGATGCGTCCCGATGCGTTTTCCAGGAAGGCCGCGTAGGCGGATTCGGCGGTGTACAGCTCCACCGCCGTGCGACCGTCCAGGCGCCCGTCGGGTTGCCAGCCGCCGGCCGGGGTGCCGTCCGTGTGCTGGCGGGTGCGGGCTGCGTAGAGGCCCAGCCGAGGGTCCACGCGCTCGATGGGAAAATCGGTGCCGAAGCAGAGGTGCGCCCCGCTGTCGAGCAGCGACTTCCAGGCGTAGGCTCCGGCCTGCCGGGCCGGGCCCAGCCGCTGGGGCACCCAGTCCATGTCGCTGGTGCAGTGGGTGGGCTGCATGGCGGCGATGACGCCCAGTTCGGCGAAGCGGGGGATGTCGGCGGAGTCCACGATCTGGGCGTGCTCGATGCGCCAGCGGCGGTCCGCGCCGCCCAGCTCGGGCAGCGCCTCGGCGTAGATGTCCAGCACCATGCGGTTGGCCCCGTCGCCGATGGCGTGGGTGCAGATCTGGAATCCGGCCTCGCCCAGTTCCCGGGCCACTTCCAGCAAATGTTCGGGTGGGGTGACGGCCAAGCCGCGCGACCCCGGCTGGTCCGCATAGTCGGCCAGCAGCAGGGCGCCGCGGCTGCCCAGGGCGCCGTCGGCGTAGAGCTTGACCGCCCGGGCGGTGATCATGCCGTCGGGTGAGGTGAAGGGGCCCTCGCTGCGGGCCCGGGCCAGCACCTCGGGCATGTCGTCGAACATGCCGTAAACGCGCAGGGTCAGCTTGCCGGCGGCATCCAGTTCGCTGTAGATGCCCAGCCGCTCCCAGTCCAGACCGGCCTCGTGGACGCCGGTCACACCGAAGCGCGCGCAGTGGTCCAGGGCCAGTTCGATGCGCCGCATCTGTTCGGCGCGGTCGGGTTCGGGAATGGCGCCGCGCAACAGGTCGACGGCGTTGTCGATGAGGATGCCGGTGGGGCGGCCGGTGGCGTCGCGCACGATCTGGCCACCGACCGGATCGGCCGTTTCGGCGGTGATGCCGGCGGCCTCGAGGGCCTTGCTGTTGGCCCAGGCGGCGTGGCCGTCGATGCGGCGCAGCAGAACCGGATGGTCGCCGCTGACGGCGTCGAGCAGGGCGCGGTCGGGGTAGACCTGCTTTACCCAGTCGTTCTGATCCCAGCCGCGGCCCTCCAGCCAGCTGCCGTCGTCGCCTGCGGTCTTCGCCGCCTCCTCCACCAGCCTGGCCACCGCTGCGGCCGAAGGGGTGCCCACGGCGTCGATCTGGGCCAGGGAGGCTCCCAGACCGTAGAGGTGGCAGTGGCTGTCGACGAATCCGGGCAGCAGGGTGGCGCCCGCGAGGTCGATGACCTGGGTGTCGGGGCCCTGGAGCTGTTTTGCCCCGGCGTCATCGCCGACGTAGGCGATGCCACTGCCCGTGACGACCACGGCGGTCGCGGGAGAATCGGCGTCCCGCTCGGTCAGGGTCAGAATGCGGCCGCCCAAGAAGATGATGGAGGCGGTCACGGGTCCGTCGGCGTTGTTTGAGCGGCAACCGGACGATATGAGCAAGGCGAACACGAACAGGGCGAACCGGAACCGCATGACAACCACCTTGGAAGAGGGAACGGGCCAAGGGGGAGAGTACCAGAAGGGGAAGGGCGGGGAAATGGCGGTTTCGAGTCCCACCCGGGGAGCCAAGTTTTTCAGGTAGGAAAAAGCTGTTGGATTTTGGCAGGTCCGAGGGGGCCTGCTTTTCGGTTTGGAGGCCGTATTTGCCAGGGTTCGGCTATTGCCGGTTCTCTCGGAATCCTGCGGACCATGATTTCCTCCGTAAACGACCTCTGGATCCGCTCTGAGTCTTGTTCCTCGTGTGGTATCAAGCAGGATGCATGGGGGATTATGAATTGGAGGATTTTAATGCCTTAAAAAGTTCTGAGGACCCGGGTACTTTGAAATCAAGCAGATTTGGCAAGACGATGTCTTCTAGTCCCAAATCAAGCGAAAGGAACACCATTTTTGTAGTTGAAAAAACCCGAAAAGCCTGGCATGAAAGGAGTTGCTAAAAAAACACAGACATACCATGGAGGCTTTTCGGGTGAATCAGAGCATACGCTA